>OATT01001576.1_pt1 | contig 10551 bp, 7 predicted proteins | sample 1476071 | NCBI WGS metagenome assembly OATT01 (sample SAMEA2579989, study PRJEB22360) | human gut metagenome | biome: human gut; feature: human-associated habitat; material: faeces | place: Denmark | collected 2008/2010 | reverse complement strand
ATGGGAGAAGCACGTTACCGCAACGGCTTGCGTGACAGCTTTGAAGAGGGAAAAGCTGCCGGAAAAATGGAAGGTAAGCTGGAAGGAGAGAGGCAGCTCTTACACAGACAGATGCAAATCAAGTTTCATGAGGATTGCGCAACGTGGCTGCAGGCATTAACTGAGGAGCAAATGCAGATTGTGTCCACTTTACTACTGGAATGTGATACCTTTGAGTCACTCAGAAAACGATTACATAAATCTGACAAGAAATAAGCTGTCTGTAATTCCAGAATAAAATACTTAGAACACAACAGAAAAGCCATCCTGTATAGAAAAGGGATGACTTTTCTTTTCAGGTTCTTCGGTAATCAGCGTTATCTCTGTATACAGGGCTGTAGGTAATGTTTTACCATTTGCTATGCCTTTTCCTGCATGAAGGTGTGCTGATGAATGGCAATACTGTTTAAGATACACTGTAGTGATTGCTATTTGTATTTTTAAGTTGATAAGTACTTCATGGAAGCTGTACGGAATGGTTGTGAACTACCGCCAGCTAAAGAGCAAGCGGCTTCTAATAAAGTATGGTAAAATAAAAGATGACAGGATACAATTTGGATACAAAAATTATGTATCATACAGAAAAGAGGTGATAGCATGCGGCTTCTGATTGTTGAGGATGAACGGGCCATCGCAGAGGTGATGATGCTGAATCTGAAAAGAGTCGGCTATGAATGCGAGTATGCGCAGGATGGGGAAATGGGGGCAGCAATGGTGGAGAAACAAAGCTATGATCTGGTTCTGCTGGATATCATGCTTCCGAAAATCAATGGCTATGAACTGATGGAATATCTTGCACAGCTGCAGATTCCGGTAATTTTTATCACGGCAAAGGGCAGTGTGCAGGACCGCGTAAAGGGTCTGCATATGGGAGCGGATGATTATCTGGTGAAACCGTTTGCGGTGGATGAGCTTACGGCAAGAGTGGAAAGTGTGCTGCGCCGTTATCATAAAAGTATGCAGGATATCCATGTACTGGATGTCACGATTCATACAGCGACCCGTTTGGTGGAAAAGGAGAACCGCACCATCGCTTTGACAAAAAAAGAATATGAGCTGCTGCTGTATCTGGTTCAAAATAAAAATATCGCACTGTATCGCGATACGATGTATGAAAAGGTCTGGCATGAGGAGGAGTTTGAACAGACACGCACCCTGGATTTGCATATACAGCGTCTGCGCAAGAAGCTGGACTGGCACAGGGTGATTCAGACCGTGTATAAAATCGGTTATATGCTGGAGGTGAAGGATGAAGTTCAGCGATAAGCTCACACTGAGCAGCACTGCAGTTATCGCGATTCTGTTTTCCACCGGCGCAACCTTTATGATGGTACAGAATCATGACCACCTTTTGCAATCCTATATATCCCGCAATATGCAGACGCACGATCTGGAATCCTTTTCTCTGGAATCCAAGCTGACACAGGATGCCACATCCAATCTGACCTCCTTTGGGAGTGATGAAAAGGCAATAAGAAGCCGCTCAATGTATTATCTTCAGCAGGTTGCCAGTCATATGAACCAGCCGCAAACCCAGTATGCTTTGCTGGATACAAAGCATACCGTGCTGTATGCGACAGGGGAGAAAAAGCTGTTTGAAGAGCATTCGCTGAATGATCCGCAGACCTATCGCATTGTCTCCTATAACAATTCCCGTATCATGCTGGTCAGCAGTCAGATCACCGTTGGGAAATTCACCTATCTTTTGGAAAGCGGTTATGATATCACATCCTGCTTTCAGGAGCGAAACCGGCAGTTTCAAACCTTTTTTCTCACACTGCTGTGCGTCCTGCTGTTCTCCTTTCTGCTGCTGAAGCGGCTGTCCGTCTATCTCAGCAAACCGATTCTGAAGCTGCATGAGGCAAGCCGCCGCATCGCATCCGGAAATTATGAGAAACGCACCAGTATCCAGAGTGATGATGAAATCGGAGAGCTGAGCCGCAGCTTTGATGAGATGGCAAAAGCGACCCAGCAGACCATTCAACAGCTGGAGGTAAACCTTGCACAGCGGGAGGATTTTATGAGCAATTTTGCCCATGAAATCAAGACACCGATGACGGCGATTCTCGGGTTTGCGGACACCTTGCGCACGTATGACTGTGATGTGGACACAAGGAAAAAATGTGCGGATTATATTTATACAGAGGGCAAGCGTCTGGAAAAACTGTCCTATACCCTAATGGATCTTCTATCCCTGAGCGGGAAGGACATACAGCTGCAGCCCGTTTCTATTGCCAGTGTGGTGAAGCAGCTGCGCCAATATTACGATGCTGTTTCCATTACGGATCGGCTTTGCTTCCATTGTGCTTCCTGTACGGTGTATGCGTTGGAGGAGCTGCTCTTCAGTGCCCTGCGCAATCTGATCGATAATGCCATCAAGGCATCCGACGCCGCTCAGGAAATACTCGTAAAGGGAGAGCTGTGCGGGAAGAGCTATCGCATATCGGTAACGGATCATGGAATCGGTATGCGGGAAGAGGATATCCAGCAGGCATCCCAGCCGTTTTATATGGCGGATAAGTCAAGAGCCCGGCAACAGGGCGGTGCAGGTCTTGGCCTGAGTATCGTCAAGCGAATCTGCGATCTGCATGGCAGTCCCCTGCTGATTACCAGTAAACTGCATGAGGGAACGGTTGTTGCGATGCTGCTGGAGGTGGTCGATCATGAAAACTAGAATTGCATTTGCCTTGTGTCTGGGCGTTTGCAGTCTGTCTGTATTGCTGCCGCTGGGTATCTTTTACATCCAGGACAGCGTTGCAGTGGATAAGGATATCGTGTGGCAGTCATCCACGGAGGATATCGCCAAAAACTATCCGGTTGTCTCCAGAGTATATGCCAATTTCTATCAGGGTAATGAAACCATGATGGATAATGAAAGCTTTCATCTGTCCGATATGAGTGCCTATACAGAGAAGCAGCAGAGTCAGCTTACAGAGGTAAAAAAGAAATATAGCAGGGAGCTGAATCAGCTGCTTGCACAGGGAATCTTTCCCTATGAGCTGCTGGATTTGAAGAAGGGGGAGCCCTTTTCCGTCGAATTCGGCACTTTGTCCCATATGAGTGAAAAAAGCGGTGTCTGGCAGCTGAATCAGGTATACCGCCTAAATACAGCGAATGATAATATCGGGGATTTCACACTGGACAAGCAGACCGAAAAGATTTTGAATCTTGAATTTTACAGGCATGAGGTAAAGCAGTACAGCGAACAGGAGCGTAAGGAATTCGCCTGGAATATGATTCAGTATCTGGGTCTTGATTCCCTAAAGGACTGGACCTATACCAGATATGGCTATGAATCCTATCAGGCGAAGGTACAGGTGTATTGCGAGGTGGAGGATTTAGGGGATTCCTCACGATTTACGATGGGAATCACACCATTGGGGCAGCATACCTCTACGACATTGTATAATTATATACAGCCTTGAGAACGCTGAATATCGGCGTTTTTTTCTATTGTTTTTTGTCAACGCTGCATCTTATTAACGGTGAACAGAAGATACTCGCAGATTATACAACTGTGATACAACCGGATGCTAAAGTAGCAGCAAGGAGATGATATAATGAAAAAACTATGCATGCTGCTTTGCTGTATTACACTGCTTGCAGGCTGTGTAAGCAGGGAACAAGCCATATCGGATAAAGCTGGCGGTAAACCACAGAAGCAGAGTGCCTCCAATGAAGCGCTGCAGCTAAAGAGATGGTCGTTTCGCTCCCTCAATCAGGGGGATGGAAATGAACAGGGCTTTTACCGTATAAAAACCATCGATAACGGTGGAGGGAACCTGTATTCCAATATCTTATATACCGATTATGAGAATAAGAAAGAAATCTTTTTATGTGATAAGCCGGAGTGCAGACACAATGACACTTCCTGCACCTCATATTATGCAGGTCTGGATATGATTACGCAGCTGATCGTTCAGCAGGACCATGTATATCTGATAGCAAATGAGGATAGTGTTGTCAATGAAAAAAATGAGACTGTAACCGTACCTGCTAGAATTTTACAAATGGATCTGGATGGTAAGAACCGCAAAGAGCTCTGTCAGCTTCCAAGCGGCTATGGCTTCAGCTATGAGGATTGGGCAGTAGCCGGTGATGTGTTGTATGTTCCTGTGGAGAAAACGGAGAATGTGAGTACCGAAGAGGGAGAAATGAGCTCCGCCGTACAGGTGGTCCGTGAAAAAAAGCTGTATGCCATACAACTGAGCAGCGGCGAACAAAAGGTGGTTGCGGATATGAAGAACAAAAGCATTCTGGGGTGTATGGGAAGAAATCTTATCGTCAATGCCTACCGTTATAAAGAAGATCCGGAAGAGCTTTTGGATAAGGGGGATTTTGCAGGCTATGACCGCGCATCACAGCAGGCCGAGATTGCGTATGAACGCGTCAATGTGGATAGCGGAAGGGTGGAAAAAAGCTTTCATACAGATGCGGATACTTTGGGTGTCTTTGTCAACGACAGTATCTATTATACGGATACCGGCGGCATGCTGAAGCAGCTGAATATGAAGGTTGGCAAGGTATATGCTCGAAAGCAGCTGGATACATCATCAGCCAGCTTGATGTTCGGAGAGGATGACCATCTGTTCCTGTATCTGGGAGAAAAGGAATATATATACAGCTTGAAGGATGACAGCTTGAAACCGGCTACGCTGCAAATGTCGGATACACAGGAGCCGATCCGCCTGCTTGGAGAATCCAGGGACATGTATTATGTCATCTATGATCAGGTCGGAGAGGTAAAGAAGACATGGGCAGGTACGGATCAGTATGAGGCAAGCAGCTATGCCTACGGATTGATAAAAAAGAAGGACTACTGGAACAACAAGGCGGATTATATACCGGTGGATGTCATTGTGAAAGGGGAATAGCAGCATGCTGGAAATCAAAAATGTAAGTAAATCCTATGCGGATAAAAGGGTGCTGCATCATATCGACCTGCGTCTTTCCCATGGCATCTATGCACTTCTTGGCCCCAACGGTGCCGGAAAATCAACGCTGATGAATATCCTGTGCAATCAGCTGAACTATGAGGAAGGCAGTGTTTTGTACAATGATAAGGATATCCGTGAGCTGAAGCAGGCGTATTATGCGTTGCTCGGGTATGCTCCGCAGCAGCAGGGACTGTATGATGAATTCAGCGGGGAACGGTTTCTGACCTATATGGCTTTGCTGAAAAACATTGACAGAAAGCAGATACGAAAGGAGGTGCTGCGTGTCGCAGAGCTTGTGAATATGCAACAGCACCTCAAGCAGCGCTGCGGTGCATATTCCGGTGGTATGAAGCAGCGTATCCTGGTTGCGCAGGCATTGCTGGGGAGTCCGGAAATTCTGCTGTTCGATGAACCGACGGCAGGCCTGGACCCGAAGGAGCGGGTGTCTCTTCGTCGTGTGTTTGATTCGCTGAAGGAGGAGCATACCCTGCTGATTGCAACCCATGTGGTAAGTGATGTGGAATCCATTGCAGATGAGGTTATCTTTTTAAAGCAGGGCAAGCTGATCGCACAGGGTGGTGTTGATGAGCTGCTGCTTTGCCATCCCGGTATCGCTTCACTGGAGGAGCTGTATCTGCATCTGTTTGCCGGGGAAGCATCATGTTGAAAAATCTGTATGCAATGGAGCTGTATAAGCTGTGGAAAAATAAAAGGTTTCTGCTGTTTCTTTTCCTGCTGCTGTTATGCAATATCGGCTTTCTTTCCTACGAAACATGGGGGCAGCAGGGCGCAGAAACAACAGCCTATCAGAAATTATCCACCCATCTGCAGACCTTATCCAGTGATGAGCGCTTTACGTATCTGCAGGGGCATGCACACGACGTGGAGCTCGCCTTTGTACGTGAACAAATCCGCAATCTGAAAACACAGCACGACCCGCAGGCGGAGATGCGGATTGCAGCCTTGCGCGACCAGTTTCCCGAGCTTGATCAAAGCGGAACTATACCTTCTTTATATACCGGTGATCTGGAAGCGGAAAATGCTTTCTTGCAGCCGATTATAAAACAGGCGGATACGGTGAAGCGGTATGCGGATTTTCTCAAAGAGGTCGAACAGAAGGCAAAAACGATATCCGCTATTTCCATATTTGCAAAGGAAGACAGCTTCTCCATCCGCAATATAGAGAAAAGCAAAGAGGATTATGCGGCAATGCATACAGTATCTATTGATTTTCAGCTGCAGGATGCCTTGCTGAAGGCGTTATCATATCCCATAACCGCTGTACTTGTCATGCTTGCAATTTTTCTATTTGCGACCATGGTATTTCAGCAGGAGAGTCAAAGAAAGCTGCAGCCGATGCTGTATGGGACTTTACGCGGCCGGCATACCTATATGAATACGAAGACAGCTTCCATTGCAGTATCCTCCGCTGTGATTGTTGGCCTGTTTTACGGCAGTAATCTTCTGCTTATGGAGCTTGCGTATGGCGGCATTCACCTGTCTGCTTCCCTGCAATCGCTTGCGGCTTTTCAGCAATCCACGCTGCCGATCAGTATTTTCCAGTTTCTTCTGCTGTTTTTCTTTCTGAAGATATGCATCTGTTTTATTTTCGCTCAGGCAATGCTGCTTCTCTGCACGGTTTTTAAGCATAGGGTAATCAGCTGTCTCAGTATGATTGCCTGTGTTCTGTTATCCTTGTTCATGCATATATTCCTATCTCCGACCGGGACCTTCCGTGTACTGTATTATCTGAATCCGATTCGCCTGTTTCAGGTGATTGAGCTGTTACAGGGCTATGTGAATTTCAATGTGTTTCAACAGCCTGTATCCCTAACATTGCTTTACGGCAGCCTGCTTTTCATTACGGCTGTACTATTGTTCGTGCTGCTGCATATCATGGTGGAGCGCTCTGGTCGCAGCTGTCAGCTTCCGGCATGGATACAGCGTATACATATGCCCGTCACCTGCAGTTTATGGGTACAGGAGTGCTATAAGCTTTTCTGGGTACAGAAAATAGCGCTCGTCCTGCTGGCTTTTGCCGGATTTCAGCTGTACAGCTATTCGCATACGCAGCTGTATACAAGTGAAAAGGAACGGTTGTGGTCCTCTTATATGCAAACGCTGCAGGGGGAGCTGACCAAAGAAAAGGAGCAGTTTCTTCAGAAGGAAAAGACCTATTATGAGGATTTGCACAAACAGGAGGCACGTCTGCAACAGCGTCTTGATCAAAAAGAAATCAGTATGGCGCAGTATCGCCGTCAGGTGGAGCCGATTTCCAACATGCTGTTAAAGGAGGAAACCTTTCAGGAGGTGCTGCAGGAATATGAATATGTAAAGCAGGATTCCTCACGTCAGTTTGTAGCTCCCTTTGGCTATCGGCGACAGTTTTTTGTATCTGATCGCTGGAGTACACTGATCTTTCTCTTCCTGTTTCTGCTGAGTATAGCGAATCTTCAATGCATTGAATATCGCAATAAACGGCAGATTTTGTTACAGACATGCGTGCATGCAAAAAAGGCGCTGGTAAACAGAAAGCTGATACTTGCATTACTATGCGGTACTGCCCTGTTTATCATGGCGCGTCTTCCACAGCTGCTCCTTCATGCAAAAACCTATGGATTTCCATGCATTACAGCGTCGATTACGTCCCTGCAGGAGTTTGCACAGCTGCCAGCCGGTATCCATATTGCAGGCTTTATGATAATGGCGGCAATCCTTCGAATGTGTGCCCTGCTTCCGATTATCATGTTCTGCTTTATGGTTTCTGTCCGTGTCCGTCAGCAGCTGTTTACGCTGTTATCGGCATTGTTGATTTTTTTGTTTCCACTGCTACTGTCTGCCGCCGGTATTCATGTTCTGGATGCGGTGAGTCTGTATCCGCTGCTGTATAATGAAAGCTGTATGACATCTGTTTCCGGAATGTGGAATCTATTGTTTTCCATCCTTGGTTATTTTCTGTTTTCCATTGCATGCTACCGCCTTGCCCGTTCCTTTGAAAAGCATGTATAAGAAAAAACACTTCCCGTTCATAGCTGCATGTAAGCAGAAGGGAGGTGTTTTTCTTTAAGACAGTGCTGCTAGTTTGCCAAAGCATCATCCAGACGCTTCACACTCAGTGTGACGGTAACGCCTGTACTCAGGGTCAGCGTTAAGGCGATAGCCGCACTGACTGCCATATCGATTATATCACCGGCTGATAAGGTTTCAATCACACTGCCGGAATAGATGGACTCTGTTGCGATTGCCAGCAGATGGCGTTCTTCCGTACTCGGTATGGCTGCACCGTTGCGTCGTACAGCAAGGGTAACGGCAGCTCCCAGTGAAGCGGAAGCGTTGAACATATAGTTGATTTCATAGACACCGCTGGTAACTATGGTTAATGCATTCACAGGAGCAAGGTCAACATTGGAAGCAGGCATATCCACAGGAAGAGGCAGCTGCTGCTCAGCACCGATTAACAAATTCAGTGTCTGGGCGGAATCATTATACTTACCACCATAGGCAAGTAGACCTCCTCCGCCACCGCCTGGTCCAGTATCCCCGCGCGGGATGATGAAATTCAGCTCAATGCCGTCCGGTGTTTCAACGTAGGACACATCGGCAGGAGTACCTGGTTCGGAGGTTGTCGTACTTCCAACTCTTACAATCGGTGTAGCTCCTGTTTCACCCTGCGGTCCTTGTTCACCCTGTGGTCCGGGTTCTCCCTGCGGCCCTGGTTCCCCCTGTGGGCCTGGATCGCCAATAGGACCTGTCGGTCCGATGGCACCATCGGCCCCTGTAACACCAGTGGTACCTGTAGCACCTGTATTTCCGGGAGCCCCAGTTGGTCCCGTGGCTCCCGTCGGTCCTGTCGGCCCAATATCTCCGGTTGGAAGTACGACACCGGTTGCCCCGGCAGCGCCTGTCCTACCGGTAGCTCCCGTCGGCCCTGTCGGTCCGATATCTCCGGTAGGACCAGTTACACCGGTTGCTCCGGCAGCGCCTGTACTTCCGGTAGCCCCTGTCGGTCCGGCAGGTCCGGTAGGCCCAGTTGCTCCATTTTCACCCGTAGCGCCAATGGCACCCGTCGGTCCGGTATTTCCGTTTGCCCCAGTTGGTCCTGTAGCTCCGATAGGGCCTGTTGCCCCTGTATTTCCAGTAGCACCAGTTGCGCCTGTCGGCCCGGTAGCTCCAACGCCGGGTCCTGTCGGTCCCGTAGCCCCTGTAACTCCGGTATCACCGCGGGGAATAACGAAATCCAGTACATGATTTGGTCCCCCGCTGTCATGTACCTGTGCCGGTGTTCCCGGGTCAGCTGTTGTTGTGGAACGAATGGTTATCGTCTCAGATAATCCGGTAGCGCCCGTAGCGCCGGTGAGACCTGTATTTCCGGTAGCTCCTGTAGCACTAGTGGCACCTGCTTCCCCTGCCGGACCTCTGAATCCCCGCGGCCCCCGCGGTCCAGGACAGCAGCATACATCATAGTCACCCTGGTCACAGGATGAAGAACTGCATTCATTGCAGCAGTTTTTGTCATCAAAATCATAGTCATCATAATGCATATCGTTCACCTCATTTATGTTAATTCATTTTAGTATATGGCTGAGCTTAAAAATGGGGAATGGTATTGTCCCGGTTCCGATGAAAAGACATGATTTTTTTAAGTATCCGGCAATCAGCTGTTAACTGATTGTCCGGTTTTATGAAAGAAAAACGATGCGGATGTGCATTTGTCTATCAGGATATAGCGATTCCTGCGCTGGCATAGCCGGCAACTGTGTTGACAAGGCTCAATCCGGCAGCAGTAGCAGTGAATACAAGCAGCAGTCTGGTCTGGTTTGTAACTGCAATCGATAGACCTGTTGTTGTACCGGAGGATATTGTTCCGATAGCGATTACTCCGGTTATTGCCGGAGCAAGTGTCACAACTGCTCCTGGGACAGCTGTGAAGGAATTGTTTGGTGCTGTAGACTGATAAAGTGTTGCTGTGATTGTTACAGTGGAGCCAACCAGCGACAAAGCGGCAGTGGTTGAGAAAAAAGCAGAAATGGAAGTTATGGTACCTGCTCTTGGCATGGAAAATGCAAAGTTTGTCAGCGTTCCGGCTGCATTGGTCAGGTCAATAACACCACCTACAATGCTGACACCTGGCGCAGAGCTGCCGAAGCCGACAAAGCCCGGTGTACCAACAAGTCCGCCAGCAATCGTTGTTAGTGATAGCGGAATACCGGAGCTGTAAGGAATGATTGCAGAGCTTCCTGCCAGACCGGTAGCTCCGGTTGCTCCAGTGACACCGATTGCGCCATCAGCTCCCGTAGCACCAGTGGCTCCGGTCGGTCCTGTGGCACCATCAGCCCCGGTGTTTCCGGTTGCTCCTGTCGGTCCCGTTGCTCCGGTCAAACCGGTACTTCCCGTAGCGCCTGTCGGTCCGGTAGGCCCGGCAGCACCATCCGGTCCGGTATTTCCCGTGGCACCAGTTGGTCCCGTAGCACCGTCAGCCCCGGTGTTTCCCATAGCCCCGGTCGGTCCCGTAGCACCTGTTAAACCGGTATTTCCTGTAGCACCTGTCGGTCCGGTAGGCCCGGCAGCACCATCG
>OATT01001575.1_pt1 | contig 10551 bp, 24 predicted proteins | sample 1476071 | NCBI WGS metagenome assembly OATT01 (sample SAMEA2579989, study PRJEB22360) | human gut metagenome | biome: human gut; feature: human-associated habitat; material: faeces | place: Denmark | collected 2008/2010 | reverse complement strand
CCGCATCACGTCCTGCTGCCATATCCCGGCAGTGGTCCAGAAGATCCTCCAGCTGTTTTACGGCGCCCTCCAGCTCCCTGATGTCCACCACGCGCATCCCTGCAATTCGAAACGCTCTGCAGGAACCTACTGAATGATCGGTTTCTAAGATTCCCTCCTCCAACATTTCCCGCAGGCATATGTTAATCGTCGACACGGAACAATAAAATTCCGCTGCAAGTTCCCGCTGTGTCGGCGGGTAGCCGTGCTGTTTTATGTAAGCTTTGATAATTTCCAATGCCTTTTTCTGGCTTATTATTTGTTCCATTGTACTCCCTCATTATAATTTTCTTTTAAGGCGGGCGACCGGTCAGAGTCGCCCTGTATGTAACACCAATGGCAGGTTATCGTGATATATTATGGCCATTGGGAGGTTCCTTGTTTACTCGCTCCAGCTCATTAACTGGAATCCTAAAATACAATATCCTTCTTCTAATCCTCTCATGTCTTCATCCATGTAAGAGATACGAGTTTCTGCCTTTCGGCCTGTGAATTTTCCATCCTGATAACACCAGAATTCCAGATCATGCCCTTCAAGAAACTTCTGGTCGTTTTTAGTAAGCTTATAGGCTTTCTTTCCTCTGATGATATGGTCATATTCCTCCGGGCCAATTTTCAAGACATGCCCAGTCTTTACTGGGGCTTCCGGAGGTTTTGCGTGTCCTTCTATTGTCTGATGACAGTTCTCTGGAAGTATCGTTTCCAGGCTCTGCTGCCTATGCAGTTCTCCTTTTTCTTTTGAGTCAGATTCTAACTTTTCTTCTACGTCCCTGATGGAGATTCTTTCCTGCTTCGCCAGCTCCTTTTGAGGTTCCGGCGGAAGGCAGGCAGCCTTATTAGCGGCAGAATAGCCGATTTCCTGGTCCTTAAACTTTTCCATGAGTTCCGGCTCCAATTTTCGGTTGATATGCTTTAGCTGGGCCGTCTTGGTGACACTTAGACCTAATTTATCAGCCACGGCGGCACGGATATCATTGGCAAGGGCAAACTGGGGTTCTAAGCCAGTCAGCTCCCTGAATTTTTCCTGATGTTCTGGTGTGCCGGTCCGAAGAGCTTCCAGGGACTCCGTCAAGCCGATTACCTCAATCATACGGTCATGGTCGGTTTTGTTGCGCTGACCAGCATTGGTCAGGTATAATGTAATTCTTGCCATGATATCGTCCAGATTCTCCAGATGGACGGGAACCAGCCTGAACTGTTCTAATCCCAGCTTTTCTACCAGGTGAATCACTGCCAGCCGTCTTCTATGGCCGGAGATTAATTCATATTCTCCAGGCGCACGTTTGCGGGCAAAGAGCGGTTCTGGGATTCCTCCAGCCAGACGGATCATGTTCGCCAGTTCCTCAATCTCCCCTAAAGAATATTTATTTTCCCGGTTTGGAATCAACTGAGTGTAAGGAATCATCTGTACTGTGTACTGCGCCCTCTTTTCGGCGGGCCGGGCCGCCATGATATCATTTAGTTTCGGCATCCTCCAGCACCTCCTTTGCAAGGTCTCTGTAGTCTTCTGCTGCCTGCGAGTGTCTTCGACAGCGGGCAATCGGCTTTCTCACGTTCTCCGCGCTGATAACATCCTCCGTTCTGGTAATGGCTGTCTCATAAGCCGGTAAGGGATAATTTTTTAAGATATTCCGAATATTCTTCCGGCTCTGAGCATTATTCTTAAACATGGTAAACAGAATCTTGGGCTCTGCAGACACACCCATCTCTGGGAACAGCCACTGGGCCATGTCCAGACCTTCGCATCCCCAGCGCGTTGCCGGAACCGGAATGATTAATCTTTCTGAGGATTGGAGGGCTTCGCGCGTCATCCATTCTGCTGCCGGAGGGCAATCAATAATACAGTAGTCAAATAACTCCTGAACGATTTCCAGCTCCCACATCAAACGTCTCTTTTCTTTTATTTCTCGTACCCGTATATCTGCCGGGATAATAAACAAGTTTTGAATCCAAGTCTTTTTAATGGCTGAAAGGATTGTGCAGCGTTTTTTCAGCACCTCCGCAATACTCCTCTGGTGCAGGTTATAGCGACGCATCATAGAAGAGGCATTCCCTTGCTGATCCATATCAATCAGCAAGACTTTCTTTCCAGCCTCCACCAGGCTGTAGGCCAAGTTTACAGCCGTTGTGGTCTTTCCTACACCGCCTTTCAGGTTCCATATCGTGATTACTTTCATTTCTTACTCCTCTAAACAAGCTTTTATCCTTTCCTCAATCCACTGTGCTTCGCATTCCTGATCCGCGATTTCTTGCGCTGCCAGGGACGGGTAAACGTAGCATCCAATGGACGCGTAGCCGGTAGGTGTTTCTTTCAGGATTTGAAAGCGTTCAGCGGTTTCTTTTACAATGTGGTATGTTCCATAGATACGTTTCATTCTTTCTCCTATTTGGGCCACTCCCCTAATACCCGGGTTCGTTTATCCTCCCTGCAGCGGGCCACATCTGCCCAAAGGTAAGCGTGGCCGTTGTCGAACAAGCAGATATGGGGGTATCTGGTGTCGGTTACCCTTGTCCGTTTCTTTTCACCATCTTCGTGTATGTAATAATAAGCATCCCCTGCTTTCGTCTCTTTCTTTGCTTTTTCCACCAGTTCCATCCAGGCGATTCTCGTTTCCTTTTTCGGTTCCTTTCCATTTGCTATCACGTACTCATAGCCATGCAGACCTCTTTGTGTGCGTTCGATTGCTTTCTTTACCTTCAAGTTCCCAAACTGGTTTCTGATGTCGTTACGAGACAGCGGAAGCGCTTCGAATATCTCTTTGACTGACAGGGGTTTCCCAGCATCTCGCATATAGTCCAAAATCATCTGCTGCTTTTCTGCAGAAATACGGTTAATGTCTACCCTCTTCATTTGCAGCCTCCTTGTCAGCCCTCCAGTTTTCACAGGAATCCTGTCCCGCTGCCGGAGTCCAGTCACAGGTATATTCATATATGCAGCTTTCACAAGTCTTTTCCATGATTCCCTCCTTAAACCGGAAATACACGTTTCAGCTCCGGGTTATAAATGAGTTTCAACGCGCTTCCTTCTGAATCCATGAGAATTCCCTCATTTCCTTTTACCGTTAATTTAAAGCACTCCTCTATCAGCCCTTCCTGCTCCATCCACTTGCGGATGGCATATTCTGCGATGGTTTTTACGTTTTTCACACTATGCCTCCTGTGTCTCTTTTCTGGTTTCAGTTTTTTCTACTTTGATATTTCCTTTACTGGTCATGGAAATCTTTCCTTTCAGTCCGTTTCCCACATCTAACGTCAGGGAATCAATCTGATCCTCCTCTATCAACTCCACGGCTGTTTTTAACAGCTCTACCGCTGTTTTCGGGAGATATTTCCCGAACTGCCTTTCAACTGTACACTTTGCCTTTTCCATCCGTTTTTTTCTGCTGACATAATTTTGAGCCGCGGCACATCCACACAGCTCCGTTGCCGCTTCATCCAGTTTCTCCTGGGGCCACGGAAGCAGCGTTTCAATCTGGGCCATCTGACCGCAGAACCGACAGCTTCCCGTCTGAACTTCCAGTCCGTCTGGATGTTCCCGTTTCAGTTCTTCTAAATCGCTTTTTAACATGTCTCCTCCAATCTGATGAATCCATTCTCCTGCTGCTCTGCTTCTCTCGTTTCCTCCACGTAGTAACGGCCAAATTCTTCATAAAACAGCTCCCGGCTGTATTTCTTCTCAAATATTCGTTCCGCCTCTTCCTTCAGCCGTTTGTCCAACACCGTGTTTCCGCCGTGGACTCCCGTTTTTTTGTGCCTGTGGCATCCAGGACAGAGGTGGACTTTTAAGCCGTAATGCTCCGACTTCTTTTTTTGCTTATTCCCGAAAAATACGTGATGCTCCTCTAAATTCCTGGTATCGCCGCAGTTGTAGCACTCATAGGCTCCGCGCGGCTCCATGATACTCCTTGCCATTACTCCTCCTTCATTACCCTTCTGGAATGTGGAGAGAGAAGGTTCCAGATCTCTTTCCATTGCTCCACGTTTCTAATGGTGTTTCCCTTGGCGTTTTTCCACCCTGCCGCCTGCCATCCGGTCAGCCACTCGTTTTGAAATGCCGACACGACGTAATCCTCTGATGAATAAATACTGAGCATGCAGGGACGTTCCAACACTTTCAGACACTCAATCAGGGCCTGGAGAGTGTTGCTCTGTTTCGAGGCATCCCGCTCCCCAGATACTTCCCGGCGGTGGACTTTTCCGGCGGCGTCCGAAAACTCCAGACTGCCCCAGTATTTACTGGGGGTTGCGCCTATCTTGACTGTTACTTCGTACATGGTTCCTCCCATGGGATTAGAATATAGGCGTACAGATACGCGCTGTCTGTGCGGTAACCTGGTTTTGCTGATTTTCTGGGTGTAAATCCCTGTACCAGTTTCTTTGCCTGCTCCCACAGATTCATCGTCTTCTTTCCTGCCTTTTTCGGTTTAACATAGACATAGGTTCCCTCGTTACAGATGCCGAATGAATCATGTTCGATCTCTAAATCCAGGCCAGAATCCTGAATCATTCGTTCTGCTTTCTCCCAGTACGGGACTTTCTCTTCTTTCGTGAAATTAAATTGCCTCAATCTATTCCCCTCCTCTTGTTTTTTTGCCGGGTTTCCTGTATCGTTACTTCTCCTGTCTCCAAATCCAGCTGATAGCTATCCCGCTTCGTTTCTTTTTGTTGACGGCCATCATGGATCAGCGTATAGGTAAAATACATAAACCCTGTAATCTCGTGATATGCTTCCGCAATGCTGTCTTTATCTACATACCACCCTGGAGGAACTACAATCTTATGACTGATTGCGTTCCTTGCGCTGACGATTTCCTTTTGAGGTTCTGGAATCACAAGATTTTTGCTGCTGTTATACCGTCTTCCAGAAAATCCCTCCAGAGTGTTCATGGTCTTTTCAGAGTATTTGATAAAATAATTTGCTAATTTCCGATACTGCCCACTATCGTCCATAGGCTTAATCGTAACCCATCCCTTGGTCCAAAGACTTTTTAATATCTGAGGTTCTATCGCATTTAAAGTCATGTGGATGTGGGTAGCTCCTTTTTTTCCTATTTCGGCTACCCATATGTACTTCGCTGTCTGCCCCTTCTTTTTAAAGGCTTTTCTCAGACCTCTCAGCAGACAATCCACGTCCTTTCTGAGCGTTTCTTTCCCCTCTGGACGATTCTCTTTACTGTAGGAGTAGGTGATATACAGACTGGAGCCGTCATAGTTTGCATTCATGATCCAAGTCAGCTTTTTCGCAGCCTGCCTGCTATTGACCTTTTTTTGCGCTTCGCTGGTCCGGTTCTCCTTCGCCCTCCTGCTGCCTTCCTTCTTATCTGCTTTCGGGCAGTAGTAATAGGTATACTGTCTGGTTTTCCCAGCCCTGCATATTTCCCTCTTGTACGCCATCCTGCTCTCTCCTGTCGGTAGAATAATATACTTAACAAGTCTTCAGGGCGGCTTTCCAGCCGCCGCTCATTGACTTTTTATCCCTGGTGTCGTACAATGGAATCGGAATATTTCATTTTATTAACACCCTGAGTCCGACGCCGTTTGCTCCGGCGCTGGACTTTTTTACTACTCTTCTCTTTTATCCTTCTGCTGCCTCGTCACAGTTTTGAAACTTCTTCGGAAAGATTCTAAGAACAAAGTAGACATGGCTAGTGCCCTTTCAGGTTTTTCTTCTGCTAATTCCACTATGATTTCTGCGGCAGCCTCTCCAAATGACGTAATAAAATCTCCGCATCCTATACCGCCTCCCATCAAAAGTCTCTGCACTTCAACTTGATGGTTTATATCATTTTTTTCTATTGACTTTACACCGACACAAAATAATATATCGCATTCTTCTATTGTCTTCTTTTCGTCTTCTGCTAAAATGAAACCTTTTACCACTTGCTTTTCCTCCTATTTCGGTTTACACTTCTCTTGCGATTATTTTTTTGGGGCCTGTCCGGCGGCAACCGGCAGGCCTTTTCTACTTTGTTGCACATAGCTGCTGCTTCATCTGTCTAATAGCTTCATTCAGCTCATCTGTGCAATGGGTATGTATCCAAAGTTCTTTGGAAGCGTCAATTCTTGCCTTCCATCCTTCGTCATAAACCTGTACAGTTAAAATCCCGCAATGCCCCGAAAAATTAAAAAAGGCTGTCGGCTTGTTCCCTGTTTTCTCCTGTTCTCGCGGCATTGTGGAGTTAATATCCAACGTCAGGTCTAACAGCTCGTGGATCTTATCCCTTCTTCTTTTTTCTACTTTCTTTTCGATTCTTCTTTTCATGATTTCTCCTTTCAAAGTCTTTACATGGGTACATCCTGCTGTACTCCAGACACCGGTTCCTGTACCGGCAATCCCTGCAATCCACTACAGCCACCCGGCCGAAGCCAGAACGGCCAGGAATGCCCCAAAGAAGCCTGCCGCCAAAACCTCCGTAAAAAACAGAGCCTCGTGAAGAAACCTCACTTCGTCTTTCAGCGCAGCGTTTTTTCTTTCAGCTGCCCGGAGCGGGTGCTCCGGGACTGTATCTCTCTTTCTCATTCGTCACACACCTTTCTACAGATTTCCTCGCTCACCTCATCTGAACTGGTTAATATCGAATACATGGTCCTCGCTCCTTCGTACCGGACCAGGGCCCGGACAAACAGCGGGGCTGTCGACTTATCAGCTCTCCACTTTGCATGGAGCCGGTCTTTTTCCGCTTTCAGTGATTTCAGATATTGTTCTGCCCGTTCCAGGTTGGCTCCGGTGATAAACGGCTCCTGTTTCCGAATGGCCGGGGCCGGAATGATCGGAATTCTGAAAAATCCCCTTAAAAACACACTTTTTCCTCCTGCATAGTTTTATTTCGCAGATCCAGAAGTTTCAGAATCAGTTCCCCAGAACGGTTCCAGGGCTCTTTCTTTAGATAGATGACTGTTCTGACACTTACTCCCAGATAGTTTGCGATATCCTTATCTGTCCAGCCCTTCCGGGCCTTAATCTCGTTGATCCAATCTTTTGGCCAATACCACCAATCTGGTGGCCTAAGTACCTGCCTTGCCATAGTTTTTCCTCCCTTCAGCAGCTCCTCAGCATTTTCTCAGTTAAGGATACTTAACCAATATCTTCACCAGAAGCTCTGCCGTGCCCTGTTTCGCAGAGCTTTTGGTGATTTCATATTCTTCTACATTATGGATTCTCTTCTCATCAAGGCTTAACTCAAATCCATTTGAGCCTTCTTTAATTGTCAAATGATGTATTGCTCTCACCTATCTTTCTTTTATACGTTTGGCATCTTCTTACATTTTGTGTTACAATTTCCTTATATAAAAAATGAAAATCAGAGGAAAACATGGTCGATATTAGTAAACCTCAATACAAAATGCTCGTTAAAATACATAAAAGGAATCAGCTTCCTTACGAAAGCCTTTCAGAAGAAGAAAAAGATATTTGCTCTTATCTTCTGGCGCACAATTTGATCTGCGTGATAAAACAATTAGATAAATCTTCTGCTCCTTCCATGCAGCTTCCCGCAGTCAAAATTAAATCCGTCCAAATCACGCAAGCTGGTATGGCTCAGATTTATACGTTTAAATCCACTTTTTATAAATGGTGGATTCCTGTTGTTATTTCCATAATTGCACTAATACTGTCAGCAATAGGATTGCTGTGGCAGCTACTAAGCTTATGATCGACACTATCATTGGTAAATCAGGATACCTCATAAAGAGAGGAAGTCCCTCTCCATAACTTTCCTTTAATTCCTTATGGAGAATTCTTCGTTCTTTTCCATAGGAGGCTTTTTGTACATCATCCATTATTTCGGAATACGTCCGTTTTTTTCTTACGTCTTTACCCATATCCTTCTCACCTCCCTACTTCAGTAGCTCCTCAATGGCTTCTGGAAAATTCCATATTTTTATGTTACAATCTACCCAATAATTCAAAGGAGACTATACAAATGCTATGTACTATCGCCACCGCTTCATCAGCCAACTTACAAACCACTTCATTTTTTTCTTCTTTAACTCCATCTGACTGGGTTCAGATCAGTGGTATAATACTTTCAACCACTGTGGGTTTTATAGCCATTCTCATTTCTATTTTCACGTTGCGACAATCAAACAAAATGATAGAAGAATCAAGCCGCCCTATTGTATCTGTCTATACCAACACATTTAATCCTGGAATGCCTATGTTCTATCTTGTTGTAAAAAACTATGGACAATCATCAGCGCAGATGCTTGAATTTAAAACTGATTTTGATTTTTCTAATTGTTATGGAACTCACAATTCTAAAAACTACATAGAAGATTTATCAAAATGTCTGATTGCTCCAGGTCAATCGAAAACCTGCTACTTAGATTTCACAAAAATAAATCGACCTGTGAGATTTTCCATTAAATACAAAAGTGCTGTTAAAACATATAGAGAAGAATTTGTACTTGATTTAACAGCGGCTGCTTCTCTTCCAGTTTTAAAATATGCTACTAAGGATAAAGAACTTTTAAGCATCTCCTATTCTTTACAAGAGATGATTCTTAAAAATCTTTAATTTTTACTACAGAACATTGGCCAACCACATCTATGGCACGTTGTAATATAAGCTTCGCCTCGTCAACGCTCAGCTCTTCTTCGGCGAACTTGTTTAAAATTTCCTGAACAAGCTCGCTGACTTTCTCCCTGGGAAAAATTTTTCCATTTCCCATTGCATAGTCACAGTTTTCTAAAATCACGCTCCACCTCCCTATTTCAGCAGTTCCTCAATGGTTACGCCCAGGTAATCAGCTACCTTCTGGACTTTTCGGATCCCCGGCTCATTTTTATTCCATTTGCAAATATAGCTTCGCGGAAACCCCAGATCATCCTCCAGCTTTGAAATTGCAATGTTTCTTTCGTTGCATAACGCTCTTACGTTATCAAATAACACCCACTCTCACCTCCATTCGTCGTAACAAAATACGTGCCGTGGATTGTCTCTTGATAAAATATATGCTGATTATTTTCCGTACGGCACGTATATATAGATTTGAAAATATTGCGTGTTTGTATTGACACCATGCGTAAAATATTCTATAATTAGAGTCACCACAAACTAATTACGAAATGCGCATATTGTTTTACGTGATATTTTCAACTCTTGTTTTTATTATACGTAAAATATTCAATATGTCAATAGATTTCGCGTAATTTTTTCAACTTTTTGGAAGGGAATATTATGCTTACGTATAACAGAATAAAAGAACTATGCAAAACAAAAGGAGTTACGGTCACAAAAACAGAGCAAGAACTTGGATTTGCCAGAGGCTCTCTATGCAAAATTAATACAAACAAGCCCAGCATGGAAAAAGTCCAAAAAATAGCAAACTATTTCAATGTGTCCGTTGATTATTTAATGAGAGGAACCAATGACAGCGTAAAAGAACCGCCTCAGCTAAGTGCTCGTGATGAAAGAGATATCAGCCGCCGGTTAGAACAAACTCTTTCAGACCTGGAAAACCAGCAGGATGCTCTCATGTTTGACGGAGCGCCATTAGATGATGAAACAAAGGAACTTTTAAAAGCGAGTTTGGAACACAGCATACGGGTGGCCAAAATCAATGCAAAAAAATTTACCAACAAGCGTTATCTTAATTCTGAGAATCAGGAGAAGTGATTTCATTGGATATACGTAGAGAAGTCGCATATTTAAAGCGATATTACAAAACAGATGATCCTTTTGATGTGATACGGGCCAAAAATATCCTTCTCTTATACGAAGAGCTTGGTCTTATCAACGGGTATTACAACTTTGTGCTACGCCAAAAACAAATACATATTAACTGCAATCTCAAAGGTACTCAGCGAATTTTTACTGCCACTCATGAGCTGGGTCATGCCATTATGCACCCTAAAGCAAATACGCCTTTTCTTCTGGCTAATACTTATCAGTCTGTAGATAAACTGGAAATAGAAGCTAATAAATTTGCTGTTGAATTCCTGATTGCTGATAATATACTGTATGAATATTTGAAATATCAGGAATATACCATTGAGCAGGTAGCACGCTTATTGGGGTATCAAAAAGAATTGATTGAATTGAGGTTAAAGTAGTAGCACGGGGTGGAGGTGGCACGGGCTGGAGGTGACGGAGGGAACTCCGCTCTGCCAAATCGTCTCAGGATAGCATCGAACTCATCAAGAAAACTTACAAGTTTATTCTTGACAATATAATATACTTACCCAGGGAACCGAAGGGGCGATACCTCCAGCTTCCGGACTCTTTCAGAAAGGAGCTGGTGAATATGGTTACATATAGCGATCTATTCGCTTTTGTGAGCATGATTTGTTCCATCGTTACTCTTGTTGTTACTCTCAATGAACACAAAAAGTAGCGCCCCTGTCCTGGTAAGATAAGGCGCTACTTTTAGCAAATTACTCTCGCCGGCGGCTGGACTTCACCCAGCTTTCGGTTCTCTTGTTAAGTATATTATATGTCATAGAAATTTATTTGTCAAATACGAAAAATCGGCCTCCCTGTTGGCGCAGGAAAGCCGAGTACTGCTTTTCTG
>OATT01001571.1_pt1 | contig 10571 bp, 8 predicted proteins | sample 1476071 | NCBI WGS metagenome assembly OATT01 (sample SAMEA2579989, study PRJEB22360) | human gut metagenome | biome: human gut; feature: human-associated habitat; material: faeces | place: Denmark | collected 2008/2010 | reverse complement strand
AACAAAATCAAATGACTGTACCATGCGCTCCCATCCGGGCAGACCGATTCATGTCTGTCTCCCGGATGGGAGCAATTTTATTATCAAAAAGCCCTGATAAGCCAAATCATATAAAATTATAAATATAAGATATAAATGATAATGTCTGTATATAAGCCTCATGTTATAATTTAAAAATATATTTATGTCAAATTAAGGGGAAACAGCATGAGGGGAAAAGAAAAGGGTGTTTGGAAGCGACTGGATTTTGCCAGCCAGTCATACAGAGGCATTATGTTTGTCAGCTACGTACTGGTGGGAGGACTTGCTCTTATATTAATGGTAGCAGGTGTTTTTTCATGGTTCAATGTTTATTTCAAGGAACAGGTCTCTGCAATAGGGATCGAACAGCTGAAACAGATTGATACGGTATATAACAGCAAAATTGATTTATATCATACCCAGCTGAAAAATGCATATCATGAACCTGCGATTAAAAATTATATCTATTCGGATACGAGTGATTTTCAGCGTGATTATGAACTCAGCCGATATCTGCAGAATATGATTGTATATAATGAAGTAATTGAATATGTCGGCTTTTATAAAAATGATACCTTCCATGTTCAGGTGGGGACAAAATACCCGGATATGAAAGAGCAGGAAGAAGTCAATAAAAGACTATCCGAGTCTAAAGATGATATGGAACACTTTGTCCTGCAGTCTCCGTCCGGAGAACGGAAATTATGTATCTTTCTGACCGAAAGAGGTATGCTGTACGGTAAACCGGAACGGGGAATTGTCTTCATGGTTAATTTAAGAAAGCTTCAGAATGAATTATTTTCATTCAATTACTAAGAATAATTTTTTTTCATGGGATGTATCCGGAAGCCGTATCATTATATTTTCCAATTCAGGGACCCCATTGCTGGAAAATGATAATTTTACGGAAAAGGAAGAAACTGAACTTTGGAAAAGTATTGAAAATCAGCAGGGCTTGAAGAAAGACAACAAAATAACAATTGACGGAAATTCTTATATTTATAACAGCATGCCCAGCAAACAGAGAGGTGAGTTTCTTGTCCTGCTCCAGGATTTCCATGTACAGGAAGCACAAATGTCAGAAGCCAGCAGAATGATGTATATGATTTTTATGGGAGTTCTGATTGCCGTTCTTGGATTCTCCGTCGCTATGGCAAGATGTGTCTATTTCCCATTCAAAAAATTTATGGAGGTACTTAAAGATAAAGCTGAGTTTACAGATAGCAGCGAGGCTTACAGCAGGGAACGTACCCAAATAACCAGTGACAAAATATTATATCAGGTCGGTATGATGTCGGCCGGATATTATTCCGACAGAGTTCTGAGCTATCTGAATAGCCCGGATGAAAAGGACGGTATACCGGATATATTAAAACTGAAGGATCGGAATGAGCATTGTCTTCTTATTCTATTCTGGCAGGAATATGTAGACAGCAGCCGTACAGGCATCCTGTCCATGGAAATCTGCCATCTGCTGGAAAACGCAGTCCAGGGCTGCAAAGTATCCGTTATTGTAGATAAGTCAGAGGATTCCTTTCTTATTTTACTCAAGGAACCCAGATGGATAAACCGGATTTCCGATCATGCCTTTATCGTACAAATCCTGAAAGAAATATGTGATAAAGAAGAAAACGGCAATCGGATTTTCTGTGCGGTTTCCTCCTTAGTCCAAGAGGAAGAAGATTTACCCGGAGCCTATAAAAAAATATATATGCTCCGCAAATCAAACCTGTTAGGCCAAAGTGATACCGTCATGTCCGAGGATGATATGAACTGCAGGGATGATAACGTGATTCCTGTCAAATTCTATCAGGATACTCTCCGCGCTATCCGGGAAGGCGAAGAAGAATCCGCTGTAATTGAAATAAGAAAACTATTGATGAGTATAAGTCCCTATTCCTTTGCACGGCAGCTTCATTTCCTGGCCGAACTTGCGGTGCAGATTTCCCAGCTATCTTATGAGGTTCCGCTGAATAACAGGGAGTGGCAGGAAAAATATCTGGATCATTATATGAAAATCGCTGCTTTGCAGGATCAAAACCAGCTTAAGCGCTTTTTTGAACAATTAATTACTAACAGCTGCCTGGAGAATAAGGTTGTGAAAGAAAAAAATCTTCGTATTCAGGTTGTGGATTCTTTAGACTATATACAGCAGAATTACAAAAACCCGGATATCTGTGTGGATAAGGTAGCCGAAAAGTTTCATATCTCCGTCTCTTACTACAGTAAACTGTTCAATGAATTTGTGGGTATGACCTTTCCTGAATACATAAACGATTTACGGCTTTCCTTTGCTAAAGAGCTGCTGACGGCCAATTCCATAATCAGTATCAAACGAGTGGCAGAAATAAGCGGATTTTCCAATCTTTCCTATTTTTCCGCTCAATTTAAGAAAAAATACGGCTTTACACCTTCCGGCTACAGAAAAATCCTATAAAAATAATAAAAAATATAAAATTAGTACGCAGTTAAAACAGGAAAAAAGCTTATTTCTGTTTTGATTGCGTATTTTTTTTATTGAATTATGCGATCGGCAACTTGATAATGGTGCTATCCGGATGACAGACAGATTATTATGAGGAGACTGGAAAAGAAAAGACAATTCAGCTACCGGGAAGGATGGTTATTATTTTAAATGAGTAAGAAAAAAATTATTCCAAAGAAAAAAAGGCCAATAGGAATGGCAATCAGGCAGGACGGGCCATTATATATTTTGGCCCTGCCGGGAATTATCGCCTTACTGCTGTTTTCCTATTTGCCAATGACAGGCATTATCCTTGTATTTAAGGAGTACAACTTCAAAGGAGGAATCTATAAAAGTCCCTGGGCAGAACCCATATACAAAAATTTTCAGTTTTTCTTTAATAATATATCCACGGCAATGCGTGCTACGGGATTAACTGTAATGTATAACCTGCTTTTCTTTCTGGCAGGCACAATCCTTTCTGTGGCAATTGCCATAATGCTCAGTGAGATTTCAAGCAAAAAGTTTATTAAGATTTCCCAGAGCATCATGTTTCTTCCGTATTTTATATCATGGATGGTTATGGGCGCTATTATGTTCTCTTTACTGAATGCTGAAACAGGCTTTGTAAACCGGCTTTTGCTGTCCGTAACGGGACAAACCTTTGATTTTTATTCTCATCCGGGAGCATGGGGCTTTTTACTGGTAATCGCTAACACATGGCAGAGCTGCGGGTATAATTCCATCATCTATTATGGCGTTCTGACCGGAATTGATTCCTCTTTATATGAAGCCGCACATGTGGATGGGGCTACCCGGTGGCAGTGTATCATGAAGATCACGCTTCCCTTAATAAAGCCAACCGTAGTAATTTTGTTCTTGCTTTCCGTTGGCAACATGCTGAGAGGAAACCTGAATATGATCATCGGCCTGACAAATCTGAATCCTATTTTACTGCCAATGACAGATTTGATTGATGTGTTTGTTTACCGCAGCGGCGTCAGAAACGGAGAAATGGCTTTTGCCTCTGCAATTTCCCTTTACCAGTCCATATTCGGCTTTTTACTGGTAATAACTGCAAATAAAATTGCAGGGAAATTCGACAGTGAATCCACATTATTTTAAGGAGAAAAGATGAAATGAAAAAACTGGGCAAGGATAAACTGCTGCTGGTCCTATTTTATTTTTTATTAACTGTAATCTCTGCTTTTTGCATTTTCCCTATATTGTTTGCCGTCATCGGTTCCTTTACAAGCGAAGCAGAAGTAGCATCACACGGCTTCAGGCTGTTCCCGGAATCCCTGACACTGGATACCTATAAGTATGTATTTCTCACACAGGGCAAAAAACTAGTAAATGCTTATAAAATCAGCATAATAAATACGATAGCAGGGACTGCGATTTCCCTTTTCGTAACCATTACATATGCTTATGTAATATCCGTCAGAGACTTTAAAATGGGGAATAAATTCGCTTTCTTTGCGTATTTTACCATGCTGTTTAACGGCGGTATGCTGGCTTGGTATTTAATCTGCACACAGTATCTGGGGCTTAAAGACAACATGTGGGCCATGATTCTGCCCTATTGCATGAATGTCTTCAATATGTATCTGATGAGAAATTTTTTCAAGGGGCTGCCCTATGAATTAGTGGAAAGCGCAAAAATAGACGGCGCAGGGCACTTCCGTATTTTACTTCAGGTTATTCTGCCTTTATCCAAAGCCGGAGTTGTGACCATTGCATTATTTTATGCGCTTCAATACTGGAATGATTTCTATCTTCCGCTGATGCTTATAAATAAAGATAACCTGTTTTCCATTCAGTATATTCTATATAAAATGATGTCCAATATTCAATATCTGGCATCCAATCCTACAGGAGCCATGGCATCCCATGTAATACTGCCGACCCAGACAATAAAAATGGCTATTACCTGCATTGCAATCGGGCCGATTATATTATGTTACCCTTTTATACAGAAGTATTTTGTAAAAGGGGTAACGGTAGGTGCATTAAAAGGTTAAGACAGCTGATCAGCTGATTAATAAAAATTATACAGGAGGGTTTTATGAGTATGAAAAAAGCAAAAGTATTAATTGCAGCAGCTGCATTAGCGCTGCTGCTGGGAGGCTGCGGTAAAGGAAGCACGGAAAACACTGTCTCCTCAACAGAAACTGCGAAAGCGGAACCCACAGAAGCGCTCTTGATTCTGTACGGGGATGAATCTCAAAGAATGCGGGAATTTTCCGAAAATGAATTTCACGACAGAGTCCTTGATAAGATTAACGTTGATGTGACCATACAGTATCTGCCCTGGTCGGAATATGCCGGCGGAAAATCTGAATTGATGCTTTCTTCCGGAGAAAAATTTGCAACCTATACAGATATTGCCTATTTGTCCAAATGTATTTCAAAAGGGTATTATGCCGATCTGACAGATGCAGTAGATAAATATGCAGGACATATCAAAGAATACTGCGGAGGGGACAGTGCCTTTGACGTATGGACAATAGATGGTAAAGTATATGCCATTCCGATGGGCAATAACCCGAATGCCGGTGAAAATTATGTTATTTCGGCAAGAAGGGATATTATGGATGAGGTCGGCATGGACAGCCTGGATTCCATAGAGGATGTGGAAAAATTCTATCAGCTTGCCAAAGAAAAGTATCCTGAAATCGTGGGGATTTCAAGAGGCGGCATGAACCTTTTGAATCTGAACGCTGCTATTGCTTCTGATGTGAATGTGCTGAAGCTTGACAATTTTGTAATGACAGACGGGAACAAAGTTGATGATGATTCGGTTTACAGCTATTATGAATCCGAAGAATACAGACAGATGTGTGAAATAACAAGAAGATGGAACCAGATGGGAATTATACCCAGCTATTTGTTATCAAACAGTTCGCAGGGGGATGCGGAATTTGTCAATGGAAATGGGCTGTTTGCATCCGGTACCAACAATACGGTTTTTGAATTCATGGATATGGTTAAGAAGTCCACGCCAAATGCTGTTTTTGAGAACTTCTTTCTCGGTGATAAAAAACGGAAACCGCTTATGTCCAGAGGAACTTATACCACCGCTTTTGCCGTAAGCGCCAATGTGGAAGGTGCGGAGCTGGAAGGCTATGTTAAGCTTATTGATTTACTGCAGAGCAGCCAGGAATGGGTTGATTTTATCACTTATGGTGTTAAGGACAAAGATTATAAGCTGACAGAAGACGGACAGGTAGAAAGAATTACCCAGGAAAATCTGTTTGATACCTGGATGCCCAATAACATTAATTTTAAAAGATATCCTACTTATGCGACGGAAGAACAGATCGAAACCTTTAAGAACTGGGATGAAGATTCCATCCTTCAGAAGAATATCGGCTTCGCCTTTGATATGACACCTGTTAAAACGGAATATGCCCAGCTTCTTGCGATTGAACAGGAATATTTGAATCCCATTTCCAGCGGTTTTGTCGATTATGAAGAAGCATTGCCGGCGGCAATTGAAAAACTGAAACAGGCAGGCCTTGATAAATATGTAGAAGAATATCAGCGCCAGTTCAGTGAATTTATGGCAAAAAAGAACGGAGAATAATATGAACTATAAAAATCCCATTATATCAGGCTATAATCCGGATCCCTCCATTTGCTGTGTGGGAGAAGATTATTATTTAGTTAATTCAACCTTTGAATTTTTTCCTTCTGTTCCTGTTTATCACAGTAAAAACCTTATTAACTGGACTCTGGAAAGCTACTGCCTTACCTCAAAAGAGCAGGTTGATTTAGAACGCTGCGGCTCCTCCGGAGGAATATATGCTCCTACCCTGCGCTATCATGATTCTGTCTTTTTTATGACAACAACTAATGTGAGTTCAGGCGGAAATTTCATAGTACACACAAAAGATATTAAGAACGGCTGGTCGGAGCCCCATTGGGTTGATCAGGGAGGCATTGATCCCTCTTTGCTGTTTGATGATGACGGAAAGGTATATTTTACTTCCACCGGTTCGGATGAACTGGGACAGGGAATTCTTTTATGTGAAGTGAATCCGTATACAGGCGAAAAACTGACAGAAAGCGTTATTATCAGCCATGGCTGCGGGGGAAGCTATCCGGAAGGGCCCCATTTATATAAAATCAACGGAAAATACTATCTTATGCTGGCAGAAGGCGGGACTGAATATGGACATATGGAGACAATGCAGAGAGCGGACAGCCCTTACGGTCCCTATGAAGCCTGTCCCCATAACCCGATTCTTTCTCACAAAGAAGATATGCGGGCGGAAATCCATTGTACGGGCCATGCAGAATTAATGCAGGATCATAACAATAACTGGTGGCTTGTCTGTCTTGGTGTTAGGCCTGCTGGTATTGCTCCTAATCGTCTGCTGCTTCATCATCTGGGACGGGAAACCTTTCTTGCCCCGGTAAAATGGAGTGAAGACGGATGGCCGATTGTGGGTGATAACGGGCTGATATCCCTCGAAATGGACGGACCGCTTCCGGGAGAACCTCCCTTTGCAGTTGACAGAAATTTCCGTGATGATTTCAGTATGGAAGCATTCAGCCTTCATTATAATTACCTGCGCAATCCTCATACCGAAAATTATATTCGTGATACAGAGAATAAACGCCTTATCCTGAAGGGAACAAGGGTAACACTGAATGATGCAGACAGCCCCACCTGGATTGGTATCAGACAGAAGGATTTTGATACGGAAACCCATGTCCGGGTCAGCCTGTTGGAACAGCATCAAAACATAAGGGCAGGAATAACAGCCTTTTATAATGATTCTTATCATTACGAGATTTACATAACCCATGAGGCCAATTGCTGTAAAGTATGTCTGGCAAAGCATGTACATGACATTTTTGTGGTTACGGAAAGTGCCCAGATACCGGATACAAAAAATATTTCCCTTAAAATAAAATCAGATGGTGAAAGGTATTCTTTTTACTACAGTCTGAATGATAAGTACTATATTCTTCTGGGAACCGGGCTTGCCGTAGGATTGTGTTCGGAAAGTACAAAAACGATGACCTTTACCGGAACATATCTTGGGATGTTTGCAGAACTCGGTCAGGCAGCCTTTGAAGATTTCGAGGTTAAAATACTGGAAGGATAGAATGATTTGGTAATCTGAAAAAAAGAGAAAGCCTTCTAAGAAAATAACGGAAAAATGGGCTTCACATAATATATCATTTATTATGTGAGGCCCGTTTTTATCTCAGAACAACAGATTTTCACTATTCCGAAAACCGGTACCCTACCCCCACCTCCGTAATAATAAACCTGGGATTAGTGGTATCTTTTTCAATTTTCCTGCGCAGCGTCGCCATAAATACCCGGAGGCTGTTGGGATCCCCGCCTTCCCCATACCCCCATATTTTATTCTGGATATAATTATGGGTCAGGACCTTTCCCCGATTGCTCACCAGGAGCGTGAGCAGCTTATATTCTATAGGTGTCACATGGATTTCCTTATCGTCAATAAAGACCATACGCTTCACAAAATCAATACGCAGGTAATCGCATTCAAAGCTTTCCCCCAGCTCATTTCCGCCTCCGTTCTGTTCACTTTTACGGATAGCCACGCGGATACGCGCCAGAAGCTCTCCCATATGAAAGGGCTTCACCACATAATCATCCGCTCCCAGATCAAGGGCCTTTATTTTTTCCGTTTCCTCCTGTCTGGCGGAAACTACTATAATAGGCTTATCCGAATTGCTGCGGATATGCTCGATCACTTCCATTCCGTCCATATCCGGAAGGCCCAGATCCAGGATCACCACATCCGGGTTATTGGCATAGCTTAAACCAATAGCCTCCCTGCCCGTATCTGCTTTCAGATAATGGTATCCTTCCTGCTTCAGGCTCATGCAAATAAAATTCGATATATATTTATCATCCTCCACAATAAGGACGTTTACTTCCTTTTCCATACCTTCCATCATCTGCTGTCCTTTCCGTTCCTATCTTCAAATGGCAGGAAAAAACGGAAGCTGGCGCCTCCCTCTTCCCTGTTGGCGGCATCTATCGTGCCTCCGTGGGCCGTCACTATTGCCTTGCAGATGGCAAGCCCCAGGCCTATCCCCTTACCGGTATCCCGGCTGACCGGGCGGAAGGTTACAAACTCGTCAAATATCCGTTCCTTAATCTTCTCTTCAATACCGGTTCCGTCATCCTCCACATAAAACCAGACACCCTTCTCCTCTTTCTGGGCCTTGATAAGGATGACTCCATCCTCTTTCGTATGCTTAATCGCATTGTCCAGAAGGTTAATCAGAACCTGGACAATCATTTTGCCGTCCATTTTCACAAGCAGCATTTCTTCCGGGATATCGATTTCCACTCTGCGCTGCTTTCTCCTGCCCTTCACATAGGCCAGGGCATTGGTGATCACATCCTCCACAGCCTCGGGTTTCTTTTCCACCACCAGCTTGCCGCTGTCGATTTTGGTCATATTCAATATATTTTCCACCAGCTGTATCAGCCAGTCGGCCTGCTCGTTGATATCCTTCCCGAGACTCATAATGCTCTCCGGATCCATCTTGTCCCCGGACTCCGCTATCAGGCTGCTCGCCCCGGCGATCCCGGTCAGGGGCGTACGCAGATCATGGGATATGCTGCGCAGGAGGTTGCTGCGCATCTGTTCCTTTTCCATGGCGAATTTGATCCGTTCCTGTTCCATGGTCAGCTGTTCCGCAAGCTGTTCGTTTTGCGTGGCAACCTCCACCTGCTTTCGGAAGCGGACGGTAAGATTGGAGGAAATCAATGCGGCCACCAGGAAAAAGAGAAGCAGGATTACATCATCCTGGTTGGAAATGGAAAAGGTCCGCACTGGCTCCGTAAAAAGATAATTGAAAACCATCACGCTGACCACCGACGCGGTCACTCCATACGGATAGCCATTGGTGCAGTAGGCCACCAGAAGGACCCCTACGATAAAAAGCATGAGTATATTTTCTTTTCCTATCCCAAGCCAGTGCAGCAAAAAAGAAAACAGAGAGGTAATGAGCATAATGCCTGCCAGCCGGCAGGCATACCGGAGCTGATGCGTTCCGAAAAACCTTTCCATTTTCTTTTTCATTTGGTATCCTCCTCAAACCGCCTGCCGTGCTTTCCGCAGCTTTCATATTGCCTCTATTTTATAGATGTTTGAGAATTTTATCAATATCTTTTTTCTTGCCGATTACCATCAGGTGCTCATCCGCCCGGAATACATGATCGGCTCCCGGAAGAAAGCTGGTGATTCCATTAAGCTTGGTGCCTATGATGCTGCTGTTCAGCCTTGCCCTGAAATCCACCTCCCCGATAGTCTTTCCATTCCCGCAAAGGCGGAATTTCATAAATAGAATATTCCTCATCCAGTTCAATGTAGTCAAACACATTATCGGCGGAATATCTCACGGCTATCCTCTCCGCGATATCCTTCTCCGGATACACTACCGCATCCGCGCCGTTACGCAGCAGAAACTTAGCCTGGATATCACGGGTAGCCTTGCTGATTACATATTTGGCTCCCGCTTCCTTTAACAGGCTGGTAATTTCCAGGCTGCTTTGAAAATTGGTCCCGATACAGACAAAGCAAAGGTCAAAATTCCCAATGCCCAGACTATGCAGGACTTCCTCATTGGTGCAGTCTCCAATCTTGGCATTGGTAACAAGGGGAAGCAGATCCTCCATTGCTTCCTCATTTCTATCCACAATCATCACTTCATTATTCAGTTTCAGCATTTTACGGCATAAATGCTGCCCAAACCTGCCCATTCCTATGATCAGTACAGTTTTCATTTTATCCTTTATCCTATCATAACTTTTTCTTCCGGCAGCTTCACCGGCGCCACTTTTTTCCGTTCCATAAAGGACAGGGCAAAGGACATGCTGCCAATCCGTCCGCAATACATTAAAAGAACAACGATAATCCGGCTGGCCGCGCTTAAATCACGGGTGATACCTGTTGACATCCCCACAGTGCCTATTGCAGAAAATACTTCAAAAACCACATCCTCCATCAGCAGATGGGGCTGGAAATAAGGGATGGCGATGGATGCCACAACAGCCATAAAAAGGCTGATTACCGCCACATCA
>OATT01001564.1_pt1 | contig 10632 bp, 11 predicted proteins | sample 1476071 | NCBI WGS metagenome assembly OATT01 (sample SAMEA2579989, study PRJEB22360) | human gut metagenome | biome: human gut; feature: human-associated habitat; material: faeces | place: Denmark | collected 2008/2010 | reverse complement strand
TATATAATTAAATCCTCCTATTCACAATATATGTATATTGTGTAATAATTAATTTATTAAAAGTTTATATAGAAGGGAGAAATATTATGGCTTTAGATGGTTTAGTTATACATTCTATAGTAGACGAATTACATAAAAAACTTTTAGGTGGAAAAATTGATAAAGTATATCAACCTGAAAATGATGAAGTAGTTTTACATATAAGAAATAATAAAGAAAATTTTAAGCTAGTTTTAAGTTGTAGCGCTTCTAATCCTAGAGTCTACCTAGCTAGTGACTATAAAAAAGAAAATCCTATAAATGCTCCTATGTTTTGTATGTTATTTAGAAAATATATACAAGGAGGAAATATAGTAAATGTTTCTCAAGTTGATTTTGAGAGGATAATAAAAATTAGTGTTGAATCTTTTGATGAGTTAAAAGAAAAAACAACTAAGGATATTATAATAGAAATAATGGGAAGACATAGTAATATAATTCTTACTCATTCATCTAATAATAAAATTATAGATTCTGCAAAAAGAATACCTCCAAGTGTAAGTAGAGTTCGTCAAATACTTCCTGGTCAAACTTATGTATTACCACCAAAACAGGATAAATTAAATCCTATTACTAATATAAGTTTAAATTCATTTGTAGATACTTTAAGTTCTTTTGATGGTCCTATTTTTAAAGCTATCTATTCTAAGTTTTTAGGAATAAGCCCTGTTATAGCAAAGGAAATATGTTTTAGAGCTAATATAGATGAGAATTTATTAGTAAGTAAAATTTCTTCTGATGATATATCTAAAATTTATAAAGAGTTTCATAATTTATTTAAACATATAAAAGACAATATTTATAACCCTTGTATGGTTATAGATACATCAATAGATAAGGTTTTAGATTTTAGTTGTATAAATTTAAGTTTATTCAGTAATTTATCAATTATAAATGATGATAGTATATCTAAAATATTAGAAAATTACTATGCAACTAAAGATATAAAAGATAGAATTCATCAACGTTCTTCTGATCTTAGAAAAAGTATATCTATAAAACTTGATAAATTAAATAAACAAGAAAAAGAATTAATAGAATCTGAAAATGCAGACATATATAAAATAAAGGGCGAACTTATTACATCATACATATATATGATTGAAAAAGGTATGGAAAGTGTTGAAGTTGCAAACTTCTATGATCCCGAATATAAAAATATAAAAATATCATTAAATACAAACTTTACACCTTCAGAAAATGCTCAAAAATACTTTAAAAAATATAATAAACTAAAAACTGCAAAAAAAGAAATTACCTCTCAAATGGAAATAACTAAAGAAGAAATAGACTATTTAGAAAATATTATGCTTAGTATAGAAAACTGTGAAAACTTAGCTGAGTTAATGGATATAAGAGAGGAACTAGGTAAAGTTGGATACCTAAGATCTAAAAATAATAGTAAAAAAGAAACTAAATTAACTACTAAACCTCATGAATTTGTTAGTTCTAATGGTTTTAAAATTTTAGTAGGGAAAAATAATAAACAAAATGATCATCTTACTCTAAAGGTAGCTTCTAATGAAGATATCTGGATGCATACTAAAAATATACCTGGTTCACATGTTATCATAAAGACCGAAGGAAAAGAAGTTCCAGATGAAACTATATTTGAAGGTGCAATGCTTGCTGCATTCTTTAGTAAATCAAAGATGTCTTCACAGGTACCAGTCGATTATACTAAGAAAAAAAATGTTAAAAAACCTAATGGAGCAAAACCTGGAATGGTTATTTATGATACTAACAATACTATCTACGTAACTCCTACAGAAGAATTAGTAGCTAAATTAAAATCTAAGTTCGATAATTAAGATATATTATTATAAAATCTCATAATGTAAAAAGAGTTAATCTCATAATATAGATTAACTCTTTTTACATTTATTTTATAAGTTGATTATATTCTTCTTCAGTTTTAGGTATCTTTATTTCACCATTTTTTATTTTATCAGCTTCTTTATTAACATAATCCATTACATCTTGTGGTATTAAATTTTTAGTATTTTCTACTATTCCAACTCCACCTTCTTTAAGTCCATATACTTTTTCTGCTCCACCTTTAAATGTTCCTTCTACTAAATCCTTAACTAAATCATAAGATGCAACATTTAGTTTCTTAACAGCTGAAGTTAATACATTCTCTGGTGCCAGATCACTTTGATCTCTATCTACACCTATAGCATATTTATTAGCTTCTTTTGCTGCTTCTATAGCGCCTGTTCCCGAATCACCTGCTGCAGCTAATATTATATCTGCATTTGATGATTGCATTTGTTTAGCTATAGATTTTCCTTTTGCTTGATCTGTAAATGAATTTACATATTGTTCTAATATCTGAGTATCTTTATTTGTGTTTGTAACTCCATATTTATATCCATATTGATATCTAACTACTGATGGTGCTGGTAATCCACCTATAAATCCAACTTTATTAGTTTTGCTCATCTTAGCAGCCATTACACCAACTAAATATGCAGATTCTTCTTCTTTAAATACAACTGGAATGACATTTTCTTGTATTGTATCATATGTTTCATCTAATATTGCAAATTTTTGTTCTGGATAATTCTTAGCTGATTCCTCTATAGAATCTTTTAACTGATATCCAACACCTATTATTAAATCTGTATCTTCATCCATAAGTGTTTCTATATTTTGTATGTAATCACTTTCTTGTTTTGATTCTAAATATTTTATTTCTATTCCAAAATCAGCCTTAGCTTTTTGTAACCCTTCCCAAGTTGATTGGTTAAATGATTGATCATTTATACTCCCAGCACCTAATACTATTCCTACTGAAATATCATTTTTCTCTGTACCTTTATTTGATCCACATCCAGTTAATATAGATGCTGATACTAAAAAGGCTGTTGATAGTGATAATAATTTTTTGAATTTCATAATTGCCCTCCTATAATTTTTATGAACTTTTTTAATATACTTTTTATTTTCGTTCGTAAATAGATTTCTATTTTATAATTTTTATTTAAATTTGTCTATACTTTTTACTTAATTTTTCTTATTAAATTTTTACTTACTAATATATGTTTATTTAATAATAATGAATTCCTTTGAATTTTTATACAATATAGTTTTCCTGTAATAAAAAATTCGCTTCGCTCATTTCGCCAACGATATATCCTTGCTTACGCTATGGATACATCCGTTGCTCAAAATATCATTTTTTACTTTTATAAAGTTATTGATATTGCTCATATTCATAGGTCATCCACATTTTTTTCATTATATAATTTCATTATACGTAAAAAATACCTATACATAGATCAATATTTTATTCTATGCATAGGCATCTTAATTTATTTATGCAGTTGTTGTTCTTACTTTAACTGCTTCTTCATCTTCTTTTGAATCTGTATTTGAATTGTTTAATAATACGTTTAATACTATACCTACTATTGCCGCTAAGCTAAGTCCTGTTATTGTTACATCCTGTGTAACTGGTATACCTATAACTATACCTTTATCACTTAAGTAAGTAGTTCCTAAACCTATCACCATTATTGTTGCTATTATAATTATATTTTTCTTGTTTTTTATACATCCATTATCTTTTACAGTTTTTACTCCAACTAAAGTTATCATAGAGAATAATAATATACTTATACCACCCATAACAGCGGTTGGTATACTTTGTAAAAATCCTCCAAACTTTTCTATACAAGATAAACATATTGCAAATACTGCTGTACGTCTAAGTAATGATGGATCATAGTTTTTAGTTAGTGCAAGTACTGCTGTATTTTCTCCATAAGTAGTATTTGCTGGACCTCCTAGGAACCCTGCTACTATAGTAGCTAATCCATCTCCAAGTAATGTTTTATTTAAACCTGGATTTTCTAAGAAGTTTTTACCTACTACTGCTCCATTTGTTGTCATATCTCCTATATGTTCCATAAAGACTGCTAATACAACTGGCGCTATTATAACAATTGCTTCTAAACTGAACTTCGGTAATGTAAACTTTGGTATTTCAAATAAACTAGCTTGTGCTATAGTAGTTGTATCTACCACTCCTAATACTAAGCTTAATATATATCCTATAATAACTGCGATTAATATCCCTAATTGCTTTATAAATCCTTTACCAAAGTTATTTATAATAAGCGCTATAGCTAATGTTATCATTGCTATCATAATATTATTTGATGCCATATCAAATGCTGTTGGTAATAAATTAAGACCTATAACAGCTATCATTGCTCCTGTAACTTGTGGTGGGAAATATCTTTTTATCTTATCTACCCCAACCATTTTTATTACAAAAGATAATATAACATAAATTAAACCAGCTACCATTATACCACCTTGAGCATAAGCTAAGTCACCATTAAATGCTTCTTTAACTGATAATATCAATGGTATAAATGCAAAACTTGAGCCTAAAAATACTGGTACTTTTCCTTCTGTACAGAAATGGAATATTAATGTACCTATACCTGCACAAAAGATTGCAACTGAAGGATTAAATCCTGTTAATATCGGAACTAATACTGTCGCTCCAAACATTGCTAATAAATGTTGTATTGATAATACTGTTTTTTTCATAAAAAAACCTCCCGTAAATTTTTTAGGGAGAAATTATTCTCCCTTTTTCAGCATCTCTGTACTGAATTAAAAGGCACTATATTTATAAATTTATGCTCTTATTCATTAATTGTTACTGAATCTTCACCATCAATTTCTGATAGCTTTACTGATATAATTTCACCTTTTGATGTCGGAACATTCTTTCCTACATAATCAGCTCTTATTGGTAACTCTCTATGACCTCTGTCAACTAAAACCGCTAACTGTATAGCCTTAGGTCTACCTATATCTATAATAGCATCTAATGCACTCCTCACTGTTCTTCCTGTATACAGTACATCATCAACTAGTATTACTATTTTATCATCTATACTAAATTGTACATTTGAACCGTTTATAACTGGGTCAACATCTATCTTTTTTAAATCATCTCTATATAGAGTTATATCTACTTCGCCAGTATTTACTGATGCTCCTTCTATTTGTTGTATTTTTTTACCTATTCGATCGGCTATAGGAACACCTCTAGTTTTTATTCCTACTAAAACAACATCTTCTATACCTTTGTTTCTTTCTATTATCTCATGACTGATTCTAGTTATAGCTCTTCCAATTGCTTTTTCATCCATTAATTGGGCCTTTTCTTTCATCTGTGACCTCCTAGTAATTTTTGTAAAATCTAAAAAGCTTCTTATCATAAGACAAGAAGCTATATATACAAATATGCTTAATAAAATACTAATAGTATTTTTTCTTGCCTTATGATATCTCTGTATCATTTAAAGGTATACTTTCATTATAATCATTATATATTCAACATATATATATTTCAAGCATTATTTCAACTTATTTAATATATCTTGAAAATACTTTGGTAGCTCCGAATCAAATTCAACATATTCTTTAGTTGTAGGATGTATAAATCCTAATTTTTTAGCATGTAAAGTTTGTCCTTTTAACTTAAATTTATTATTTTTAGGTCCATATACTTCATCTCCTAATAAAGGATGATTTATTGATAATGCATGAACTCTTATTTGATGAGTTCTTCCTGTTTCAAGCCTTGCCTTCATATGAGTAAAGTTTTCATACCTTTTAATAACTTCAAAATGAGTTATTGCATTTTTACCATCTTTAACAACTGCCATTTTTAATCTATCCTTAGGATTTCTTCCTATAGGTTTATTTACTGTTATTTTATCTTCTTTAACTACACCATGGCATATAAATTGGTATTCTCTTGTAATAGAATGTTCTTTTAGCTGTTCTGCTAAACTATTATGTGCATTATTATTCTTAGCTATCATTAAAAGTCCAGAAGTATCTTTGTCTATTCTATGAACTATTCCAGGTCTTATTACTCCATTTATAGATGATAAATTTTCTTTACAATGATATAATATAGCATTTACTAATGTTCCCTCATAATTTCCTGGAGCAGGATGAACTACCATATCTTGATGTTTATTTACTATAAGCACATCTTTATCTTCATATACTATGTTTATCGGTATATCTTGAGGTATTACCTCTAAAAGCTTCGGTGCTGGTATTTGTATAACTATTTTGTCATCTTCTTTTACTAAGTACTTTGCTTTTTCTATTTTATCATTAACAGTTACTTTTTTATCTTTTATTAGTTTTTGTATATAACTTCTAGACATATCTCCTAATTGCTCGGAAAGATATACATCTAATCTATCTCCTTCTTCCTCTTCTATTACTATAAACTCTTTTACTTCATCCATTTTTACACCTACTTCTGCTTTTCTTTATTGTCATCATAAAATAATATGTATATACATAAAAGTATTGTACCTAAAACTACAAATATATCTGCTATATTAAATACGTACTCCCATATTATTCTAAAGTCAAAATAATCAACTACAAACCCAAGCCTTACTCTATCTATTAGATTCCCTATAGCACCGGATATTATAAGGAGTATTCCAACTTTTCCAACTGTATCTACTTTTTTTGTATGTAAATAGTATAATCCATATATAGATGCTACAAGCGCTACGATTATAAATATTATTTGGTTATTTTGGAACATTCCAAATGCTGCACCTCTATTTTCTACATATGTAAGATGGAATACATTTTGTATTATAGGTATACTCCTTATATCTTTTAAGTAATTTAGTGCTAATAATTTAGATATTTGATCTATACCTATTAATAAAATTATTATCAATTCATATATCAATATTTTTTCCTCCCTGATAAATATATATTATTATTATACAAAAAAAAGCTTCCTAATTGGAAGCCTCTATTATTGTTTTTGCATTGTTTGCTCTTTCTCTAGGTTTTCTATAAGCTCTGATACTGTAACAAACTTATATCCCATTTCTTTTAACTTTGGTATAACAATCTCTAGTGCTTGTACTGTTTGAGATTTTTTATTTCTTAAGTTATTGTAATCATGTAAAAGTATTATAGTCCCATTTTGAACTTTAGAAGTTATTGTATCTACAATGTAATAAACACCTGGATTTGACCAATCTCTTGGATCTAAATTAGACCATAAAACTATATTCATATCCTTTTCTTTTACTATGTTACACATAGCTTTGCTTATTGCTCTATATGGAGGTCTAAATAGTTTAGGTTCTTCCCCTATAACCTTTTTCACTGCTTGCTGTGTATTATTTATTTCTTTATATATATCGTTATATCCTTTTTTAGAAACATTTATATGTGTAAAGGTATGATTCCCTATTTCATGGCCTTCCTCATGTTGTCTTTTTAAAATTTCAGCATTCCATTCAACATTTTCTCCTACTACAAAAAATGTTGCTTTTACATTATTTTTCTTTAATATATCTAAAACTTGTGGAGTAAAATCTTTATCTGGACCGTCATCAAAAGTTAATGCGATTACTTTTTCATCTTCATTTCCATGTTTTATAATTATATCTTCATAATCATTCATTATATCTTGACTTATATTTGAAACTTCTAAATCTTTCTCATTATTGTATTTATAAACATAAATACCTGTAATTAAAAGTAAGGCTACCGAAAACTGAATAATAATCTTTTTCATGATAGACACCTCTTTTCTTCAGACTAATCCCTATCTGACTCATCTTTAGGCATTTTATTCATTTCATTTAACTTCATAACTGTTTCATCATAAAACATATATCCTTTATTTATTAATCTTTGATTTTCTTCTCTACTTGTTAAATGTAAATCTGGTTGATTTTTTGCACAATTAGAGCATAAGTTAGTTTCAGGGAGTATATCTAATCTATCTTTATCTATTTGCTGATGACAAATATCACATATACCATAAGTTCCATTTTCAATTTTGTATAGTGCGTCTTCAATATTATTTAACTTTCCTTCTTCATGATTAGTTAGACTATTTTGCATATCCTGCATATATACCTCTGTTCCTATATCTGCTGGATGATTATCATAGCTTGATAATTCACCTGAAGTATATCTTTCACTAGTATGATTAGTTATATTCCCAAAAACTGTATTATCCCTCATTTCACTTATTAATCCAGTTAATTTTTCTTTTTCCTTTAAAAGTTTTTCCTTATATTTATTTATATTCATATTTATCTACCCTCTCTATATTGATCTACTATATTTATAAGTTTTGCTATAAATGCACCTATTACAGGCAAATCTACCCATGTACTTAATAAGTAAAGCACTAACGCTGCTAAGACTGTAAAACCTATCGCTTGGCCAAATCCTTTCCCTAATCCTGCTACAAAATTTATTAAAAATAACCTTCTTTTACTATCTGTTAGCATCATATATTCTCTAATTCTACTTCTCTCAATTATTAAAATTAATCTTTCTAAATACCTTCTTATAAGTCCTAAATCTTCTGATGTTATTTCACATAAATTTAATTCATTCATAACTTTATCAAGGTCTTTCATATTTATAGGATTTTGATTTTCTAGGTTATTATCTTCTTTATATTTAATATGCCTCACTTCCTTTTTTGTAAAAAGATAATACGTAAATATTATGTGAAAAAGTTAATCATTGTATGTGCATCTGAGTAAAAAATTCACTTAGCTCATATTTTCAGTAACTTTTTATGTAATAGAAAAAGGAGTTGAAATATTATCATTTCAACTCCCTTTTATCACATCTTATAAAAATTTTCTTTCTATTAATCCAACTTTTTTATAAACTTTTCTTAAAGTTTTTCTAGCTTGTCTTTCAGCTTTTTCCGCACCTATAGCATATACTTTTTCTAAATAATCTTTATTATTTAAAAGATCATTATACTGCTCCCTTATAGGTCTTAAACTTTCAACTATAACTTCGGCTACATCTTCTTTGAATATTCCGTATCCTTTACCTTCATACATAGCCACTAATTCTTCTATAGATTTGTTACCTAATTTAGAATATATTTCTAATAAGTTTTTTATTCCTGGTTGTTCATCATTATAACTTATTACTCCTAATGAATCTGTAACACTTCTTTTTATTTTTCTTCTTATAGTGTCTGCATCATCTGCTAAAAGTATAAATGCATTTTCATTTTCATCAGATTTACTCATTTTCTTTGTAGGTTCTTGTAAGCTCATTACTCTACCTACTTCTTTTGGTATATATGGCTCTGGTATTTTAAATGTAGGTGAGTATCTATTATTAAATCTAGTAGCTAAGTCTCTAGCTAATTCTAAATGTTGCTTTTGATCTTCTCCAACTGGTACTAAGTCTGTTTGATATAATAATATATCTGCTGCCATTAATACTGGATATGTAAATAATCCTGCATTTAAGTTTGCTTCACTTTTTTGTGATTTATCTTTAAACTGAGTCATTCTACTTAACTCACCCATATAAGTCATTGTATTTAATATCCACATAAGTTCTGCATGAGCACTTACATGAGATTGTATAAATATAGTATTTTTTTCTGGATCTAGTCCACAAGCTAAATATTGAGCTAATAATTGCATTGTATTTGCTCTTAGATTTTTTGCTTCTTGTGGTACTGTTATTGCATGTAAATCAACTACGCTGTAAAAACAATCATATTCATCTTGAAGCTTAGTCCAGTTTTGTATAGCTCCTAGATAATTTCCTAAAGTCATTTTTCCAGATGGTTGAGCTCCACTAAATATTATTTTCTTTTCACTCATTTATTTCACCCCTATAATGCTTTTAACATATTTAATACTATATCCTTAGAATTATGAGCTGCAACTTTAACAAACTCATCATAAGTAACATCTGCACTTCCATCAGCCTTATCTGACATAGCTCTTATTATTACAAATGGAACTTTATTTAAAGTACAAACGTGAGCTATTGCTCCACCTTCCATTTCCCCACAATAAGCATTAAAATCATTTACTAATTCTTCTTTTAACTCTTTAGAGCTTATAAATATATCTCCTGTAGCCACTCTTCCTTTTAATACTTTATTCGATTTCATTTCTTTTATAGAAGATTCATACGCTGCATTTATAAGTTTTTCATCTGCCACAAATACAGAACTTTCCATTCTTGGTATTGTTCCTTTTGGGTCTCCAAATGCAGTTGTATCTACGTCATATTGTATAGCATCAGTTGAAATTACCATATCTAAAACATCTAATTCTGAATGTAGCGCACCTGCAACACCAGTGTTAACAACTGCATCTACATCAAATTCACTTATTAATATTTGTGCGCAAAGTGCAGAGTTAACTTTACCTATACCACATCTTACTAATACTATATCTTTTCCTTCTAATGTTCCTTTGTAGAATTTTAAGCTAGCTTTTTCTATAGTTTCTTTAATATCCATAAGCTCAACTAATATATCTACTTCTTCGTCCATTGCTCCTATTATTCCTATTCTATTCATAACGTCCTCCTACTTTATATTTGTCATTTGTTTTAATATAATTTTATAAAATTTTCAATTTATATTTTAGTTAATATTAATTGAAATAAAAAAACGTCCTATAAAAATATAGGACGGATTATTCCGCGGTACCACCTAAATTATATACAATTTAATGTATATCACTTAATTATGCTATAACGTGCAGACACGTCTTG
>OATT01001553.1_pt1 | contig 10853 bp, 9 predicted proteins | sample 1476071 | NCBI WGS metagenome assembly OATT01 (sample SAMEA2579989, study PRJEB22360) | human gut metagenome | biome: human gut; feature: human-associated habitat; material: faeces | place: Denmark | collected 2008/2010 | reverse complement strand
GGTATACTGGTTTATGTAAAGCAGCCTTTTTTGGATCATAGTAAGAAGGAAATTGACTATGATGCACATTATAATTTTGACTATAATGAACATGTGACCTATTCCGCAATATCGGTAGATGCGCGTCCATCCCTTTTTACAGGTTTTTTTGAGGCAACGGCTTCCTATACTCTGCATAATGATTCCGGGCAGCCCCAGACCATTTCATTCTGGCTGAATCCTGGCTATAAGGTGAAGTCTGTTACGGCCGGCGGAAAGCCTGTTCCGTTCCGTGACCTTCAAAATGATGATATTAATAAGAAAACGATTGAACTGGATATTCCCGCCGATGAAAATATGGAATTATCGGTAGAATACGGGGGTTTTCCTCAGGAATGGAATATAATGTCTCTGTTTCAGGGGGAGTGTGAAATCAGCAGAGACTACATTTATCTGGCTCATCAGGATTTTTCACCTATGCCTCGTGATTTCTTTGAAAATACTGCAGAAGAGCCTCCCCTTACAGCCAAAATAACACTGCCTGATGGATTGAAGCCGGTTTTATTCAGTACAGATACAGTGGAAGCGGAGAAGAGCGAAGCCGGATCTACCCAATGGATATTACATGCTTCCGGATGGAGTCTGATTCTTTATGCCGGTGATTATATTTCGGAGCATATTGATGCTGCCGGACTGAATGTGGAATTTTTCTACAGCGCCAAACATCGGAGGGTTATGGAAGAATGCGATGTCAATGATACGCTGAAGCAGGTATTTGAATACTGTACGGATCACTATGGACCTCTTTTCTTCTATGGAGAGGAAGGCATGCGCCTTATTGAGATCGGTGCTACAGGCGGCGGTTATGCTGCCGGAGGAGCCAGTGTCATGGGCGAGGACAGCTTCAGTGAAGCAGGGCTTAAGGATCCCCTGAAAGGTGCCGGCGGCAGTGAAGTTATGGCCCATGAAATCATTCACCAGTGGTGGGGGCTTGGAAATATGATCGAATCTTCCTATACCGGAGATCCCTGGTCCAGCGAAGGGCTGACGGTCTATACCACCTATCGGATGATGAAGGAACTTCACGGCGCAGACTACGCACAAAAGTATTATGTAGATGTGTGGCAGTCCCGGGCAGATGATTATTATCAGGATTTTTATGTCCGGAATCCGCAGTTTCTGTCGGTTTTGCCGGAAAAGTATAAAGCCGATATAGCCAACAGCCAGTCTACCGTCCGGCAGTACTGCGAAATGCCTTTGAAAATACTGAAAGCGGAAAAGCTGGTGGGCGGAGAGGAAGCTATGGATCGAATCCTGGCAGGATTGTTTACCGGTGAGACGAATCCGTCCTATCCTTACCTGACCTGGAAGGACTTTCTTCAGGCCTGTAATCTTACGGAGGAGGATTTGAATCTTGAATAAAATATATCAATACGAATTGCGCAGGATCCTGCGCAGCAAATTCTTCTGGGGCCTGCTGGCGGTATGCTTGTTTTTTGGCTGGAATATTCTGCAGACATCCACTATAAAGGGTGTTGCACATACTGCCCCGTTCTCTCCATGGAGCTTCGGGGCATATATGGCGCGGATTCTGCCTCTTCTGGGAGTGGCGCTGCTGTTTTTTCAATGGAACCAGTGCAATGAGAAATCCAGACAGTTTGGGAGGCTTACCGATGCTGCTCCTGTAGAACAGGGAAAATATCTGCTGGTAAAATGTGCTGCTGCGGTTACTGCGTGGCTGCTGCTGGCGCTGATCCTCACGGCCCTGGGTCTGGGCTTCCTGGCAATAATGTTCGGGAGAAATGTTCCTGTGGGAATGCTTTTGCTGACTGCTGCTATTACTCTTTTGCCTGCGCTTTTGTTTCTGGCAGGTATGGGACTTCTTGCAGGCAGGATACATTCCGGTCTTTTGTTTGGCTTGATGGCGCTTGCGCTGGGGGCAGGATTTATTCCTCTGTCGATGAATATTGATCTCTATGGTTATTCTTTTTTTACGGAATATCCGTTAACTATGGGACTGCTGGATCCGGAATTTTCAATGCCGGGAGGTATGATTGTGTCAAGGGTTATCTTTCTTTTGGCAGGGATTGGTTTTCTTGTTTTTGCTGTATGGCGGAAGAAAAAACTGTATCTTTTTAAATTTAGTCATTAAATAAAAAGGGAGCAGCCCAAATAGGCAGCTCCCTTTTTCGGAATGATGAAAATAGTAATTTATTAATAAACCGTGTGAATTAAAACTTATAGCTTGCAGCATTTACAAAGGAAGTATCATCATCTTCCTGTACTTCTTCGTCTTTATAATCCTCAAATAAAGCAACATCCGCAGATACAAGTTCCACCGCATTTCTGATTTCAGGAGAACACCTTACAACGGCAATGTCCTCAAGACGGAGCCGGCTGCGGATGAGTTCCGGGGAAACATCTTCCGAGATTTCAGCTACGGCGCAATCAACGACAGGCAGTCCGCCCGGCGTCTGCTCAAGCAGCTGTTTATCAATTCTTATATTACTTCTGTCAGAGATCATGGTACCTTTAATGACAAATATACTTCCGTATTCCACAGGAAATTCCGATAATTTGCTGCTGTACTTTTCCGGTATATAAAGGGTTCCGGTAACCTTCAGATATTCCAGTTCGGGGAGTGCTTCCATGGACTGATCCGTCAGCGTGAGATCTCCGTTTTTATAGAGCTTTTTTCCAAACAGGCTGACTGTCCCGGAATCTAACTCGGTATTATCAGGAAGTATCCGGCATTCATCTGGTATAATCTGGATTTCCGTGTGCTCATCAAATAAAGACAGGCTCTGTTCAAACAGACATTCCATTACCATGGCTTTTTTACATAAAAAAGTTACGTTTTTTCGAATTAATGCGGCGAGATCGAGGGAAGCGTCCAGCAGCTTTACCATACCATTGATGAAATAAGGGGTATCCTGGCGGGCCCGTAGAATAAAATATTTGTCGACGTCAACATCCTTCAGCAGGCATATGGCGTTATCAGGATAGCTTTTCTGTGTACCGTTTACCTGAATTTTTGATACGGCATCAGAAAGTCCTTCAGGATAGATGAGTGATCCGTTAACCATTATTTTTTCATAGCTTTCCAAAGCTTTTCCGGCAGCCGGATGGATAAAAAGACTTCCTGAAACAAACAGGAATGAATGCTCAGCCGCAAAGGCTTTTTCATTTATTTCAATGGAACCATTTTTTATTATTAAATTGATTCCTTCGGGAACCTTAATTACGCAGGCCGTATTTATTTCCACCGGATATTTGGAGATAAGGACGGCTGATTTTTCAGACTGGATCACTGCAGCGGCATTAATTGCAATGGCAGAATACTGCGACAGCCTTTCCTCGGTAATTTCAGTCATATCACAAAGAGCCGTATTTACTGACAGTTTTTTAGTTTTTTCCATAATTGCACCTCTTATTTTTTTTGATTTTCCAGTTCGGGGTAATACATGCGCAGCTTCCGCCTTGCGCTGGCAAGGCGTGAGCGAATGGTGGAGGGCGGCAGCTTGTACATGGCGGACAGCTGTGTGGAGTCAAAACCCTCAAAATATCTTTTTATGAATAGAATCCGTTCTTCTTCCGGTAATTTTTCACACAGCTGCCGGACTTCAATCTGGGACAAATCGTCCTGTGTTTCCGTTTTTTCTTCTGCTTCCGGGCATGCCGACTCTCGTCTCACTTTATCAATAAAAATGTTGCGGGATGTTTTATACAGCCATGACCGGCATTGACGTTCATCCATGTCATCCAGGGTTTCCGCGTGCTCCATGGCCCGAAGGAAGGTTTCCTGCACAATGTCTTCCGCCGCGGCTTTGTCGCAGGTCATTTTGGTGACATATCGAATCAGTTCCTGAAAAAACAGCTGATAAATTTTGGCTATCATAGGAGTCTCCTGACTGCGTTTGCTGTTGTATTAATATCATTGTAACTTATGTCAAAGAAAAAAAGGTAAGTTTTTTAAAATGGCCAGGAAACACAGTAAAGATACAGGAAGGTAATGATGTTTTCTTTTCTTGAAATTCATATCCCTGATTTCTGTATTCCTTCTGCTGTGTTCGGCCTGCCGGGCAGAAGTAAAAAGATAGTATTCATAAAATAGTTCAGGATTCATATCCGCCGCTCCTTTCACATAAAAGCTTGCTTATGATTGGTTACATATATATAACGAATGGGAAGGGAGAAGTGTTGATGCAAAAACTGAAATTTTGCAATAAGATGCTGAAGAAATAAGATTGACGATAAATGCCTTTTTAACATAGAATATTTGTATAAAATACACAAAATAATTTAATTGATATTACATATATTATGAAAAATTTAATTATTTTTGTTTTGTTATAAAAATATTATAGTTATTTTAAATAAAACATAAGGAGGGTAAATAAAATATGGGAATAGAAGAAAAGCGAAGAAACAGACATAAATTTTGGGTGAAACTGAAACGGCAGAGAATTCTTCAGATTTTTGCATGGGCAGGAATTATTTATCTTCTTATATTTAATTATGCTCCCATGGCCGGAATCCTCGTTGCGTTTAAGAAATATTCAATCAAGGATGGTTTCTGGGGTATATTTACCAATGAATGGGCAGGGCTTAAGTATTTTAGTGATTATATGTGCTGGCCTGTCATTAAAAACACATTGATTATCAGTTTTCTCAAAATTCTGGCTTCTTTTCCTGCTCCTATATTATTGGCTATTATGCTTACAGAGGTACGGAACCATCATTTCAAAAAGTTTGTACAGGCTGTGAGTTATCTTCCTTATTTTATTTCATGGGTTATTGTAGCTGGTATATTGACCGCTTTTTTTTCTCAGTCAAGGGGATTGGTAAGTGAATTGATAATTAAGCTGGGAATTTCTGATAAGGGCGTTTCCTTTTTAACAAATCCGGATGCCTATTATCAGTTGGCGGTATGGACTTCCATTTGGAAAAGTACCGGTTGGTGGTCCATTATCTTTCTGGCTGCAATATCCGGAATTGATCCGGGACTATATGAAGCGGCTATGGTGGACGGAGCCGGAAGGTTAAAACGAATATGGCATATCACGCTCCCCGGTATATTGCCTGCCATTGTAACCGTTCTGATATTATCGGTAGGAAGTTTTCTTGGAGGAGGAATGATGGGCGGCAATTTTGATCAGACAATGATGCTTGGAAATAAACTGAATGCTTCCGCTTCAGAAATTGTACAAACATATGCGTTTAAAACAGGTATGGTAGATTTACGTTTTAATTATGCCACTGCGATAGATTTAATGCAGTCAATTATTTCCGTAGTACTTATCTTTGCGACAAATGCAGTCAGCAAAAAGGTGACAGACACGGGATTATTCTGAACAGGAGGGGGAAGGAATCATGAAAAAGAAGCATCTTAATAAATCCAGGGAAGATCATATATTTGATGCCGTAAATCTTTTTTTGCTTACCTTAATAGCAATAATAACACTATATCCGTTTTATTATATATTAATACTTTCATTTAATGAGGGGAATGATGCCGTATTGGGAGGAATCTATCTTTTTCCCAGAGCCTTTACTCTTGAAAATTATAAGGAATTCTTTACTAATTCCAGTTGGCTGAAAGCCCTTTGGATCACATTTTTCAGGACTTTGACAGGAACAGTAATCGGCGTTTTCTTTACATGTATGGTATCCTATGCTTTTTCCCGGACAGACTTAATAGGACAGAAGCTTTATATTAAGTTTGTGGTTTTTGCAATGTATTTTTCGGGAGGGATTATTCCTTTCTATATTTTACTGAAAGGTTTGGGACTTATTAATACCTTTCAGGTTTATATTATTCCCGGAGCCTTGAACCTGTTTTTTGTACTGGTAGGGATTTCTTTTTTTCAGAGTGTACCCAGTGAGCTAATCGAATCCTCTTATCTGGACGGAGCTTCGGAATTAAAAACGTTTCTGAAGATAGTCCTTCCTGTTTCCATGCCCCTCATTGCCACTATGACATTGTTTATAGCAGTGAATCATTGGAACAGCTGGATTGATTCCGCCTACTATGTACAGAACAATGACTTAAGAACCCTTGCTTATAAAATGAGAGAAGTCATTAATCAATCCATGACTCCTACAACCACAGATGCCACTACACTGCAGTATGCATCCAGTCATTCAAAAACAACAACAACTTCTTTGCAGATGGCAGCTATGATTGTTTCAGTGGCCCCAATTTTATGTGTTTATCCTTTTCTGCAGAAGTATTTTACCCAGGGAATGATGTTGGGAGCCGTTAAAGGCTGAACATAAATAATTTGTTTTCGCGAAGCAAATAAACAAAAAAATCAGGGAGGTATCAGTATGAGATTATTTAAGAAGGGTATGGGTATTATGTTGGCAGCCAGTATGCTGGCATCGCTCTGTGCATGCGGGAATTCATCCGGTTCACAAACTACGGAATCTGCAGTACAGAAGGAAAGTACGGAGAGTGCAGGCGGGGATGTTTCTTCCGAACAGGTCACTCTGGATTTATTTATCAATCACACATGGTGGCCTCTGCAGAGCTGGAGCGGTACTGTTCCGGAATATATTACCGGCCAGACAGGTGTCAATCTGAATGTTACGGTTGCGGCAGATGCACAGCAGTTACCGCTTATGATTTCTTCAGGGGAACTGCCGGATTTAATTTATACTGACAACACCGGAAATATGATTTCCCTATTATCTGATCCGGATCTTTGCTGGTCATGGGAAGATTTAATGGCGGAAAGTAATACCGATTTTACCTTTGATGAAAGCAGAGCTAAAATAAACCGGACAAATGACGGAAAGTTTTATACCATTCGGAATAATTATTCAACGCCGGAAGAACTGGAAGAATATGATGCCGCTTTGGTAGGAGTTATGCTTCCCACAGTAAGAAAATCTGTTTATGAAGAACTCGGAAGTCCTGAAATCAAAACAACGGAGGATTTTTATAATCTTCTGAAAACAGTGAAAGAGAAATATCCGGACTTAATCCCCTGTATGTTTAACACAAACTGGACGGGAGCCGGGCAGACATCCTGTCAGTTCCTTACTGATTTTGGGCTTGTCAATTCCAATTTTTCATATGATGAGAATAAGGATGAAGTAAGCTATTATATTTTTCAGGACGGACGCCTGGATTACTATAAGTTCATGAATAAACTGTATCGGGAAGGTCTGATGATAGCTGAAAATTATGCCTTTAATAACGAAGATGAATCCTATCAGTATGCATATAATCTCCAGTGTTTTGCATATATCAAGGGTTCAAATGCGAAGGAACTGAATCAGGAATGCGCAACGCTGGGAACGGATCAGGATTGGATGGATCTGTATACGGCTCTTAATTATGATGATTCTTTTAAAATTTATGACAGTAATATTGGCTGGTCTGGATTATTTGTAAGCAAAAATTGTACGGCTCCGGAAGCTGCCGCACGTTTGCTGGCGTATCTGTTCTCCGATGAAGGAATGAGAACGGCATTTTGGGGAATTGAAGGGGATATGTGGAACTGGTCTGAGGATAATAAATATCCAGTATTCTGCGATGAATATACAGATAACGACTGGCAGGAGAAGAACGGACTTACTGAATGGGGCTTATTATCGGGTACATGGGCTACGGAAAGGCTGTCCTATTATAATCCGGATGACGAATTTGCAGATCAGCTACTGACGCTCAGCAACCAGGCAAAGGAAAAAACAGTTTCCTGTCCTGCTGTGGGTCTGGTAATACCGGAAGCAGACAGTGAAGAACAGAATATTAAGTCGAAACTGGATACTATGGTTACCAACGAAGAAATGAAAATTTATCTTGCCGAATCCGAAGAGGCCTGTGAAGCAGCATATTATGATATGCTTGATCTGGCCAGGCAGCAGGGTGCAGATGAACTGAATACCTGGGCTAATAAAGCCTATCAGGAAGCCAAGGCCGCAATGGAAAATTAATGTCCTTGTTAGTGACACTGCGGATGCCATATAATACATTGGTATCCGTAGTGAATCACAGAAATTGGCGGGATAGAGAATGATGATAAAAAAGAGACTTACCAACAAATTAATACTTGTTTATTTTCTGGTAGTTATTCTGCCAATTTGTGCGGTTTATTTTGTTTTTGTCATTCTTCTTTTTTCCAGAACCCTTCAGTCCGAAAGTGAAAAATATCAATATGAAATTGATATGGCCGTAAACGATTTGGAAACGGAACTGAAAAATCTGGAGAATATTGCTGATGCTATTTTGAAAAACGGTTATATTACAGAATTTCTCAGATATCAGTATGATACGGACTGGGAGCCCATGTATGATTATGTGAGCAATGTACAATATCAGCTGCATTCTTATATTAACTATAATCAAAATATAAAAACGATTTATTTTTACGGTGATAATATACGTCTTAATCCGGGAGGCTATTTTAAAAGCTTTTCTGATTTGCCTGTTGAGAAAGCAAAAATTTATAAAGGTATATGGAAGCTGGATCAGAAAAATGAGCTGCATTATTTTTTCGGAAAATATGATAATACCTATACAAATCTTGAATATGCAGTTGAAATTGTGATAGAGAAGGAATTGCTCATTAATTTTCTGAAATTATTACATCTGAATGATAATTCTGCTGTTTGTCTGATAGATGGACAGGGATATATTTATTATGGAAAACCGCTTACAGACTGGAAAGAGGATCCGGCAGACAACCCTGCATGGCATGGCAGGTATTGTGTAATAGAATCAGAAATAAAGCCTTTGCGGATGTCCGCGGTTATTTATTCGGATGTCTTTGATATGGCTTATGAATCCCTTGTTTTGCTGCTTGTTGCAGGCGCCCTTCTTTTCCTGGTTTTATTTATTTTATTAATCGCTTATTTACGTTATTCATTGAGGTTTGCAAGAAGGCTTGTATCATTTACCGCGTATATCCGCTCAATGCCGGATGAAGAATATGAACCTTATCCGGTGGAAGAAGGTACGGATGAAATAGGAGAACTGGTATCCGTATTTAACAGTTTGATCAACAGAACGAATACGCTTGTGAATATGGTACAGAAAAAGGAAATACTGAGGAGAAAAGCAGAACTGGACGCGTATCAGTCAAAAATAGAGCCTCATTTCCTGTATGGAACGCTGGAATCCCTGCGTATGCTTGCACTTAATAATGAGGATGAAGAAGTAGCCAAAGGAATTCTTGATCTTGCAAAGCTTATGAGATACTCTCTGACATCAAGTCAGACCAGTACTTTGGAGAAAGAACTGAATCAGATCAAAAGATATCTGAACTTACAGAAATTAAGGCTTTCCGATCGGTTGGAATGGACAATAAATGTGGAGGATGAGGAATTACTGAACCTGACTTGTCCCCAGTTTCTGCTGCAGCCTATAGTGGAAAACAGTATAAAGCATGGCATTGAAAAAGTAAGAAGAGGAGGCAGTATTGTCATCAATGTCCATAAAACAGGAAAAGAAATAATAATTTCCGTTACAGACAGCGGAGCAGGCATTGAAAAAGAACGGATGGAAAATATCCGTAAACTTCTGAGTGAATCTTCATCTAATCACAATCCTCTTCAAATGGAGGATAAAGGGTATGCTTTATATAATGTATGTATGCGGATGAAGCTGTTTTATGGGAATGGATTTTCTCTGGAAATCGGGAACAATGAACCCGCAGGTACAGTCTGTACGATGCATCTGTCACAGATAGCAGAAGATATAGGAGTCGATAATCAGTGAAGATTCTTGTAGTGGATGATGAGAAAATAATATTACAGGGTATTGTCAGGCTTTTAAAATCCAATCCTCTGGAGGATGCATTTATAGCGCTTGATTTTTTAAAAGGACACCAGGTTGACGCTGTTGTGACGGATATCCGAATGCCTGAAATGGACGGACTGGAATTAATAAGGATAGCAAGAGAAGAAGAACTCTGCGACAATTTTATTATCTTATCCGGTTTTGCAGAATTTAAGTATGCACAGCAGGCCATTTCTTATCAGGTGACGGAATATATTTTAAAACCGGTTGATCCGGAGGAATTGGATAAAGCTGTCAGGGATATCAAGTATAAAACAGAGTTAAAGGAGAAAAACCGGAACAATCAGGAGAATTCTGTTGTTACTTCGGAAGAATTGGAAGAAAAAATCCGTTTGGAAACATATAAGGAGACAGAAATCGAATGGATTCTTCAGAATATTCTTTTGCTGCCGGATATAAGGCATCCGCAGTCACAGAAGATAAGAATGATACTGGAATATATTTTTATTCATCCGAATGCCAAAGACGCGGTGGGGGATTTTATAGGCAAATCGAATTTTCTGCCGGTAGATTGCGCAGCACAGTCTTTATATGAAGTCATGTGTTTTTATGTTAAAAGGGAATCACATCCTTCTTCCGTTGTGAATGCACTTTTGATAACGATAGAACAGTATAGAAATGCAGAAGTCTGCCTTGATTATGTTGCCGGTCAGCTATTTATAAACAGTAATTACCTGTCGGGTCTAATCAGCCGGTCCATAGGCATATCCTTTCATTCCTTTGTGCGGCTGCTCAGAGTATCCTTCGCACAGGAGATGCTGAAAAATACCAGGAATTACTCAATGGAGGCTATAGGATATAAAAGCGGGTTCAGTAATACAAACATGTTCTTCCGGACGTTCAGGGATATAACCGGAATAACACCAAAAAACTACAGAACAGGAGGAAAGTAGTATGTCAGGATTACGTGCAAAACCAACAAAGGAAATGCTTGAATGGCATGATTATGAATTGGGGGTATTTTTTCATTATGACATTGAAGTATTTCAGCCGGAGTATTCCTTTGGAGAAGATTTAATACCGGCTTCCAAATGGAATCCTGTAAAGCTGGATACGGATCAGTGGG
>OATT01001552.1_pt1 | contig 10873 bp, 9 predicted proteins | sample 1476071 | NCBI WGS metagenome assembly OATT01 (sample SAMEA2579989, study PRJEB22360) | human gut metagenome | biome: human gut; feature: human-associated habitat; material: faeces | place: Denmark | collected 2008/2010 | reverse complement strand
CATCTGCCGAATCCATATCCACAATCATAGGGATAAGGACCTCATTGTCATTGTTTGTCTTTGGTTTTACATCTTCTGTCATAAGTTTGTCCTTTCCGCCTGCTCTGCTGACGCAGTAGGCGAGGACAAACCAGTGACTGACACTGAGGACCCAGCTTGGTCGTGAAGGCACGACAAATAAGCGGGAACCTCATAATTTTTCAAAATTCGATCGTGTTCTCGAATCTGAAAAATTATGAATATCCTCGCCTAATGTCGGCCGCCACAGGCTAAAAAAAATATTTTTTTCTGGCGCGTAATCAGGCCACAGGCTACAAAAATTATTTGTTTCGGCAGTTTAAGGTCTTACCGGACCATATATGAAAACCACTGCTGTGGAATTCAACCTATATAACAATTTCTCCTATCCTTTTAAGGACAGTCCTTAGGTCTTTGACCGGATTTTCCAGTCAGAAAACAAAAAAAATCCGGCAAAGGGATAAACGTTCAAATAGCAGGAATAACTCCTGTTTATAAACATTCATCCATTTGCCGGATTCATCCCGGTGCTCTGCTCGTAACCTGATTACGAACTGCCGGGTACAATACCTAAGACAAATAAAGCTCTTAGCGGTGCTCTGCCTGCCATAACTCAAAAAAATGGCAGGCTGCCGGGTTCAGCATTAACTCTTATATTTTATTTTCCCAAAGCTGCTTGCAAACCGTCCTGATAAGCCATTAACTGTATTGCTTTTTTTCGACGCTTTGAAGGTTCGATTACTTTAGTTGTGACTGTATCACCTTGTACCGTATACTCCAATAAGGCTCCGCATTTATCACAACGTCTCTGTGTACCTTTTGCGAATAGCGATCTCTCCAAATAATGTCCGCACTCACTGCAGGTAACGTATCTTCTAAAATCGTAATCTACTCCAATATTTTTCTTGCCCATAAGAAATCACCCCTCTCTCAAATTATAGGCGGTAGCTCCGCATCTTCATCTGCGCGGGCATTGATAATAATCTGTCTAACATCTGCCTTCTCATCCTCTGTCATTAGATTTCCCATAACTAAATATGAGATAACCATTCCTGCTCCTCTGATAGCATCTTTTCCTGTTATCATCTTCTTGTTTGCACTCGGAATAATCAGGATATTGAACCATAGCTCATTGCTAAAGGACCAATCTATCTTGTTGATTTTTTCCACCACATCTTCCCATTTCAGATTATTTGCCCTTGCCATACGTGCTGCATGAGCAAGCGCCATCTGCGTGACAGGTTTCAGCAGTAGATTGTTCTCTCTAAGTGCCGATATCGGCTTATCCAAATCAGTAAGTCGCATATACTGTCTGAAAGCTTCAATTTTGTCAAGAGATATTCTCCAAAAATTTGAAACAAAATTGTATGCCTCCTCTACCTTCTCTTTGCTAGGTAATTTGCTACTTGAGAATCTGTCATCCTTAAGCAGAGTTTCCGAAATCGTATACAATGCACTAAGCGTTGTAAGATTCTTACTACGAAGAGATAATGTGTTGTTCTTCCAATTAACAAGGTCAATATCGTTGACCGGTGCAAGCGGTTCTCCCTCTGTAATGAGCTTTCTTGCGATAACTGCAAAGATGTCATCATCAGAAGTAATGATATTATCGCTTCTACTTGTGAGCTTTGCGTAACGGTTTACTTTATTGAAGATCTTCCTTATCTTCGATGTATCTCTGTGCTCAACAAAGATTACGCTGATCTCTTCTTTAGCAAGCTCAGGATGCGGCTTCAGATTGTTCCATGAAGGAGCAACCTTTGCAATCCATCCGGGTAATCCTGACAACCCTTTAATTGCTATACGCAATGCGAGCAACCTATGCTGTCCATCCAAAGCAATCAGACGCTCATTTCCAGGGAATGAAAGAAACCCCATATCCTTCATCGGACCCTTATATGCTCCCGGAATCGTCGGGAACACATCCTCAACTGACTCAAAGGTCATATCATCGAACCCTTGATAAATATCAACTATCAGACTCCCCATAAACTTATCTTCATCATCCGTGATATAGGGAACTATATCGTTGACAACTCGATTCACATCAAGCGTTCTTTGCATTTTTTCGTCAGGGCTCATATCTTCCCATTCCGGCATCTCCATAGCGAAGCCAACAGAGTCGATCAGCTGCCCTGCGGTCATCTTTGCGATGTAGTAGGGCGTGCTGCCCAACCTCGCACGTATACAGCCAACTGTATTCATCACGCTCTCCTTCCTTAAATTTTCAAATACCCAGTAAGAAAATGTATTTTTTATGGTTAGTTCTATTGTAACATAACTTCAAATACATATCAAGTCAAAGACACTATTTATCTTAAATACATTATTCCGCAAAAACAGTGATAATAAAAAAAACAGCAGAATTCCCTGCCGTTTTTCTTAATACCTCTTTATTTTGTTATCGGTTTGGCAGTGCCTAACTCCCAACTACAGAAAATCCTTCAGTTTTCGTGTTCTTGTAGGATGTGCTAGTTTTCTCAAAGCCTTTGACTCTATCTGACGTATCCTCTCACGGGTAACGCCAAACGCCTGCCCTACCTCTTCTAATGTTTTTTCAACATCATCTTCAAAACCATATCGTGCTTTGAGAACCTCACGCTCCCTATCTTTTAATTCTCCCATTAGATTTTCAAGCGTTTCTCTCAATGCCCTCTGCTCAATCTCCTCATATATATCATCATTCCAATAGAAGATATCTGAATTAATGTTTTGAAAAACATTCTCCTGTATTTCGTTTTCTGTGATGTTTTCAAAAACATCCTCCTGTATTTCATCCTTCTCGATGTTTTTCAAAAACATTTCATAGATATCGTCAAGTGATTCGATTGGCATTGACTGATTGATTATATCCTCTGCCTGATCATCACCACAGCCAAGCCGATCCTGAATCAGCCTTCTTACATCCTTATCTGTCCATATATCAGAATTCAAGCATCCATTTTCCTTCAGAATCGGATACATTGTGAAATAGCCTTCTTTTTTATGAACAGGATAATACACTGCAGGCCTCTGAGTTGCCTGTGCACGACCTATATTCTGCAATATCCACAGTGAAGCATATGACCCAAAAGGTCCACTTGAATCAGGATCATATCTGTCTACTGCCATTATCAATCCAAGGCAGGCCTCCTGCAAAGTATCAGCAATCTCAGTATCATATGTTTCTGCTCTTTGCAGGTCTATACGCACGGCAAACCTCAAATGCATCTGTATCACTCGCTCACGAGCATATAAATTTCCCTCCTGAACCTGATATTTCAGCTGATCCATCTCACGTGCCTGAGGTGGAACGACAGCCCGGACAGTATTAATAAAATCCTCTAATCCGGGATCAAGCTCTATAACTCTATTAAATACAACCTCATAGTCTCTTTGCGCATAATCATCATAATCATCTTCAGATGATGAACCGGCTGCATTAGTAACCGGCGCCTCATCATATACAAGAATTCCTCGGGTAGCAATGGAGCTTGAAAGATAGTCTACGTCTCTGATAGATAGATCCCATTTATCAGCCACATCATAAATATCATCGAATACCAGGAATCCCTTTTCAGATGATATCTGTATTAAATTTGCAAGAGCACTCTCAATACCATTCTTACTCTCCATTAGCTCTCTTCTCATTTTTCGGCAAGGAGTTGTTTCAGGGTATATCCATTTGAATCCACCCAGACAATATTTCCATTGACCGAATTCCCTATCAATACTTTTGCAGCCGTTGAGGGGCTACCAAACTGAATATCTTCAGTCAAAACCCCATTTTTCATTTTGCCTGATTGCATCAGCTCACGGCGCTTGTTATCTATAGCTGCTGTGCAGGAAAAATTGACTGCCTCATTGTACTCTGAGTCCTTATAGACAACAAAGCCCTTAGGAACAATCATTCTTCCAGTAGCCTTTAGTGCCTTATACTTCAAAAACAAAAGCGTTCCGGCGGGATGTCCTTGCTTCTTAGCATACTTTAATCCCGGTCCCTTCTTTATTGTCTCAGGCACATCATCAAAGATTTCCACTCCTGATGTTAAAAGGCGATTTGTCAGCCAATCCACTTCACTAAGCGACAGACTCTCGGTGCCTCGCTCCAAATCATCAAAGAGCAGATAACCTTTCTGCTGTGACAGAGCCTTCAATTCCTCAAAGGCTCCGTCTATATCGTTATTACTCATTAAACCATCTCGCTCTTACTTATGATTTTTTCACGCATAGCTCTAGGATATCATCACTACTGATTTCGCTGTTGAATCTGTCATTAAACTCATCCACAAATTCATAAAGCCTATTTGCAAAGGCCTCAGGTGTACTCTCACCCTCAATCAGTTTTTCATAAAGAACATCTATACCGCCTCTTACATAGCTGTCAAAACGTTCTTCATCAGCAGAATCCTGACCATAATGCCTGAAAGCCTTATCAATTCGCTTTTCCTCATCAGGCTCATAATTTGCATCAAGCAGCATAATCAGCCAGAAGTTATACTGCAATTCATCACCAGAATAAATTACACGATCACCCATGACATTCTGATTATATACCTGACCTGTCTCTGGATTTTTAGTGTCATCAATGTCAGCAGTTCTTCCATATAAAAATCCAATCAGCGGTGCATTCGCATAAACATCTACATTACGGTCTATCAGTTTTGCTTTGCTTAATTCATCGAATGCTCCTGTGAGCTGATCCACACGAAGAGCATGCCTACCTTTAAACCTATATTGTTTATCAAACATGGCGCTCCTCCTTATACCAAATTGGTCTCAAACTCATTTTTCTTGTCAAACTGATGTCTGCTGCCGATTCTGTTACCCATATAATCCTCAGCCAGTTCACCATCTGTATCTTTGATAAAGATAATAACCTGCTCAGCTGTCTCTGGAAGAGCCTCGCACACTGTCTTAATTCTTCTCTTATCAAAAGCAGACAGCGGTGCATCCATTACCAGCGGATAAGGCTCAGATGAAAGCAGCTTGGCATCATCATCATTAGCATTGCGATTTTCCCTGGCCATTTTGATAATGCCGGTAATAAAAGCAAAGATTACGGAAATACTCTGGGCTGTTGAAGTCTCTACATCACCCTCATAATCATTAGCCTGGACCGTGATATGATATTTCGAATCTATTGTTAATGACAGGCCGCCTTCATAAATCTGCTTGAAAATGTCATTAATTGTATCCTGCAAGCGATTACGGATTTCTTCTTCACTTGTCCGGTACACATTCTCCAGCTCTTCATAAATCTTTCTGGCATAGGTCAGATACATCTGAGTCTTTCTGTTCTTCTCATCAAGTAAAGTCAGATTCTGTCTCTCTGTATCCGCACGCTCAAGCTCCTTCTCCAAGCCGCCACGTTCTATATTCAGCTTGTCTCTGTCGTTATTACACTTATTGATAGTTTTGACGCAAATCTGAATCTCATTATTTATGGCACGGACTTTTTCACTGACATCCTCTCCACTAAGCTTTGCCTCTATCTTGTGAAGATCATCCGTTTTGTCCATAATGTCATCACTCTGTTCGCTGGCAGTCGCAAGATTTTCCTGCATCTGTTCAACCAAATCCTGAAGGACTCCAGCTCTACGCTTTGATTCCTTCTTAAAGTCTGCCACATATGTACTGAGGGACTTTGGCGGAATAACGTCCAGCAAAGACTTTACATTGTTGTAAGGTACAGACCCTTCATCCAGATGAGTACCGCAAATGCAGACCTTCTGCTTGAGCAGATAGTCAATAGTCTTGTCACGGATAAAAGGAATATCCTTGCCGGAATAATCATGTCTGGACAAAACCTCCAGGGCTCTCTTAATCAGAGAGAGTGAAAAGAATGGACTCATAGAAGCATTGAAATCCTTGCACATTGTCTTATAGACTGTGGCTCTCATACGAGTAATATTATCAATCTGCTTCTGTAGGTTTTCTTTTTCCTCCTGCAGCTTTTCGCCTTCAGAATACTGTTTCAGCTCTATAATCTTCTCAGATTTTCTATTCTCGGCTGCTGCCTTCTGTGCATCAAGCTCCTCTAAGGCAGTATCAATCTCTGCCAGCCTTGCATTGCACTTATCTATCTTAGCTGAATATTCCTGAATCTTGTTATTGCTCTTTGAGTCAAAGCTCTTTTCATAGCTGCCGATAACGCTAAGGCTACTTCTCGGATTAAAGTGACCTATGGCGCTGATCATAGCGTTGAGACCTAGGAGACCTTTTACAGCCTCTGCAAAGTCTGTTGCCTTCTTACCTGTAGAAATATCCTTACTCATCTTCTCAATACGCTCTCCATCAAAGAAGAAGTATCTGGACAGTTCCTTAGGAAGAATGCTCTTTACCTCAGCCTCGCACTGAGACTTCTTAACATAGGAAGTATTACCGCTAGCATCCTTTACTGCAATGTCGAATACGGTATTATCGCCCTTAACAATATTTGAATAGTCCTTGCCATATACCTGCTCTCTTATGAGCGTATAGTCTACCTCACCATGTCTGAGAGCCAAGGTTACACGAACCTTTTCTTCTGAGCCAGGTGTCATATCAGTGGCTACCATCTTGTTCAGAATAATCTTGTCAGAGAACTCTGTTTCTCCATACAGACACCAGAAAAATGCCTGGGCAAAAGTAGTTTTACCTGTTCCGTTTTCGCCAATGATGATAGTTACATTTTTGCCGCCTTCTCCCTGGGCAAAATCAATGGACTCATTACGAAACTGGCGGAAGTTCTCAAGTTTTATTGATTTAAGTAACATTGCACTTCCTCCTCAATCTTTTTCTTAATCCATGCCACCATCTGAGAATCATTCATTGTTCTCGTTTTCAGATTCATGTTTTCCTTAATGATGATTGACCGCTTTAGGCGTTCTACTGCTTTGCTGTCAACCTGGATCTCACCGTTATCACTCAAAGTCTTCACCCTCCTTCTCAAGATCTGTATCGTCAAGATGATAAGCCTCTTCTATGTCCCAAATCAGGTTATTTGCCAGCATTGAGTTTAGTGCCAGCCTTCCAAATTCCTTAATCCGGGCAAGCTCATTTTTTACCAACGTCTTATCCCTGTTCGCCTGTTCAATTGTCAAGCCTGACACTGAATCAAGCAGTCTGGGAAGAGTAACAAAATCATATATTTCCGCAAACGGCTTATTATCTGCTTTACGAAGCACTCTACCTCTACGCTGTATGTACTCTTTAGGATTCGTAGTACTTGCCAATATAAAGGCTGTTCGTATGCCCGGAATATTAACACCTTCATCCAGACACTTTATTGCCACGATAGCCTGTAGCTTGCCGCCGTCCTGGAAATGCTCCTTAATCAAGGCACGCTCTTCCATATTTTCTTCTGAGGTAAACCGTGCCACACTCATATTAAGTTCATTTCCAAGTATCTTGGTTACTGCCTCTATCTGCCTGATATCGCTCTCGTCATCAGATGATGTATCACTATCATCCAAAACCCTTGTAGCTCCACAGTACACCAAAATATTGTTATCGTCTTTGTAAGGAGTGATTTCTCTTTTCAGAGCTTCCAGCTTTTGCATTGCTCCTGCAACCACTCTGGATCTCTTTAGTGCAAGGATTTCTCCCCGCTTGTTTAATTTATACTTTCCGTGCTTGTCCTTTATCATGCACTTAGACATCTCATAGGAAAGCTGTTCATAGGATTCCAGCTCAAGCTCACTCAGATAGACAAGAATCGGATAGTATTTATAAGGAGTCAGCTTATCTTCATCAATGGCTCTTTCCAAAGGATACTCAATACATTTCTTTCCAAAGAAACTGTATAATAGCGCTGTTCCCTCTTCATCTCTGTGTCTTTCAAGTGTTGCTGATAATGCCAGCCTGTATGTAAATCTGTCATCCAGATGCTTTGCATAGCTCCTGGCCCCAAAATTATGGGCCTCATCCACCACCAATAAGATTGGACTCTTAATTTTATCTATTCTCTCTTGAAAATCAGGACTGGCAAAGGTAACATTCGTTGTAACCACACAGAGGAATCTTTTATCTCTTCTGATTTTCTGATCTGTAATCGCCTTAGAAAATTTCTTTCTCCAATCCTTATGAGCCGGATCTCCATATGCAATAATGGGCTTCATATTGAATTTGACAATATCCTCAACCCACTGCTCTACCAGATGCTTATATGGTGCCACGATAATTACAGCAAGATCATCATTAAGGTCTTCTGAAAGCTTTGAAATAGCACCAAGACCAGTATAGGTCTTACCTGTACCTGTTGCCATATCAAAAATTCCTCTGTAATTTTCGCCTACCCATGCTGCAATGGCTTCCTTCTGATAATCATGCAGGTCAACATCATCCGGAATCCTCGCTCCTACCGGACCGCCAGAAAGAGCCCCGCTTTCACGCAGCATACTTCCATAGGCAAGCATTCTTTTCTTGAACTGCTCATGATCAATATCAAAATTAGGAGCCTTCCTCCTGTACTTCTCTATAAGTATATCGGAAATATTAGGGAATTCCAAAACCTTGAGGCTTGGCTCAACATTATTCCACATAGAGTAAAATGCTTTTTCCTTCAGCTTTACCCTATCAGCCTCTGCCTCTTTCCAATCACAGAATACGTCTATAGTCTCATAATTGATGGACATTGCTGTCATAGACTCATTCATAGATCCAGAAAAAGCAACATGATTTCCGTCCCTATCTTCCAGAATACCCATCTTCTCATGATACATTCCTATCTCATTGTCCTTATCCGTATAGGCAATGCGAATGTCCAGGATTCCTTCTGATATGAGATGCGCCAGGAGATTCAATCGCTCCATAGAGTAGTAATCCTCATGCTCATCAGACAACTGACGTATAAGGGCTCCCTCTATGATCTTCTGTCTGTTCTCATATCCTTCCTTGATAGCCTGAATATCTTCATCTGAAAGATATGGTGAAGCAACTATCTCATTCTTCCCCCCGTCTTTAGCCATATCAGCTATTCCCTTTGATATCTCTACAAGGGATGAAGACGAAAAGAACCCCACAGCACGCTTATATGATGTTGACTCATGGAGCAAAGGGATATAAAAATCCTGCACCACATTGTCAATCAAGGACCGGTATTCGCTTTTTATTCTTTTGTCCTTTAAGCTCATAACAATCCCCCCTATAGCTCTGAATCTATATAGTCCAGAGCCTCTTCCAGCTCCTCAAAATCTTTATCTGTTGTAAAATAATTCACACTGAATCTAATTGTACCTGCAGGGAATGTCCCCATAAACTGATGTGCCAGCGGCGCACACTGCAGCCCTGTTCTGACAGCAATACCGCACCTGTCAAACACCGGTCCCGCACTGTCACTGCTTATTCCTTCTATTATGCAGGATACTATCCCTACATAATTACAGGAATCATAATTTCCAATTATCTTTATGTAGGAATACCTGCCTAATAGATCTATCAGTCTTTTTCGGTTTTCAGCTTCCTTCTCTCTGATGGCATCTACAGTAATCTGTGCTGACCATCCAAGAGCTGCATTTAATCCTGCTATGCCTGCAATGTTCAGAGTCCCCACCTCATATTTCTGAGGTAGGTCTTCTGGCATGTCCTGATTTGCAGATTCATATCCAGTACCGCCAAATATTACTGCCGGAAACTTCACTGCCGGATTCATAACAAATCCGGAAATTCCCGTTGGTCCATACAGCGTTTTATGCCCGGCAAATACTGCAAAATCTATAGTGGTAAGACCCACATTCAGATCTACCAGTCCGGCAGTCTGTGCCATATCCACAAGGGTTATAGCATCATACTTCTTAGCCAGAGCGAATATATCCTCTACCGGTGCAATCAATCCAAAAACATTGCTGGCATGACTTACTATCACGAAATCAGGCTTAACTGTATCAAACTGATATCTGATTCTTTCCAGGTCATATACCATATCCCTTGATACAGTCAGCTGGTTGACTTTGATTTTCCCCCGCTCTTCAAAATGATGGAGAGTCCTGGTAACTGCATTATGCTCAAAGGGACTGATGTAAATATTGACAGCACCCTTTTCAATAATGCCCTGAATAATAATATTCAAAGCAATCGTTGCAGTTGGCTCAAATACAACCTGCTTTGCCTGGCAGTGCAGGAGCTCCTGGATTTTCTTTCGTGTATCTCCAATTAAAGCTCCCGCGCTCTGTGCAAGCTTATAGTTTCCACGTCCAGCATTTGCACCGCTGGTACGATAAAAGCTGTCCATGAAGTCATAGACGCAATCCGGCTTTGGGTATGTAGTTGCAGCATTATCGAAATATGCCACTTGTAACACCTCCCATTAGCACATCTTCTTTAATATATCCATGAGGATCTGCCTCTTTTCCTGCTCTGAGATAGAATATCCCATGGAATCTATTTCAGACAGTATCGAATTATACAGAAGCTTTCCTCTCTTACTTGTTTCTACTCTGTCAAACCGCTTTATCTCTGATGAACCATCATCACTGCGGAATCTAATTTCATAAGTACTTGCAGCGCTGTCGTCACTTTCAGACTCACCACTTTGGAATTCCTCAGCGGTCTTTTTATACATTGCAAGCTTCTCTTTGAAACGATCTACAGTATCATCATCCCAGTCTTCCACTCTCAGGTCTGTTGCAGCCTTTGCCAGTCTGGCAATGAATGTCTCTTCATCGTTTGTGACTTCCTTGAAAAGACCCAGGCACTTATCAGTGCCATTTTCAAAGAGCTGTTCAAACACATGCGGATCCAGCGTTTCACACCAATCCTTAATTACGGATGATAAAGATGTCCTTTTCAGCTTGGCTCTATTTGCAGCGATTGAGAATATCTGCTTGGTCTGCTTTATCAGCTCAACCTTAAGCTCAGCTATTTTGCCGTCATAATAATTTTTGGCATTCTCTAT
>OATT01001551.1_pt1 | contig 10903 bp, 6 predicted proteins | sample 1476071 | NCBI WGS metagenome assembly OATT01 (sample SAMEA2579989, study PRJEB22360) | human gut metagenome | biome: human gut; feature: human-associated habitat; material: faeces | place: Denmark | collected 2008/2010 | reverse complement strand
GGTCGCGGCGGTCGCGGCGGACTCGTCCTTGAACGGGTCGAACGCCTGGGTGCTTTCCAGGGCGGCGGCCTGCTCGTCCAACGGGATGCCCTTGCCCCAGGTCAGCGTGTCTTCCAGCGGCGCGAACGTCTCGCCATAGCGGCCGGTGCGGCCGGAATGCACGGAGTTGGCCAGACGGGCGATGCCTTCGGACGGCTCGTCACTGCCCTCGATGGCCTTGGTCGCCGCCGCCAGCACATGATGGGCGGCGTCGGACTTGGCTTCGACTTCGGCATCCGGGAAGAACAGGGCGGAATCATAGGAGCCATGAGCCTCGTCACGCACGATCTTGCCGTTGTGCAGTTCGACCACGCGCTTGCGCATCGAGTTGACGATCTCTTCGTTATGCGTGGCCATGACGATGGTGGTGCCGGTGCGGTTGATGGCGTCCAGCACTTCCATGATGCCCAGCGAAGTGGTCGGGTCGAGGTTGCCGGTGGGCTCGTCGGCCAGCAGAATCTGCGGGTGGTTCACGTAGGCGCGGGCGATGGCCACACGCTGCTGCTCGCCACCGGAGAGCTCATGCGGGTAGTTCTTTTCCTTGCCGGTGAGTCCCACGGTATCCAGCACCTTGGGCACCAACGATTTGATGGTGGACCGCCGTGTGCCGATCACCTCAAGGGCGAACGCCACGTTCTCCCACACGGTTTTGTTATTGAGCAGCTTGTAATCCTGGAACACGAAGCCCAGCGAACGGCGGTACTGCGGCACTTGACGGTTGGTGATGCGCCGCAGATCGTTGCCGGCCACGCGAATCTCGCCGTTGGTGGCCTCTTCCTCGCGCAACAGCAGGCTCAAGAGCGTGGTCTTGCCGGAGCCGGACGCACCCACAAGGAACACGAAATCACCGCGTTCGATATCGAGGTTGATGTCGTCAAGCGCCGGTCGGGTGCCTTTGGGATAGATCTTGGACACATTGTCCAGTGAGATCAGTGCCATAATGCTGTTTACTCCTCGGTTTCGGCGGCGCGGCGCTGTTCATGGCGCCAGCGGATGCCGGCCTCGATGAACGCGTTGATGTCGCCGTCGAACACGGCCTGAGTCTGGCTGGTTTCGTAGCCGGTGCGCAGGTCCTTGACCATCTGGTAGGGGTGCAGCACGTAGGAGCGCATCTGATCGCCCCAGCTGGCCTTGATGTCGCCGGCGAGCTCCTTCTTCTTCTTGGCCTCCTCCTCGTGGCGCAGCACGAGCAGTCGGGACTGGAGCACGGCCATGGCGGAGGCACGGTTCTGAATCTGCGAACGCTCATCCTGCATGGTCACCACGATGCCGGTGGGAAGGTGGGTGATGCGCACGGCCGAGTACGTGGTGTTCACGCCCTGGCCGCCGGGGCCGGAGGAACAGTAGGTGTCCACGCGGATGTCCGTATCCGGAATGTCGATGTGATCGGTGGCCTCGACCAGCGGCACCACTTCCACGGCGGCGAAGCTGGTCTGGCGGCGACCCTGGTTGTCGAGCGGGGAGATGCGCCCCAGACGGTGGGTGCCGCCTTCCACGGACAGTCGGCCGTAAGCGTAGGGGGCGTCCACCTGGAAGGTGGCGGACTTGATGCCCGCCTCTTCGGCGTAGGAGGTGTCCATGACCTTGGCCTTGAAGCCGTTACGCTCGCAGTAGCGCAGGTACATGCGCAGCAGCATCTGCGCGAAGTCGGCCGCGTCGACGCCGCCGGCACCGGAGCGGATGGTCACCACGGCGGAACGTTCGTCATATTCGCCGTCAAGCAGGGTCTGAATCTCCATCTGGTCGAGATCCTTCTGAATCTCGCCGATTTCGCTTTGCGCCTCGTCCAGAGAGTCCTGATCGCCCTCCTCGTGGCCGAGTTCGACGAGCGTTTCCACATCGTCGATGCGCTGGGAGGCGGAGTTCAGACGCTTCAGCTGCGATTCCGCGGCGGACAGCCGGCTGGTGATCTTCTGGGCGTTTTCCGGGTCATCCCACAGGCCCGGGGCCGCGGCCTGCGTTTCGAGATCCTTGATATCGGCCTTGAGTCGGTCGACGTCCAGCGCCTTGGCGATGGATTCATATTTGGCGCGGGCTTCGCCGATCGCCTGGGTAAAGTCAAATTCTGCCATCGTGGTTTACCTTACTGTTGATTCTTTGAGATTCCTTGGGAAGTCACGTCCTTGTTGACAGCCTTCGCACATTCCTCTGGCGTTGGCGGGCATTGCCGCGCCACACGCGCATCCGCCTGCAATCCATGCTGCCAGAAGGTTCCGGGCCTGCCTTGCCGATAGTCGGCCGGGCGACCTCACGAATCCCTCGCATCAGACGTGTTCAACTGCGGGCACGAATATGCGAAGGCAACGTCAAAGCCCCGCGTAAATCGCCGGGATGACCAGAGAGCCGAGCATGGCCACAGCTATGACGACGCACACCACACGCACGATGGTGCGGCGGCGGTTCTCACGCTGCTGTCGGCTGTCCTGATAGTTACTCACGAGACCAATAGTGTACTCACCGCTTACGACCGCAGGACTTGCCGCCGACGCCCGCCCTGCCGGTGGGCCCCCACGGCCCTTTCCCTTGCGCTTTCAGCGCCGCCAGATGGTGTTTCATGGCCACCAGCATGATGTGCGAATCCTCAAGGCCCAGGTGGCGTTCGTTGTGGGCGGAATCAAGCGCGCCCTGACGTTTGGCGTAGGCGTCGAGCGTGTTGTCTCCGTAAGGATGCTCGTTGGTGGGTACCGCGCCGGGGTCCCACTGCCGGCTCATCGGCAGGGTATCGATGATGGTGATGCGCCCGGCGCGGTAGCTTTCCGCGTATCCGGCGACGTTCAGCATGAACCAGCTATGTTCGAAGGTGGCGTTATGCGCCACGTACGGCTGCTGGGTAAGCCGCGCGAGCAGGCCGGCCTGGGCTTGGGGCCATTCGTCGAAGAGTCGGTACCCGGCCTCGCTGCTGCGGCCGCGTACATCGATGCCGGTGAGTTTGGCGATGAGGACGTTGCCGAGCAGCCCGACTGGCGGCACGCGAAAAGCGAGGCGGGACTGGCCGTAGGCGTCGCCGGCGGCGTAATAGCCCTGCTCATAGGCGTATGTCTCGGGTTCGCCGGCCGGGCGCGGACTGGCCATGTTCATGAATTCGAAGCCGACGTCGATGATGTAGTCACGCGCCGGATCGATGCCGGTGGTTTCGATGTCGATGCCCATCACCGCATCCACGTCGCGGCCGGGCAGGTAGGCGTCGCGCCAGTCGGGCTTGGGATGGTGTCCGGTAGCGTTGCCAGACGCGGCGGCACCACCCGGCAGAGCGGCACCACCCGGCGAAGTCGCGCCGGAGAGATTGGCGCGGGCCATCGCCGCATCGCCCGCACGCTTCTGGAAGCGCTGGGCCTTACGCCGTTCGGCGCGTGCGTCAAGAATCGCTGCCGTACGATCTTGGATATCGTCCAAGGCGACTGTTGTGGGGAACTTGACATCGCTGTTTTCGGCGGCAGTGTTTCCGGCAGATGCGCCACCGGTTTCGCCGCTCAGATCCAGCATGCCTTGGTCATCGTTCGACGGGCCGCTGCCGGAGTACGGCTTGAGGACGGCCATGGGGGCCCTCCCCCGCCGTTCGCGACTGACCGCCCATAGGTGTTGCTGTTCGCCCAGATGCAACAGCGTGTTGATGTTGTCGTTGAGCCGACGATTGGCGTAGGCGAGCGCGCGAGGCAGACGATAGGAGCCGATGAACCGGTCGAAATCGGTCATGAATGCGCTGTTGCATTGGGCGATGATCGATTCCAGACGCTCGCGTGTGGCGTAGTCGACCTTCAATGCGTCGTGGATGGACTGTGGGGTGGATTCCGGTATTGTGCCGACGCCATGCGCCAGGTCCAGAGAACGCACCCAGTCCCAGTCGATGGTGGTGCCATCGGCGTCCTTGGGCATGGACGCCGCCCATTGGGGAATGTCTCCCTTGGCGGCGTCGAACCATGCACGGTCGGTCATAGTGCGAAACCGAGCTCTTCAGCGGCCTCGGTGGGCACCGGGTCTTCGCACCAGTAGTCCTCGAGGTTCTCGTTGGTGGTCAGCGAACGGATTTCGGCGCGATCGATATACAGCTCGCCGCTCAAATGATCGGTTTCGTGCTGGAAGATGCGTGCGGGCCAGCCGTGCAGCGGCTCGCTGTGGTGTTTGCCGTCTTCATCATCCCATTCGGCGGTGATGTCGAGCCAACGCTTGCGCACAGCTTGGTATCCGTCGAAGCTCAGGCAGCCCTCGTAGAACGAGGCGGTTTTGTCGCTGGTGGGTTTGTAGCTCGGGTTGATGATCACGTGGAAGGGGAATTCCGCGATTTCGCGCGGATCATCCTCGTCGTCGCGCACGTGGTCTTCGACCACGGCGAGCGCGAGCCCCAAGCCGATCTGGGTGGCGGCGAGCCCCACGCCGGGTGCCTCCAGCATGGTGGTGTGCATCGTATCGATGAGTTTGGCGAGCGTACGCTTGGAAAGCTGGCCATTATAGGCCACTGTCCGTTGGCGCAACACCGGTTCGCCGGCCTGCACGATGGGCAGAAGCTTCTCCTTGCCGCCGGTTTTGATGAGTTGTTCGACATCACGGTTGAGTTCGAGGTCGACTTTGGCGTTCTTTCCAAACATTGTTTTTTCCTTAGGGAAGGGTGCTACAGCGCGAGTTCTTCGGCGACGATCTTGGCGAGGCGGGTGCAGACTTCGTCGGCGTAGGCTTGGGTGGCGGCCTCGGCCATCACGCGCACGAGCGGTTCGGTGCCGGAGGGGCGCAGCAGCACACGGCCGGTGTCTCCCAGCAGTTCCTCCTCGCGGGCCACGGCATCCTGGATGCGCTTGTTGGTGGAGGCGGCCTTCTTGTCCACGTTCGGCACATTGATGAGGGTCTGCGGCAGCTGCGGGAAGTCGGCGGCGAGCTCCTTCAGGCTCTTGCCGGACTTGACGACCTCGTTGCACAGGGTCAGTGCGGTCAGGGTGCCGTCGCCGGTGGTGGCGAATTCGCGGTTGATCACGTGGCCGGACTGCTCGCCGCCGAGCGAGTAATCGCCCTTGAGCATTTCCTCAAGCACGTAACGATCGCCCACGGCGGTTTCCACGGTCTTGATGCCCATATCTTTCAGGGCGAGCTTCAGACCGAGGTTGCTCATCACGGTGACCACGAGGGTGTCGTGGTTGAGCTTGCCTTCGCGCTGCTTAGCACGGGCCAGAATGCCCATGATCTGGTCGCCGTTGATCATGTTGCCGTCTTCGTCCACGGCGAGGCAACGGTCGGCGTCGCCGTCGAAGGCCACGCCCATCACGGCATCGGTGGCCTTGACCATGGCCTGCAGCTGCTCGGGGTGGGTGGAACCGGCGTTCTTGTTGATGTTGTAGCCGTCCGGCGAGGCGTTGATCACGATTACATCCGCACCGGCACGGCGCAGGGCTTCGGGAGCCACCACGGAAGTGGCGCCATTGGCGCAGTCGGCCACGATCTTCAGGCCCTTGAGCGGCTTGGGCTGGGTTTTGTCATCGTTCAGCGGAGCGATGGTGGCCACCAGATGATCGATGTACAGGTTGGTGGCGGTGGTCTGGTCGTGGCTCACGCGGCCCACGCCGGCACCGGTCGGGCGGTCCCAGTCCTGGCCGAGCACGGCCTCGATGTCGTCTTCCTTCTGGTCGGGCAGCTTGAAGCCGCCGCGTGCGAAGAACTTGATGCCGTTGTCGGGCATCGGGTTGTGGGAGGCGGAGATCACGGCACCCATTTCGACGTTGAGCACGGAGGTCAGGTAGGCCACGCCAGGAGTGGGGATGATGCCGGCATCGATCACGTCGAAGCCGCCGGCGGCCATGCCCGCGGACAGGGCGGAAGCCAGAAAATCACCGGACACACGGGTGTCACGGCCCACGAGCGCGCGGCGGCGTCCCTCAGGCTGATCGTCTTGGGTGCCGGCGTCGCCGAGCACACGCACGGCGGCATCGCCCAAATCCAACGCCAGACGTGCGGTCAAATCCCTATTGGCCAGTCCTCGAACACCATCGGTTCCAAACATCTTCGGCATATGAAGTTCCACTCCTTGTATCGCGTTACCCGCACCATCGTAGTCGTTGTGCTCCACCCTAGGACCCGACTCGGCAAAAAACCGCCACGGAATCTGCTCCAGAACCGGAAATCGGCATTCAACAGCCGCAATGGCATCACCCACAAACCCGCATATTCATCTTGTTCGGCGGATGAATGATGAGATACATTCGTTAGCGGGCATGCCGGGCGGACCGATGCACTCCGGCACGGGAGCGAAGCCATCGCACTAGTAAGAACGGGCCGGCAAACGCGCCTGTAAACAATACAGCGGCAAATACGACGAACGGAACTACCCAGCGTACATCGATAACCGGCAAAGCAACACCAAACAGAACGACGGCGAGGAACACGCTGAGCCATGCGATGAACATGCCCAACGGCATCTCCTCTACCGGGGTGGTCTCGGCCATGAATGCAACGATCTATTACTCCGATGTTGTGGTCAGTATGTGCGGCAGTTGCTCGTCGCGGTTGAGGAAAGAACGCGTTTGGCAGCGAAGTAGCGTATGCCGACCTTCCTCAGTGCGGGCGTATACCATGGTGCAATGCGTCAGGCAGCGGTCCAACTGCCGGCTCAGTATCTCGGCGTCCTGCTGGCGGCGGGCAAATACGGACGGGCAGGGGAAGCTCACGCCGTAAGCGCGCACGCCCCATTCCTTACCGATGATGACATATCGCGGATTGTTGATGGGCGCGAGTAGCTCCTTCATAACGCCGGAGAACAGCACCTGCTCGCGCCGCGAACCGCCAATCAGCATGACACGCAATGCCGTGAATCTGCGACGTGTCTGGCGAATCGAGGAAGTCGTTCACCGCTTCGCCTGCCGCGCTGGTTTCTAGGCGCTCAGGTTCCGCAGTCGCCAAATGCCAGACATTGGCCACCTTATCGGGGTCTGCGGCCACGCTGCGGTTGACGGCCATGCTGTATGCTTCACTGCATCAGTGTAAGGCACGAATCAATAGGTTTTGAGCCCCAGATCGATGGTGAGAATGATGCCGGCGATTACGGCGGCGGCGCGCATGATGTTTGCGGGAATCTTGCGGGTGATGGACGGGGCGATGTACCCGCCGATGAAGCATCCGACGCACAGCATGATGGCGGCCGGCCAATCGACCGCGCCTTGGATGATGAATACCACTGAGGCGCTGATGTTCGCGCCTGTGCCGATCAGGGTTTTCAATGCATTGATCTTGTGGAATGGGCCGATTTTGGCGGCATCAAGCACGGCGAGAGCCAGGGTGCCGGCGCCCGCGCCGAAGTAGCCGGAGTAGATGGCGACCGCCGCTACGCCCAGCCATACCCACCAGGAATCCTGACTCATGGGCTGCACGAGTTGTTCCGGCGGGCGGTGAGGTGCGGTAGGGGTGGTTGCGCGCTTGGCGGCATCAGTGGCATCAGTGGCATCAGTGGCTTCAGTGGCTTCAGTGGCTTCAGTGGCTTCGATGTGCTTGAGTTGCGCGGTGGCATCCGCGGCGGCTTGCTTGGCCTGCATGCGGCCGCGCGGATTGATGGCGATGATCAGCGAGCTCAGCAAAATCAGCACTGGTGCGGCAAATTCAAAGACACTCGGGTCGAGTTTGAGCAACAGAAACGCACCGGCCACCCCGCCGAATGCGCCGACGACCACATACGTAATGGAGCGTACCGCTTGGCCTTTGAGTTCTTTGCGCGCACCCATCACGCCACCGATACCCGTGCCGACCACGCCAACGGTGTTAGAAGCGTTTGCCAATACAGGCGGAATGCCGAACGCGAGCAGGGCCGGGTATGAGACCAGTGACGATGCGCCTACCGCATAGCCCACGAATCCTGCGCCGATTCCGGCCAACAGAATCAGCAGTAATGAAGTTATGGAAAAGCCCGCAATCATTCCCCGTATCCTTGTCGCTCATCGACCGGCATATTGCCGGCCTTGAGCGAGAATACGCTGTTGAGGATTGGTTGCGGGTTTTATGTTGGAATGTGGACGTAGCTTCTCGCGGAAGCGACTCCCCTCAGTCGCCTGAGGCGACAGCTCCCCTCGCGCCCGAGGGGAGCCAGAAGGAAATCAGAGCGCTTCGTTGTATTCGCGAACCTTGAGGGTGCGGTGGGAGGATGCCACGTTTTCGACGATCAGACGCTTCAGGGCATTGTCGGCGGCAATGTGCTCGTCCAGCCAGGCGTCACCGAGCTTGACCAGCGTGGCGGGATCGGCGTAGCCCGGGTACAGGCCGTTGAGCAGGGCGTCGGCCATGTGGTAGGTCTTGTTGGCCCAGACCCAGTCCACAGTCTCGAAGTACTTGGCGGCGAACGGCTCGGCCAGATCGGAGCGCGGGGTGGCGGAGAAGCCACGGGCCACGGCCTCGAGCTGGGAGTTGGTCAGCTCGTCGTTGTGGAGCGCCTGATCCCAAGCCCATTCCTTGGCCTCAGCGGTGGCCATGGAGGCACGGGCGCCGTAGGCGAACTCGCGGTTTTCCGTGGTCTCCTTCTTGGCGAGCTGCGCGTCCACGTCGTCGTTGGTCATCTCGTTGACGGAGGTGAGCGCTTGGACGATGGTCCACGTGAAGTTGTTGTCGATTTCGAGGCCTTCAAGACGCACGGTGCCGTCCAGCAGACCGTGTGCGTTGGCGGCGAATGCGGCGTCGCCCTCCTCACCGTAGCCCAAGTAGGCGGTGACGAGCTGGAACTGGGTGTCCGAGCCGGCTTCGGCGGCGTTGGCCAGAGTCCACAGTTCGGCGGCCACGTGGCGCAGCACATCGTCGCGGCGGGCGGGCGCCACGTAGTGGTGGGCGGTGGTGCTCATGCAGGCCAGCGCGTAACGGAAGGTGGTGGATTCGGTTTCCGTGGCCAGAAGACGCAGGGTCATGTCCACGAAGCGTTCGGCCGGGAATTCGCCGTCACGGGTCATATCCCAGAAGGCGAGCCAGGTCACGGCGCGGGCCAGGGCATCATCGAAACGATGCAGGTTGGCTTCGGCGAATGCCTGGGATTCGGCGTCGAAACGAATCTTGGTGTAGGTCAGGTCATCGTCGTTGACCAGCACGAATGCCGGGCGCGGCTTGCCGGCTGCGGCCTCGACGATGGTGGTTTCGCCATCTACATCGAGTTCGAACTGCTCGGTGCGCACGATCTTGCCGGTTGCGGCGTCTTCGTTGTAGAAGCCGACGGCCAGGCGATGCGGGCGCAGCACCGGGTGTTCGGCCGGCGCGCTCTGGGTGAGCTTCAGTTCGGCGATGGTGCCGTCCGCGTTTACGGTCAGGCCAGTGGCGATCGTGTTGATGCCGGATTCCTCCAGCCACTTGGCGCTCCAGGCCTTGAGATCGCGGCCGGAGGTCTTTTCCAGTTCGCTCAGCAGGTCGGCCAGGGTGGCGTTGGAGTAGGCGTGACGGTTCAGGTAGTTGTGGATACCTTCGAAGAACTGCGTGCGGCCCACGTAGAATGCCAGCTGCTTCAGCACGGAGGCGCCCTTGGCGTAGGTGATGCCGTCGAAGTTGACGTAAGTGTCGTTGAGGTCGTTGATCGGCGCGACGATCGGGTGCGTGGTGGGCAGCTGATCCTGGCGCAGCGCCCAGCTCTTCTCGCCGGAGCAGAAAGTGGCCCAAGCGTCATGCCATTCGGTGGCTTCGGCAGTGGCCAGCGTGGAGGTGAATTCAGCGAAGGACTCGTTGAGCCACAGGTCGTTCCACCACTTCATGGTCACATAGTCGCCGAACCACATGTGCGCAAGCTCGTGCAGCACGGTCACCACACGACGCTCGGCCAGCGCGTCGGTCACCTTGGATTCGAACACGTAGGAGTCGCGGATGGTGACCATGCCGATGTTCTCCATCGCGCCCGCGTTGTATTCGGGAACGTAGATCTGGTCGAACTTGGCGTACGGGTAGGGCACGCCCCAGGTCTTGGCGTAGAACGCGAAGCCCTTCTTGGTGATGTCGAACAGGTAGTCGACGTCCTTCGCGAAGGCCTTGGCCAACGACTGTCGGCAGTACTGGGCCATTGGCACGGTACGGCCGTCTTCGTTCAGGTATTCGGTGTGCCATTCGGCGTACGGGCCGGCGCAGATGGCGGTCAGGTAGGAGCTCATCACCGGGGTCGGCTCGAAGTCCCACAGACGGGTGCTTTCGTTCGGCTTGTCGCCGAGGGTGCCGTCGAGGGTTTCGCGCGGATCGTCCTCGATGGTGGCAACCGGCATGTTGGAGGTGACGATCCAGCTGGCGGGAGCGAGCACCTTGAAGTCGAAGGTGGCCTTCAGGTCAGGCTGGTCGAACACGGCGTAGACGCGGCGAGCGTCCGGCACCTCGAACTGGGAGTACAGGTAGATGTTGCCATCGGACGGGTCGACCGAGCGGTGCAGGCCCTCGCCAGTGTTGGAGTAACGGCACCTAGCTTCGACGGTGACCTCGTTCTTCTCCTTGAGGTCGGTCAGTTCGATGCGGTTGTCTTGGAAGGCCACGGCCGGGTCCAGGGACTTGCCGTTGAGGTCGATGGAGGTCACTTCGTCGGCGATCAGGTCGAGGAAGGTCGACGAACCAGGCTTCGCGTTGAAGCAGATGAACGACTTGGAACCGAAGTTCTTCGCGCCGACCGTCAGGTCAAGGTCGACGTGATAGTGAATCGGCGCTTCGATAACGGCCTTACGTTCTTCGGCTTCAATACGAGTGAGATTAGAACCGGGCATGACTTCAATTACTCCTTACGGTCGTCCCTGGATAATCCGGACTACTTGGTTTCTACGGTTTCGACGTCCTGGGCGATGTCGGCCACGACGGGCACGATCATCGGCTTGCGGTGCAGCTGGCGCGCAACCCAGCTGCCGAGCGTGCGGCGCATGGTCTGCTGCAGCTTGTAGGTGTCGCGCGTGCCCTGCAT
>OATT01001547.1_pt1 | contig 10932 bp, 11 predicted proteins | sample 1476071 | NCBI WGS metagenome assembly OATT01 (sample SAMEA2579989, study PRJEB22360) | human gut metagenome | biome: human gut; feature: human-associated habitat; material: faeces | place: Denmark | collected 2008/2010 | reverse complement strand
TTCCAATTTTATAGAACATATCTTTTCTATGTATTCCATATTTCTTTTCACTTTTTAATATTTCCGTCATAAATTCTCCTCGTTGTTATTATTATCAATCTATTATATGGAGTGCTAGAAGCTAAAAAATTAGCCTCTAACACATATATTCCTTTTTTAAAAATTTTGTTTTAACGTGGTTTATCTCTACCACAATTTACCTAACCTTATTATTGGTTTTATATTCAGTTTTAAGCTCTTCTAAGCAATCTACTAGGTAATATATATGCTCAACTATTTCAAGCTCCTTCTCCTTATCTTGAACTTCTTGTAGTTGCATATTATTATTAAGACTTGGACATATCTCATCTATTATGCTTGTATATATTATAACATAATTCGACAATTTATTACAATGCTCATTTCCGCTCAACCCCAGTAATTGCAATACTTATGTTGACTTGTCAATCAATACTTTCCCTTAATTTTATTATAATTTTTTTTGAAATACAAATTGATTTTTTATAGTTACAATTTTGCATCCTTATTTAAAATAAATCTAATTAAATTAGCTTCTCTTAAAATCAATATTTTATAAAAAATTATTTGTATATAAAAAAGGCTATGGATTAACCATAACCTCATTTCTCTTTAGTTTATTTCTGCTTATTTTATGCTTATTCATCAGATCCACTTGCTTTATTGTTTATTTTGTTATTATACACAAGCTTTATATGTGGACTTATTTAAAAACTTACCTCATCTACTTCAGCACTAAAATATTTCCATCCATCATATTTAACCATTTTACTTATAGTTTGTTTTGCTCCTGGTAAAATAATTGATCTATCATTAGTCCAATCACTTTTTATAATATTACCACTTTCATCTTTAAAGTATATATTAAGCTTAACATATCTAATATTTCTATTACTGTTATTTTGAATAGTTATATGTAAATCTCCATAACCACTACCTGTATACTCATTATCCAACTCCACTATTTTAACATTGTTTTTCACATTATATTCTTCTGCACTCATGCCTGTTGCTGAATATATTTGTGTATTTAGATAGTCCAATAACTTATTTAATACTTTATCTCTTTTATTTGCATTTAGAGTTTTAAATATTACTAAATCATTAGAGTATCTGTCTGACACATATTCTATAACATCTTCAACATCACGAGTAGTATCACTAAAAATAGATTTAGCACCTTTAAATACACTATTTACACTAGGCGATACAATACTAAACCCAACAACACAAACTATTGCAATAGTACTTGCACCTATAAGTAATTTCTTTCTAGGAACAACAAACTCTTTTACCTTATCTAATATTTCTTGATATTTGTTATCTTGTGTATTACAAGTTTTTTCCGTTTCGAATAATGCTTCTACTTCCTCTACTACTACTTCTTCAGAAGTAGGTTCTTCTATTGAATCAACTTCAACCAATTCTTCTTGAATAGTATCTACATCAATTTCACTTACCTTATCATTTTCTTCAACTTCTTTGATTTCATTTTTCATTTTAATTTTCTCCATAATTATTAATAATACATATATAGTATAACATGTAAACTTTGTAAAAATAAGTTTTTAAAGTCGAATATTGTAAAAAAATATCATTTATTGTAAAATATTAAAAAATATTTATACAGTAAGGAGCAAATATGAAAAAAACAATTGCTATTGCAGGAATAATCATAGGAATTATATTTATTCTAGTCGGATTTAATTTAGGAGATGTAAGTTCTTACATCTACTCTCCAAAACAATATGTAGGTGGAGATGCTTATAATTATATTATTGAGGCTTCACTTAGAGGTGGAAGAATTGCTGGTTCAGCTGTATATTTAGTTGGTGGAGTAGTAACTACTTTAATCTCAAGTTTTATATTAAGTAATGAACTGCCAAAGAAAACAACACCTCATTTAAATAAGGTATCAAGTGAAGAATCATCTAATTCAAATGAGATTAAATAAAAGAAAGGCTATGTTAACTAACATAGCCTAAAAATAGAATTATATTGTGCAGCTCAACACATTATCAACTTAATGAATTTTTTATTTTAAAATCAATCTTTTAATCTATCTCAGAATACTATTCAGACGTTCTAAATCATTCATAGAGATATAAGTCGACTTTCAAACTTCTTCAACATAGCTATAATTCAAGCTAATATATTTTGAAAAATATGAAGTGATCTAAAGCTATACCCCCCCTTATCAAAAAGTTGGTACTAAATTTATCAATACGATTGAGATAAACCAGGTATACTCGTTTACAAGTCAAGTAATAACCCTATAAATGTTTTCATAGCCCCCACTTAACAAGTAAAGCTATTTTAAATCGAATTAGAAAGGCTTTAAAGGCTTCATTGATATATTTATCCAATAATAAAGACACTCTTATTTGAGTGCCTTACTTTAGCTTTTAAACAGTTATTTTATATAGATTTTCTTCTATTTCGTTGATTTCTATCGTTTTTATAAGTATTTTTAAAAGTAAATTATTATTGTCATCTGTTATATTCAAAACTTTCTTATTGTTTTTTTCTACTATTTCAAATTTATCTCCTTTGCATATAGCCATTAAATAAAATTCGCTGTTACTTGTTTCATTGTATATCTCAAATTCTAACTTCATACTCTGTATTCCTCTTATTTCAATTCTATCTGATATTCTATTTCGTCATGCACATTTTTAATTACTATGTCCTTTACATTGTTGTTTCCTGCTATTTGAGCTCTAAATATTCTCTGATTACCTTCTTGTTCAACTAAAATTCTGCCGTCATTTTGCATACTTAATAACTTTATATTATCATTTTCTAATTTATCTTTAATTATTTGTTCATATCTTAGCATTTGCTTACTCCTTATCATATGTATTAATTTATATTGTAGCACCTCAGAAGGGCATTTAAACCCTCTATGAGCACATATCTTTGTACATCTTATTTACTTATTTTATTTAATATAGTCATTAAATCATTAGCAGACTTACTAGCATAAATTTGAGTTGTATTTATATCTGAATGTCCTACTATCTGTGCAACTTCTGATATATTTAATCCACTATCAATTGCATTTATACAGAACAGATGTCTTAAGTTATGTAAATGCCCTTTTTCCTTTTTAATCCTTGCTAATCCTGTATATTTTTTTAAATCATTATGTGCTGATTGTCTAGCATATGCACCGTATTTAGATGTAAAAAGCTTCGTTGACTTATCTGCATATATATCATTAGCAATATAATTCTTAACTACTTCTGCAACTTCTTTAGTTATAATTATATCTCTAGTTTTATCACCTTTACCAACAACAGTAATAATTCCACCCTTCTTCTTTAGCTTTCTTACTTGATCTTTCTCTATAGATAAAGCTTCACTTATTCTACAACCTGTCCTTGCTAAGAATATGAATAAAGCTTCAGCTCTAACATCATTGTGTTTTCTTACTTGTCTTAATATTCTTTGAAAGTCATTCTCTGATAATACATCAGTTAAGAAACTTTGTTTTTGTACTTTAACAAGCTTTGTATCGTCTTGTATGCCTTTAATCTTATTATAAGACTTAATTATATTTATTATTGTATTTACTGTAGAAGGTTTCATTTTATTTATTTCACATCTAGCATTAGTTACCTCTTTATTTAGTAGATACTCTTTATATTCTTCAATGTTCATATTAGCTTCTAAATACTTTTTTACTTGAGATATGTTATTCTTAATTGTATTTTCACTTTTACCTTGTTCAACTAAAGCATCTTTATATATATTTAATTCTTTTGTTATGTCATTCTTATTCATTATCATTACCTCGTATTATTATTTCGTTTAAAACTATTTGTATAAATTGAATCACCTCAACAACTTGATATTACTATAACATAAATAGTTTTAATTTACAATACATTATATTAATAATGTATTGTAAATTAAGATATTGAATGAAGGCTAATTTTAAGAAACCTAGTGATTGCAAGGATTTCAGAGATTTTACTAATTTTAAAAGAGTATTATTATTAAAAAGTATTTTTAAAGTATTTTTTATTTACTTAACAAAATAGATTCACTACCATTTCAAATAATATAAAGTATACAACTGGACAACAATTAAAATTTAACATAGAATAAACTTAAAAAATAGGAGGATTTAAATGGCACATTATTTTTGGCTTGAGAATGATGATGAGATTAATGAGTGGAAGTCTAAAACAATAGGTAACTTATATGTAAGTACTCAGTATTTTTTTAATAACTCAAATATAATACTAAATCAAGATTCTAATTTTAAAAATAAGTTATTATCTTATTTAAATAGTGAAATAGATATTAAGCCTACTGTTAGAACTACACAACGAACTAAAAATAAGATAAAATATAAAAAACGTTATAAAGGCATAGATATAGATGCATTCAATTCATCGTTAAGATCAATTTTAATTAAAGATTCAGACTTGCTTTTTGAACTTTATAATGATGATGGCGTATTCTATACATCTAATTCAAAGAAAGGGTTTGATTTTGCTAAAATAGATACAATCTATAACCTAATTAATCTTTGGAATTTATGTTTTGGTAGAAAGTCATTATATGATGGTGAAAATCACTGGAATAAATCGTTAGAAAACAATGATTTTATAAAATCTGCATTAGAGTCTGAAAATCTTAATCTAGAATCATTTAATCCAGGAGAAGATGTAAAAATTGAGAAAAATTCTCTTACTATATTAGGAGAACTACAATTTGGTAACTGGGGTCTAGCATATAGAGATTTATTTAAACTATTACAAGCTGATGCAAACTCAGGTGTAGACTTATTTGTATATGTAGCAGCTCATAATAATTTATTATCTTATGGAAGTGATAACATAGTTTCTTATGATGAAACTATAAAAATATTACATGAATTTTCTAATCTTATAAAGGTACCTATTTGGGTAATTGGGTTAGATATAAATATTTAATAATATAAAAATAGCGTAAACTATATCTATAAGTTACGCTATTTTTATAATACTATTCAGTTATAGCAACTTCTCTTAATCCTAAATCATCTTCTTCATCATTATATATTTCTAATAAAGTATGTCCCATTTTTTCAATAAGTCCAACAATTAAAGCATTACCCATACAGAAATATCTAGCTCTTTCTGTCATTCCTGAGTTTGTCCAATTATCTCTAAATCCATTTAATCTTTCGGCTTCTACAGGAGTTAATTTTCTTAATCTTCCTGTGGCAGGATCCTCTACAACATGAGAACTTCTATTTACAGAAGCTTCACTTGTAAGCATCGTTCTCGCAGCTCTGTCAGTCGGATCGGGGAAAGCTAATGCTCCTTCACTAAATACATATTCATGACCTGTTTTACTAACCCTATTAATTCTCTTAGCAGCCTTGGGTGCTCTCCATTTCTCTAGTATAGATTCATCAGTATCTATATAATATTTTTCATCTACATTTGATTCTAACACATCTCTTAATAAAGTAAATTCACCATTATATCTTGGAACAGTTTTTTCTGTATACACATTTCCATTAGTCATTATACCTGAATTTTCAAATTCAAATTTAAAATTATCAGATACATCAACTATATCACTATACTCCATAACTATTGACTTAGCCTTTACATTATCTACTTCATCTTTAGCTAATATAGGGAATTGATCTTGGAAAAATCCATCTTCATGGATCCATTTTTCTAAATTATTTACATCTACTTTGTTAAAATAATTTGTATCATTTTTAAAAGCATATATGAATATTCTTCTTCTTCTTTGAACAAATCCATATTCTGCAGCATTTATAACTCTCCATTCCACTGAATATCCTAAATCATTAAAACACGCTAACATAATTGCAAAATCACGACCTCTTTGCTTTGCAGGTGATTTTAATAATCTATCAACATTCTCAAGTAATACAAATCTAGGTTGCTTTTCTCTTAATATTTCACGTATTTGCCACCATAAAACTCCTTTAACTCCCTGTATACCTCTAGCTCCAGTTCTAGCTACAGAATAATCTTGACATGGAAATCCTCCAACTAACAAATCATGCTCTGGAATAGATCTTTTATCTATTTTAGATATATCCTCATTTACATGATTTTCATTTTCTCCAAATCTTTTAATATAACAATCATATGCATGTTGCACTTTTTTACTTGGCTCCCATTGATTTGCCCATACAAATCTAAACTCATCCGAACAATCTTCCAATCCTAAACGGAAGCCACCAACTCCAGCGAATAATTCACAAACTCTCATCTTTGGTTTTAACCTCCTGATAATATCTTTAACTTGTCCTATTATACTACAAGTTTAGACATATTAGAAGATCCTAATTTTGGCATAATCAAGAAATAATAAAATAGAATCTAATAATAGAATAGTAAAAAATAAAAAATCTTATTTACTTCATAAATATAATTTACTTATATTTTTCCATATATTCCTTTAGTGCCATTGAAATTAAATCCATTTTAGAATAATGTTGTCTATTGCAAAACTCCTGCCACTCTTGATATATAAATTCATTTATTCTTATGCTCTTTGGTTTCGGTTTTAAATGCTTATCATCTACTAAATCTATAGTTATATAATTTGTAGTGGTTTCTGTAGTGGTTTCTGTAGTGGACTTCGTAGAGGCTTTATATTTCTCTATCATATCTATTAAAATATTAATATTATTACTTAAATAATCAAGTGTGTTTGTCTTTTCTGTAGTTGGTAGAGTGTTTGTATTGGCTTCCACTACTGATACTTCTAATGGCTTTGTAGTGGTCATTGTAGAGGTTTCGTATTGCTTTGTTTTCTGATTAAATTGCCAATTATTTTCTTCTCTAATTTTTTTAAATCCTCTTTCACTTATACCAATACTTTTTCTAACTTCGTCAGCTGTTTTACCTGTTTTCATTTCAGTATTAATATAATTAATTTTATCTATTGTATTTAATTTCATAAACTCTTCTTTAGTCATTGTATCACCTCAAAATGATTATACCACTACAACTGTACTTTTTTGTAGTTGATAAATGCTCTTACAAGCTATAAAAAGTAATTTCAATAGATATAAACGTAACAAAAAACACCCATAATATATATACAGGTGTTCTCGATTGAATAAATTCAATCCAATAATATAAAACATAAATTTTTTTAAGGTATTTAGAATTATAAACCATTTTTGTATTAATATACCTATATAGCATAAATATATTAAGGTATATTAAAAAGTATTTAGATTATATCCTTCTACATAGGCATACTTTATATCAATGAAGCTTCTGAAACCTCTTTAAATGGCTATCGGAAAGCTTAAATTTTAGCTAATCGTAAACTATCCATATTTCCTATAAAAAATAGCTAAAATACCTCTATATTTAGGGTATCGAAAATGGGTATCGAAATGACTTTTATCCAATTAACTTTAATTGGATCACACCTTAAAAACACCAATTTTTCTGAGTTTTAGCAAATATATCTAATAATCAAATATAATTGTTTTTGGTATCGGTCGGCTTTCGTCAAAACACCAATATATCTATGTTTTGTAAGATTGCCATATTTAAGCTTATTTTATGGGTATTAATTTCCCTAAATATTACTATGATTCTGCATAGTAATATTTAGTAGTTTTTAGGGTATCGGCTGTCGATACGAAAGATAAATGGATGGATGAGGGTAGTATTTTCAACTTTTGGAATTGTAGAAGCTTTGTATGTAGATTCTATGAAATAATTTGATAAATCCAAATTTGCTTTTTCCAATGCCTTATATTTTAGTTTCAGAAGTCCTCCAAAGGGACTCATAATACTATTGGTTACTCCTTAGAAGCTTTACAACTCCAACAGCACACCTTTAATAAATGAAGACCTTCCTTATTTCTACTCTTTCATTCCTCACATTTTTCCATTAAAAAAAGGCATCGTATTTCACGATACCTCTATTAATCTATTATATATATTTTTATAACTCCATCTAAAATCTCATCCTCAACGATTATTGGCTGACTCTTGCTATTAAACATACCAACTTCAATATTATTTCTATAAAGTGCAATTACATAAGCTCTATTAACATACTCTACTTTATGTGATGTAGCATTGTTATAACCTACCCATTTATCATTATGGTATATTTGATATACTTTCATTATATCTATTCCTCCAACTTCACATAATAAAAAAGAGTAATATATTTTAACTACTCTTTAATCTATATAAACATTAAATGTATTTTTAACATTTACATCATCTATTCTCTGTACTTTTGGTTTATAACTTGAGTTAAATAATGCTATACTATGCTTTTTATCATCTAGTAACGTTATAGTATATGTTTCATCAGTAACATCTTTATCTATAGCATGATTTATTGCTGTTACTGTTCCTACTAAATTGTTTCTATAATATATTCTATAATATCTTATCATTGTATTATAATTACCCTCCTATATCTTTATTTTAATATATCATATCATTTATTTTAACTCAGCTCAAATTACCCTAATATATATATTATGTCCTAATCATAATGCATTGGTGGGTGATTGCTAACGCATTATTTATTCATCTATATTTAAGTATATTAACTTATGTCCAAAGTTCTTTTGAAAAACTAAAACCTAATTTTATATCATGCAACCTAACATAACCCCTTAGGAATCCTTAAAAATGGACATAAGTTCCCTACAAACAAGTGTAGAGAACTATCCTATCTAACCCCTTGAGGCCTGACATATTACGATTATGACAACGTTAGGACTGACACAAGTTATAAATACTCACATTTGCTATTTAAAGCCAACTATCATTTCCCCCAATAGTATGTATTTGAGTATCTCCACAAAGAAATTCCTCCCACTCCTGTTTTTTGTTGTAGTCCGAGGTTACTACTCTCACCCCTTTTGTATAGTGTCAGTTATACATGTATGGTGTTGGGATTGGTTACCCAAGTGTTTAGTCGGTTTCTTCTGTACTCTGTCGAGCCGTTCGAATTACTCTAGGTCAAACACTCTTCCTTATAAAACCCTTGTTACTTAATGTTGTAACCACTATTTAATTTTTATTTATTACATTAAAAAAAGCTATCACCCAACACTTGAGCAATAGCTTGTACGATCGTAATTTTAGAATTCTATAAATTTTATTAATTTAATATTGTATTTTTATTAGTTTTTGTTTATACTAAACAATATAAAATAATAAAATTATTATAAATTGTTTATCTGATGTTCGCCAAAACATCTTTTAAAAATTTATAATTATAAAGATTACTTGTACTACTAACTGTTGCCTCAGTTGGTACGAATTTTCCGAAGGTCGCCAAACCTAAAGAAAAACTTGTGATCTTTTTTTATGTAATTTTTTAACTTAATCAAATACTATCACATTATTTACATATTATTCAATATTTTTTATTTATTTTGTCGATATTTTCTTCAAAATATTTCCTGAGCTGCATACAATCTATTCTAAATAAATAAATCCAACGAAAATAAATTGAGGATTTTCCGAAATTTATTAAGTTATATGTTTCTATTCTTTTATTAATATTTTATTCTTCTTAAACAATTTCATATACACTATAAAGGTGTATATAAACTAGTAGTTTTTAAAATTTCATTACACTATAAAGGTGTATTCAGACTAGTAGTTTTTTTTAACAGTTCCATATATACAATAAAAAAGCTAGGACATATATATCCTAACCCGTAAATTTAACTATTTACTTAATATTGTATAAATACATCAATGCCTTTAATTTCTGCTTGATATGAGATAATAATATTATTGACGCACTCTCATTATCTGCTATAAACAGAAGTGAAGGATGAGTGTTTTTATTATAGAATTTAGATTTTAAATTTTGTCTAGTAGCTATATAGCATTTCATCTTATCAGATGTGATATCAGGGTGTATTTTATTACCATATGCAACAGATTTCTTTATTGCCATATAAAAATGTTCTTTAAACTTAAGATATTCTTTTTCTATTAATGTTTTAGCATATTCCTCACCATGTGATTTTTTAAACTTTTTAGCATACTTCTCTAAAAGCCTATCTTTAGACTTAACTAACATATTAGATATATCTTCTAGTAGCTGTTTTGTTCTCTTGGCATATTTAGGATATTTATAACCTTCATTGTCATAGTATGCTCGAGCATAACAGTAAGCTAATGATAAGTTTTCTATTGAATTAGTGTAATAATTACTAGTAATTACAGTATTACCATCAGGTGTTTCTGCATCCCCCAAATAAATGCTAAATAATAATTCATCATATTCTAGATATGCTAGAAGCTTATTTATATAACTTTCAGATACACCACATTCTTCTGCTATTTGCTTATATGATGGAAAACACAGATAAGTTTCCATGCCAGCTTCAGTTGTTTCATGTTTACCCAGCATTGATAACAGGTAACTATACACATATATAGCCTTCTCTTTATTATTATATTTACTTATAAATTCATCATCTTCCATAGATCTCTTGCTTAAGTTGTTCATTATCATAATTAGGTCATTCTCATATAACTTGAAGAAATGTTTCTCTAGATCTGGCAACAATACTTCTCCACTTACAAAACTATCTTCAAATTCATCTATTCGCAATAAAAATTTCTGCTCTAATCGTTTTATTGACTGTTTAACATTATCATTGTTTCTACCTATACCTGACTGCGGCTTTTTTCCAAGCGATTTAATAATCTTATTTATTCTTATATCAAATTCATTTTGTCCGTTACAGTTGTATAATATAGTTAAAAATACACTATAATCTAAAATCCCCTCTTTAGTTGGCGCGAAATAATATTCTCTTCCATTTTCAACAAACTTATTATTAACCGTTCTAACAAACCCGTTTCCAATTTTATAGAACATATCTTTTCTATGTATTCCATATTTCTTTTCACTTTT
>OATT01001545.1_pt1 | contig 10941 bp, 11 predicted proteins | sample 1476071 | NCBI WGS metagenome assembly OATT01 (sample SAMEA2579989, study PRJEB22360) | human gut metagenome | biome: human gut; feature: human-associated habitat; material: faeces | place: Denmark | collected 2008/2010 | reverse complement strand
TATTTATAATTAAAGATATAATTGCTTATAGCAATATTTATTCCAATATGGACATACTTTAATTACTACCTGTTGGAATAGGTATAATTGGCACAATGATATTTACATTCCAATATGATTCTACTTTAATTAATTTTTAAGACATTTGTAAGCCCTATTACTAAAAATTTACATTCCAATATGGTTCTACTTTAATGTCCGATATATGAGATAATATGTCATATATAATGCCATTTACATTCCAATATGGTTCTACTTTAATATATGCATAGCAACAGTTTTTAAGCTGCTCATCAGCATTTACATTCCAATATGGTTCTACTTTAATTATAAATACAAATAAAACATGTACAGCTATGTTTTTATTTACATTCCAATATGGTTCTACTTTAATTAGAAAAAGCTAAACCAGAACATGCAATAGTAAGTGTATTTACATTCCAATATGGTTCTACTTTAATTTCTAATACAAAACTTTATTGCTTCTTTTTGTCCAGATTTACATTCCAATATGGTTCTACTTTAATAAAAAGCTAATTTGCCAACTCCATCAGACGTCATTACATTTACATTCCAATATGGTTCTACTTTAATATACGGCAATATACTTATATTAGTCCAATAAAACCTATTTACATTCCAATATGGTTCTACTTTAATATATAAAAAAGAAAAATATCATAAATAAAATATAGTTATTTACATTCCAATATGGTTCTACTTTAATATGGAATTAAATAAAGTTAAATATACTTTTATTGAATTTACATTCCAATATGGTTCTACTTTAATGAAGACATATGTGCAAGAATAGACGAATTAGAGAACAAATTTACATTCCAATATGGTTCTACTTTAATTTGAAACTCAAATATTTTATTTAGATGAAGATAAAAATTTACATTCCAATATGGTTCTACTTTAATCATCTATGTAACCTTGTAGTTTCCTATACAATTCAGATTTACATTCCAATATGGTTCTACTTTAATGTACATTTTCAAGTCAATAAGATTTTACAAAATCTTATTTACATTCCAATATGGTTCTACTTTAATCTATGTAATCAACTTTTACTGTGTGAGTAGGGTTCTCATTTACATTCCAATATGGTTCTACTTTAATACAGCTTCATTACTTTTAAATATCAAATTAAGTTCAGTATTTACATTCCAATATGGTTCTACTTTAATTGCAAAATTTTGTGATATGTAATCAACTTTAACTTTATTTACATTCCAATATGGTTCTACTTTAATTTACGGCGATCCTTTAGGTTATACATTAACAGGTGTATTTACATTCCAATATGGTTCTACTTTAATTTTTGAAACTAACCCATTACTATTCATGCTATGAGTATTTACATTCCAATATGGTTCTACTTTAATTTTCTCTTTATCTACCTTCTCAATAAACATTGCATAATTTACATTCCAATATGGTTCTACTTTAATTACTGTTATTTCTGAAAACTCTAATGTTTTTCCTTGATTTACATTCCAATATGGTTCTACTTTAATACCTTATTTATTAATTTATTTATTGCATAAAAAAGAATTTACATTCCAATATGGTTCTACTTTAATATCCATACCACCTGCTGCTGCTAAGTTCAAAACACTATTTACATTCCAATATGGTTCTACTTTAATCAAATGCATAGCAACAGTTCCTCATTTTTTCTTCAGCATTTACATTCCAATATGGTTCTACTTTAATTCTTTGGATATACTTTGTAGTGAGGTATGGTACATAATTTACATTCCAATATGGTTCTACTTTAATTAGTGCTGTAATATCTCTTAAAGATAACTTTAGTGCATTTACATTCCAATATGGTTCTACTTTAATTTTATATCATGTGTGAGTATTTTTTTTATTTTAAATAATTTACATTCCAATATGGTTCTACTTTAATTTCCCTAGATGCGAGTATGATACTATTAAATTATCTATTTACATTCCAATATGGTTCTACTTTAATAGATAGAAGAACATATTTATTATTCAAACACATTTAAATTTACATTCCAATATGGTTCTACTTTAATCCGTTTGATATCAATATTTGATTTTCTAATCTATTCAGATATATATTTTGTCTACCTAAAAAACATTTAGATTATATAATCTCTTTCTATCAACAAAAAACATTATTTATTGCCTGTATCTATTGTATCAGCTATCTTTGTCTATGTATACTAATTTTTACACTATATTAGGTAGACAACTAAATAAAGTTACTCGTCTTGTCTTCTTGTACTCCCCACATGTCTTTTTCTAACCATCTTTCATTTCTACTCTTAAATAAAATTATTGAATCTCTATCTCTTCTTATTATACCATTTAATTCATATTGTAGCTTAACAATTTGCGAATTTGATAACTCACCTTCAAAAACTGAGTTTTGAATATGTGATAAATATTTTTTGCACGTTTTAAAAGTTTTACTTAATACTTTTTGTCCACCTTCATCACTTTTTATATCATAAACTAAAATCACATACATAATGAACTTCTCCTATTACCACCATATTTTAAATGGTTCATACTCTTTTTCGCCTAATAAATGCTTTATTAACTTATAACACTCTAGCTTCATTAAGTATTCATATGACACATTTTTATTTAACTCTTTATGCTTTATAGTTGTTTGTAACTTCTTATCTAATTCAGCTACTATTGTCCTTGATGCTTCTTTTGTTAGATGTAAATAATTAAGATCTTTTGTAAAACTTTTTTCTGTTATTTGTTTCTTATTTAATAAAGAAAATATTAATCTATCTCCTATTATAGGTTTAAATATTTCCGCTATATCTAGACTTAATGAAAATCTTCTACTTCCAGGCTCATGTAAATAGCTTACTGTTGGATTTAATTGTGTATTATATATTGCACTTAATACTTTTGTATAAACTAGAGTGTTTACATATGATATTAAAGTATTTATCATATTATCAGGTGGATTTTTCACTCTTTTCTCAAAATTTATATCTTGATCAATTAGTATATTCCATGACTCATAATATATTTTTCTTATATTTCCTTCATATCCCATTAACTCTTGTATACTTTTGCTTTTAGGTATTTGTTTTCTTAGTTCTTCTATTTTGTCCATATAAATTTGTACATCTTTTCCTCTACCATTATAATATCTTAAGTTACGATATATATTAAAACTAGCTCCATCTATGAATCTTTTAGCTATATCGAGCCTTTTTTCATTGTCAGTATAATGATTAACTTGGTTAACTAATAGATTTCCTGATACTAGCTTTTCTATCGGTTGAAATGTTCCTGTGTAAAAGCTATAGTAATTAAAAAAATGTATTACTACTCCATATTGAGATAAATAATTTATTAGATTTGTATTAAAATTCATTTCAGACATTACATATATTTCATTTACAGTTTCTATTGGTATATATCTTTTTTCTCCATTTTCATCTACAAATGCTATTGAGTTATCTTGTCTTTTTAGCATTCCATTGTTATAAATATAATAACTTCTCTTCATAAGTTTCCTCTCTTGTATTAGTTTAAATAAAACATAAATCATAATATGCACAAGATTTACAAATACGCTTTTTCTCCAATTTAGGCGGAATAGTTTTATATACTATTTCATTTATATTATTTAGTATTTGTTCTATATTAACTATGTCTTCTTCATTCAGCTCTATATCTACACTTTGTTTTAATAATGGATAGTCTATTTTTCCTTTTATATTTGTAACACCTTTTTTATGTAAAAAATATAGATAATATTTTACTTGTAGTATACTTGCTTCTTCAATTTTATTACTTTTTTTAACTTCATGTAGTATACCTTTAGAACGTATGAAATCTATATTTATAATATTGTCTATATTTATATGCTTTTTATCCCTTTTATAAGTTTCTTCGTCTAATACTTTTCCTATTTCAACATTTTCATTCCCTTGTTCCATCTGTATTTCGTTATAAAAATACCATAACTTTCTTTTACAGACTGCATAGTAATATACCATTACACCTGTTATTTCTTTTTTCATCTAATACACCTCTTTATCATAATGCTTATACTTATTTAAAATATAAAATCATCTATATTGCTAATATTTGTATTAATATTATCTTGATTTACAAACTTCTTTTGTCTGTAGCCAATTTCAGTATATTCACATTCTATAACGGGTATATACTCATAGTCACTTACTCTTACATTATCATATCTTATAGCTAATCCATTTTTTAATGCTCTATAGTAATTTGATATATGATTTGGATGAACAGATACTGTATATTTTTTTAAGTCATTTTGTAACCTTAATTTGTATCCTTTATTTTCTGGTGAATTTAAAGATTTATCTTTTAACTTTTCTTCTAATTCTTTAATGTCACCATTATATTCATGATAAATTGGACTTGGTATTATATCTTTAGATAGTATATTTCTTAACTTAACTTCATCTGATTTAAATGTATCTGGAGTTAGATTTTTTATGAAGTTATATGTATGTTTATATTGTGTTATATAGTTACTATTTTTTATTTTATCCATAGTAAGATATTTATTTATTAATTCTATTTTTTCTTTTTCTGAGATTTGCCCTTCCCATAAACTTATAGCTTCTTTAGATAATTCAAATATATCTTTATCTATGTATCCCCTATCTCCATTTATAAAACTTCTTTCATCTATTTGAGTATAAATATAGCAATTATTTTCACTACTATCTTTTTTTCCTTTTCTATTACAACGACCTAGTCTTTGAAATAGTGAATTTAAGTCTTGTAATTCTGTAAATAAATAATCAAAATCTATGTCTAAACTTGCTTCTACTATAGATGTAGATATCCATATTCCACTTTGCTTGTCTAGTTCATTACTTTTATTATCTTTATATGTTTTTCCAAATTCTATTATTTCAGATTCTTTTGATAATCTCTGTCCCTTTATAAACTTACTATGTAATATATGTAAATTTTTATTTCCTAAAATATCACTTATTTCTTCATATAAATTTTGAGCTTGCGTAATACTATTGCATACCACTAATATTTTATTACTTTTATTTAACTTTTCATTTTCCCTATATTTGTTACATATATCGTTAGAGTCTATTCTTTTATCTAAAATCTTTAAATTATGCCTTTTAGAATTATCAGTAAATCCATCTTCTTTTATTTTAAATTTAATACTTTTACTTAGTAACTCTTTTACAAATGGAGGTAGTGTAGCTGTTAAAATTGCCACTTTTCCACCTTGTTCTACTATACGCTCTAATCCATACACTAAATAAGCTAGTAAATCTGGACCATACATTTGTATTTCATCTATTACTATTTTCGAGTATGATAATGTGGTTAATTTTAGTTCATATGCTGGATACTTATATACAAAGTCAAATAGTTGGTCTATAGTGGATACATTGATAGGAAGAGATAATTGCTTTGCTATTTTTTCATATTCTATTATTTCCTTGTCTTCCTTTTTATCTATATATTCATCTTTATCATCATATTTGTCATCCTCACTTTGTAATAATAAGTATTCTAATGAGCTTGAATGTAATAATCCTAATTGTTCTTCTAAATTTCCACCATAACTAGAAATGTATTTTTTAGTTCTATCGTAAATAGCATTTATAGCTGTTCTTATTGGAAGTATGAAAAATCCTTTATTATCGCTTATCCAAAGTAGACCTGCTTCTGTTTTTCCCATACCTGTTTGAGCTATTGCTATAATATTTTCATTTTTATTTTCTATACAATATTGTTGTAGTTCATTCCAACTTGCATCTTGATTATCTAGTTTCCATTTGTTAAGTACATTTTCTAATGACTTTTCTAAAAAGTTATTTTCATATTCTGCTGTATATCCCGAACTTGCACTATAATCACATTTATGTAAGTATCCTTTTATTTTTATTGCATCTATATCTTGTGATATACTAGCTATTTTCGCAGGTATAACTTTTTTAACTTTTTTATGATCAAGCCCTTCTAATAAATTTTCTATTATATCTGATTTTTCTCTTATTGCTAGTCCTATATCGCAATAGTCATGATGATTAACTACTGCATTAGATACAATAAGGTAATCTTCTTTATTATTAAATTTGCTCTCATCTATGAAATATAAAGACAATACATTATGAGCAACTTCTTTATTTTCATCAAATTTAATACCTTTATTTTTTACTCTTTTTTGAAATTCTTTATTTATTTTACCTATATCATGGTATATACAAGCTTTTTGAATAAGTTCATATATCCTTTCTTCTTTTATATATCCTAAATTCCAAAGTATCTCTAAAACATCTAATAAGTCGTTTGTATGTTCAATTATGCTCTTATTTGGTTTTGCTTTTTTTTCTCTTATATTTGATACTATTGATTCATCTAATAAATCAAAATATATATCTTTAACCATATTTTACTCCTTTTAAAGCAGTAGGTAATTAACCTACTGCTTTATTTAAATAAAGTTTACTATATAATTTTTTTCATCTGTATTATCTAAAAAAATATTATCGCTAGTTTCTTCTATTGCACAATAAGATGTGTATAGAACTTTCTTTTTAATAAATTCTCTTTTGCCTTCTTTTATTTCATAATTTTTATTTATATAATATTTAGTTCCATTAATAGTCTTACCATCTTTATATTTAGGTGAAATATATCCATCTTTTACATCTTCATAGTTTAGATACATAGATAAATTATTATCTACATCACAGTCACCTTCATATAACTCAACTATTTTAGCTTCTTTAACATCTACAAAATCTTCACTTCTACCAATAGATTTTAAGTTATATATGTTCTCTAATATATCATTTAAAGTATTTTCATCACTTCTTACATGTATAACAAGATCTATATTATTTAAGATTTCATAATACTTTATAGATGTGGTTAATGATCTATACTTTGAAATTGGTTTTATATAATTTTCTTGTTCATACTCTTTTATTTCATCTTTTAATTTTTTTTCATTATCTTTAATTGCTTTTTCATTTTGTGATATTATTTTAAATTCTTCACTTTTTTTATCTAATTGTTTTTTCTTTAATGCTAGTGAATTTTTTTCTTTTTTTATTGTGTCTAGTTTTTCTTTTAATTCTGTATTTTTATAATTTTTTATCTTATCCGCTAAATCCTTAAGACTTCTATATTCATCTAATAACTCTTTATTATATACTTGTATTGTATTTCCATTTCTAAAACTACTTCCTTGAGATTTAGTTGGTTTTGCAACCTTATCAAAAGCTTTTGATAAAAAATCTTCATTTTTCATCTTAACTAATATACCTCTATCATCCATAGTAGAATTTAAAAAACAATAATCAGTGTAAGGTTCTTTGTGCATAGACTCAAATTTACCTTGAATACTTATATCCATTGGGTGATATTCTTTATAATTACAAGCACTATGTAAAGCTCCTATTATAGTAGATATTGGAGGCAGAGGATAAGTCATTTTGTTATCTAGTGTTTCTTCTTTTTTATAATTTGCACTATCTTGATGTAATACAATTCTTAGAGCCTTCATGTATTCACCTACCTTCTATATTTCAAAGTAAGCATTTACATCTTCTCTTAATTTATCAAAAAAGCTCATTACACTCATAGGATTTAATTTTTCTTCTATTTCACCTTCGTTTATAAAAGTTTGCCCTCTTAATAAACCTACATTATATCCTTTCGCTACTTTTTCTATTAAATCTTTAGATACCACTAATCTATCTTCTTCTACTTTTACTACATTTTCAAAATAATGTGTTTTTCTATCAGATAATCCTCCTACTACAAATACTGGCTCTGCATTATCTAAGTTTCCTTTTACTGTAAGGCTTAAATTTTCTATTGCATCTAATATAGAATTTACTCTATCTGCTTTTTCTTTATTATCAGCTTCTTTATAATTTGCTTCATTTTCAAAATTTTCATCTTTTCCTATCATTTCTAAATCTATTGTTATGCTGTATATTTTTAAAGACTTGTCATATTCATATTGATAAGGCATAAGACCTGCTTCACTAGCTTTTTCTTGTAAGTTTATATTCTTAGCCTTAGCTAGATTAGTAGCTAAATATAAGTTGTTATGAAATCTGGTTTCATTTACAAAGCTCTCACAAGATATTGCATCTGTTAAGTAAAAAGAGCTTTTTCTTATATTAGTTGTTCCTTTAGTGTTCATATATCCACCTTCAAGTGCTCTACAATTTGACGCATTTAACTCTTGACTTACTTGTTTTTGATTTACTTTTTTCTTACTATCTCCAATAATCTCAGTTTGTAAATCATCATACATTCCACTTTGAACCATTATTGCATTTTTTAAACTTTCTCTACTTCTTATAGTATATACTTTTCTGTTTCTAAATACTTTTTGTACACTTGCTATATTTCCTAATCCTTCAGAATAGTTTGAAGTCATATTTGCAACTACTGTTAATGTTAAAGCTTTCTTTTTCATAATCTTATCTCCCTATTTATTCATTAATTTTGTTTATTAGTATTTTCATTGATTTTATTACTTTTACCTAGTGCATTTATAAATGTATATGCAATGTCTTTATTTTTTTCAAAATCCATGAATAGTTCATCTGCAAAACTAAAGTAAACGTCTGAATAACCTGATAATTGTAATAAAATTTGACAAACTCTATCATAATCTTTAAATATTATTGAGCTAGTAAGTTTTTGTCTGTAGCTTTCTAATTTATTTTCTGGAATCTTATTTCTTACTTCATTTGCACAAGCATGAATTATTTTTCTAATCTTATCATCCATTATTTTTTCACCTCTAATTAAATCATTTATATTTATTAATTGATAAACTGTATAGTAGTTTTTCTTTTCTTTTAATAATAAGTCTATAACGTCATCTAAAAGCGTATTATTTAATATACACTCCATTACTTTTTTATAAATATCAATATAATAGTTGTCATTTATCTTATAAGAAAAACATAATGAATTATAGTCAATCTTTCTCTCATTTATTTTTTTTAATATGTCTATACTTTGTTTTCTTATATATAATGTTTCAAAATAATCTTTATCCCTGTCCTTAACTATAACTTCTACATCATATTCTATAAAATCAGATGATTCTATAATACCTTTAAATAACGAGTATTTTATTCCTCTATACTTATTTTCTAGTTCTAAATTTTCAATGTCAGCTTTTATTTTTTCTTGAAAAACTTGTTTTGCACTAGTTAACCTATTTATTTCATAATTATCATTTATAAATAAAGATTCTCTATCATTTATAAATGCAAATGGTATAAAGTCAAACTCTTGTATGTCTTGTCCAACAAAGCTACTCATATTAAATCCAAACCCTGTTGATTTTCCTTTTTTAGGTGCATCAATATAATAACCTACTAATCTACAATACTTCTGATTTTCATTAAATAATTGGTTAGTATTACAGTAATTTTTATACATGTCTGGCTTATTCCTAAAAGTTTCAAGAATTAGTTCTTCTCTATGTTTATTAACTAAAGACAATATTTCATCTCTATTAGTTCCATCAAATTTAATTTTCTTAAATATTTTTTTCATTATTGTATTTCCAGATAGTTTTTCATTTATTGACTTTATAATATATGTATTATCATTTTCATTATTATCTTGATTATAATGTTCTAAGTTAAGTTCTACATACTTATGATGAAGATTTTCACCATATTTTTTTTCTACAAATTTTAAATAGTTTTCTTTTGTTATTAATTCACTATTGTACAATATATACTCATCTTCTACTTTATAAGAAGTTTCTAATGTATCTATATATTCAAAATATTCTAAAAGACCTACTATAGCAGCAGAAAATCTCCAGTCAGAAGGCTCTAATTTAACATTAAAATCTGTATTATTTTCTAAAATAGTTTTCATTTAAATGCCTCCTTTTACAAATCCTGTGTTAATAAATCTAAATAACCAAACATTGTATTTCGACTTCCCATGCCTACATCATATAAATACTGAAGTAATAATGGATTTCCTTCTAATAAAAATGATCCTACTGTTGTATCTATATATGTATCGTAATGCTTTACTAAAACCTTTTTACAATTTATAGGCGAAAACTTAATACTATCTACTATATCTTTGCTAAACCCTGTTTGAGATATTTGATTTTTCAGAACTACTTTTAATTGTTCATTAAACTTTTCATCACTATATACATAATGATTATCTTTGTTTGTTTCTTTATTATGATCTCTGATACAAAGTCCATATGTTTTGAATATTACTTTTGAGCTTGTTATTTTTTGTTCTCTTTGTTGATGAATTTGTTTTAAGGTGATTGAATTTTGATTTGTTATTAAAAATTTTTTATTTTTCTGTTTCATGAATGCCTGTTGCAAAAGAAGTCCTGTTTTTTGTCTGTCATCACTTGTAAATAATACTTTTATACTATTATCTTCTAATATTATTTCATCTTTTGTAAATTTAGCTTTTGGTAACTTTAATGAAAAGCAAAAATCTTTTTGTATATTATCTTTAAAGTATTGAGAGTAATATCTACCATCTAAAATTTCAGTTAGTGACTTTTTTATATAGCTTAATATTATTCTTCTATAATCTTTTGGCAATGAACTTTTTTCTAATTCAAACGTTAAATAAAATCTCATATATACCTCCTTCTTGTATTTTATACTGTAATGGTAGCACACATATATTATATATATCTACATATTTTAAAATAATAATTCATGGATTTTATATATTATAGAAGTATTACTATTTGACTTTACTAAATTTATCTGATATGTTTTATTATATAAACCATATTGGAATGTAAATTGAATCATTATATTAAATATTTATAATAACTAAGTAGTCCATATTGGAAAAACTAGACTAAAATAATATAAAACTTTTAGTCTAGTTTCCATTTCAACTTCATTCTATTATTGTCTATAATCGTCT
>OATT01001532.1_pt1 | contig 11105 bp, 10 predicted proteins | sample 1476071 | NCBI WGS metagenome assembly OATT01 (sample SAMEA2579989, study PRJEB22360) | human gut metagenome | biome: human gut; feature: human-associated habitat; material: faeces | place: Denmark | collected 2008/2010 | reverse complement strand
CAGGACGAACATAAATGTTGTTCTGTTTTTTGATTATTAACGATATTTGTCATATGCACTGTTGCTTCGTTTGTATGGCAATAATCGCATTTCATATGACATCACTCCTTCCGCAATGTCTCTATCATGGATGCATAAAGATTGCGAATAGCATCATTTCTAGATTCATAATCTACATGTTCAATGATGCTGGCAAATGAATTATGCATCATTTGAGCCTCGCGCTTTGTAATTTTATTATCTTGTAACAATTGAAATAAAGATTGATCAACATCGCGCAAATCGATTAACCGTTCCACGCGATTTGGACCTTCATAGATATGATAGGTTGTCACTGCTGGTACCATATTAGAAGATTCTGGTTGCAACTTACGAATTCTAATATATCCACCTAATCCACGTCTAGATTCAACATCAAATCCTCGTTCATTAGAAAAACGCGTACTCAATACATAGCTAATCTGAGATGGTGCACAATCTAATTCATCGGCCAACTCATTTCTCTTTAAAATCAATCTTTCTTGTTCTTCTGTTAATTTATTAAGTATAAATTTTTCTATTTTATCAGCTATAACGCTCATAATAACACCTCTTTATAAATTTATCTCTTAATTTGTCTTTTTGTTCTTTTAATATAGTTTTATTATATTTGACTATTTGACTATTGTCAAATATAAAGTCAAATTTTTATAAATTATTATTTGACTATTACCTAAATACGTAAATTTATTACATGAATTACGCCACCAAATCAATGTATGTACGTAAATGTTTCTACGAATAGACTAATATAAGAATTCAATGTATAATATTAAAGATATAATAACGTATGTACGAAAGAAGGTGCTACAATGGCAGATGCATTAGGTCATCAATTATTACTAGATTTATACTCTTGCAATGAAGAATCCCTCTCTTCCGCTGCAGCCGTACAAGAAAGTGTAGCTGCTGCATTTGAGTTAGCAGATATTGAATTAGACGAAATTAACTATCAAGTTATGGATGATGAAATTGTCGTTCTTGCTATTGCAAAACAATTTCACTTCACATTACATGCGTATCCGGAATTGGGTTATGTAGCAGTTGATTTATTCGCCTTCAATCGTACCCTACCACTTACACAATTTATGAAATCCTTACGTCAATCATTTGGATCTGAAAAGGTAAAAGCAACCACTGTCCAACGTGGCGATTTTGGTAACGAACGCGATATGAAACCGCGTCGCAAAACCAAAATTACAACACTTGGTCGTGTATTCCGTACACGTATCCAATTAAAACAAACTGGGGGCAAACTCAAAAAACAAAGCGCTAAGGTTATCAAATCATTAGCTAAAAAAAGTGGCCTAAAAAAATAACATAAGAAAAATCTAAAAGACCTTGCTCAATACGAACAAGGTCTTTTTACTGCGTCAAAAAGGCTAGAGACGAATCTCTAGCCTTTTAATATAAACATTAATAGTCTTATCTACGAACAAGCATTTCCTCTAAGTCTAAGGTCATAACAATATCATCTACATCATCGCAAAGATATTCTGCATTTGCATCGTTTAACTCTTTTTCGGTACCATATCCATAGGTAACACCTATAGATATACAACCTAATTCATTGCCTGACTCAACATCGTATTTTCTATCCCCTACCATGTATACGAGACGACGACCCGTATCATCAGTTAATGGATTACCACACAATTCGATAGCCTTTTGTAGAATCTCTTTCTTATGAACCAAGCCTTCTTTGTAATTGGCTCCTACAATGACATCAAAGTATTGTGTAATAGAAAAATGATCTAAAATCTCGCGTGCATAAACTTCTGGCTTAGCCGTAGCCAAGGCCACAGTATAATGTTCATTTTTAACCTTGTCCAATAGGTCGATGATGTTAGGATACAATTGATTTTCGAATTTACCAATGGTACCATAGCGTTCACCAAACTTTTTATATACTTTTTCTGCTTCTTCTAATGCCATGCCACAGTGTTCTTGAAATGAATCTACAAGTGGAGGGCCTAAGAATAATAACAATGTTTCATGAGGTGGAATTTCATATCCAAAGGATTCAAGTGCATATGTGACACTCTTCAAAATTCCTTCTTCTGAATCTGTTAAGGTTCCATCCAAGTCAAAAATAATGGTCTTATTCATAATTATTTCTTTAAAGCCTCTTTTAATGTATGCCATGCTAATACAGCACATTTTACACGAGCAGGCATATTAGAAATATTTTGTAAGGCCATAGCATCTTCCAAATCTTCAAGTTTAGATTCGTCGGTAACCTCTTTTTTGATCATACCCAAGAATAATTCTACCAAACGCAATGCTTCTTCTACAGATTTACCCTTGATAATATCAATCATCATGGATGCTGAAGCTTGGCTGATAGCACAACCAGAGCCTGTGTAAGCTGCATCTTTAATAATGCCATCTTGTACATCAATTTGTAGCGTCAAATCATCACCACAACTTGGATTGTGGCCATGTTCGGAAGCAGTAAATTCACTTAACTCACGTTTATTACGCTTATCTTGATTATGTTCCAAAATAAGTTCCGTATACAATTGATCCATTTCCATGTGAATGTCTCCTAATCTTTAAAGCCCATTACCGAACGGACAGTTTTTAATACTTCTAAGAATGCATCTAAATCTTCTTTACGCGTGTATAAATACATGCTGAGGCGTGTAGATGCAGCTACGTGAAAGAATGCGCCCAAAGGTTGTGCACAATGATGTCCAGAGCGTACACAAATACCTTTAGAATCAAGGATAGTCGCTACATCATGAGGATGTACATCATCTATTGTAAAAGCGATAACGCCATGTTTTTCACGAGGGTTTTGAGATCCCAATACGTGAACATGAGGGATTTCAAGCATCTTAGGCAATACATAGGATACCAATTCTTCTTCATGTGCCTCAATAGCATCCATGCCGAAAGATTCGAGATAATCAATAGCGGCATGTAATGTTACAGCACCATGAGCATTTGGTGTACCAGCTTCGAATTTATATGGTAATTCATTGAATGTAGTAGATTGTTCTTTTACATATTCAATCATATCACCACCGAGTAAGAATGGTGGCATTTTTTCAAGTAATTCTCGTTTCCCATATAGCACACCAATACCTTGAGAAGCGCACATTTTATGACCAGAGAATACGAAGAAATCACAGTCCAAGGCTTGTACATCTACCTTCATATGAGGTGTAGACTGAGCTCCGTCAAGAACGACAATAGCCCCTACAGAATGAGCTTTTTCAGTCAATTCTTTCACAGGAAATTCCATGCCAAGAACATTGCTCACATGGGCAAATGCCACAATTTTAGTACTTTCATCAATCTTATTGATTTCACCATCTTTCAAATGGCCCGATTCATCTAAGTACATATACTCTAATGTAGAACCTGTTTTCTCAGCAACATATTGCCATGTAACAAGATTGGCATGATGTTCTGCAACAGTAATGACAATCTTATCGCCTTTTGTAACAAAATTAGCGCCATAGCTATGAGCGATTAGATTCATCGATTCCGTACTATTACGGGTAAAGACAACCTCTTCTCGCTCACGGGCATTGATAAACTCAACAACGCGGTCACGTGCATTTTCATACGCTTCCGACGCTTCAATAGCGAGGATATGAGAACCACGATGTGGATTACCATTGTGATGAAGCATATGGTCTGTAAGGCGATCCATTACCATTTGAGGAATTTGCGCCGTTGCACCACTATCTAAATAGATAAGGCGATGACCATTATGTTCTTTATGTAAAATAGGAAAATCCTTATATGCTTCTGTAATAGGTCTCATAGTCAATCCTCTTAAATCTTATTACGTACTGCAATCAAAGCAGCTTCTTCAATCACGTCATCACCAATGCGATCGATGATTGGTCGAATCATTGATTCTACAATAATATGTTTAGCTTCTACTTCACTAAAACCACGGCTCATGAGGTAGAACAATTTATTTTGATCAATTTGTCCTGCACTAGCTGCATGATTACCTACTACATTATCTTCTTTACACAATAACAATGGTAGAGAAATAGATTTAACAGTAGGATCTAACAATAAACATGTATCTTCTTCAGCACCTTCAGAGGCAACGGCACCGCGAAGGAAATCCAATGTACCACGGAAGGATTTTTTAGATGTATCGCTTAAGGCACCTAATGTATGAATATCACTAAAAGATTTTTTACCACCATGTGTCATGAGCATAGCAATATCAAATTTTTGTTCCTTATTGCCTAAATAAGCAATGTCATGAACGATTTTACTAGATTCACCTTGTAAATCATGTTCATAGTTTAGGAAGTTTTCTTTGCCACCAATTTCTACATTGATGTATTCCACATCGGCATTATCCTCTAGTTTTGTATAGCGATGTTCGATATGCTGTACAGTTTCGTCTAAAAGATTTACTTTTTTAACGACAATCTTGGCATTAGATTTTACATCGTATTCATTAAGATATTGGATATTAGTCGCCTCTTTTGTACCGCCATCTAAGAAGAATTGTACTTCTACTTGCGCATCTTCTTCGACGATAAATTGGAAACGACTAGCGATACGTGCACTCGCATCAATGCGAATGCCCACCACTTCTTTTGCCTTAGCAGGCACATGGATACGATAGCCTTCAGCTTCGCTTACAAGCTTAGCTACAGCCTCACCATTAGCACCTTTATAGTTTGTATTCATCAAAGCTGTACCAGCTGGCAATGGGCTTATAATGGCATCATTACCTTTTACCAATACAGCTGTAGTTTTGTCTGATTCTCCCCAAAGACTTGCTGGAGTATGGTTAACACGCAACCATCTAAAGGTAGGTCTAGGAAGTTCATTAAATAGTAATTCGCTCATAGTACCTCCTTAACCGATAGAACCTTCTAATTCAAGATTGATTAGATTATTCATTTCAACAGCATATTCCAATGGCAATTCTTTAGAAATTGGTTCTACGAAACCACGAACAAGCATTGCACGAGCTTCTTCTTCACTAATACCACGCGTCATAAGGTAGAAAATAGCTTCATCAGAAATACGGCCAATCTTAGCTTCATGACCTAAATCGACATTATCATTTTCTACAATAATAGCTGGAATTGTATCAGATTGAGAAATTTCATCCAACATCAAGGATTCACAGGATACAGTTGCTTTTGCATGTTCTGCATTAGGACCAATTTTCAACAGGCCACGATAAATAGCAGCGCCACCGGATTTGGAGATAGATTTAGAGTTTACATTACTTGTTGTATATGGTGCATTGTGAACCACCTTACAACCAGTATCAAGGAATTGACCTTCACCAGCAAATGTTACGCCTGTAAACTCAGCATGAGCACCTTCACCATTAAGAATACTCATTGGGTACAAACAGGATACGTGAGAACCAAAGGAACCAGATACCCATTCAATAGTACCGCCTTTACCTACAACACAACGTTTGGTATTGAGGTTGTACATATTCTTAGACCAGTTTTCAATTGTGGAATAACGCAACGTAGCGTTATCCTTAACGAACAATTCTACTGCGCCTGCATGAAGATTGGATACATCGTATTTAGGAGCAGAACAACCTTCGATAAAGTGTACCTTTGCACCTTCTTCTACGATGATCATCGTATGTTCGAACTGACCAGCACCTGGTGCATTCAAACGGAAATAGGATTGCAATGGAATATCCACTTGCACGCCTGCAGGAACATATACAAAGGAACCGCCAGACCAAACGGCACCATGAAGAGCTGCCCATTTATGATCTGTAGGAGGAATCAATGTCATCCAGTATTTTTTTACGATTTCTTCATGTTCATGAAGTGCTGTTTCAATATCAGTATAAATTACGCCTTGTTTTACAAGATCTTCTTGAATGCTGTGATATACGACTTCGGAGTCATATTGGGCACCTACGCCTGCAAGAGATGTTTTTTCTGCTTCTGGAATACCGAGGCGATCAAATGTGCTCTTAATATCGTCAGGTACTTCATTCCAATCGCCCTTCATATCTACTTTAGGCTTTACATATGTGTAAATATGTTCCATATCTAAGCCAGAAATATCAGGAATCCAATTAGGAATTTCCATACGATTGTAAATCTCTAAGGATTTCAAACGGAAGTCAAGCATCCATTCCGGTTCATTTTTATTAGACCAAATTTCACGGATAATATCTTCTGTTAACCCAGCATCAGCAATATAGGAATACTCAAAATTATTCTTTATATCATAGACACCACGGTCCATATCCGCAACTTGGGTTTTCTTTCTTTCTTCCATGTTGCCTCCTATGCTAATGCTTTGTATGCGTCGTAACCTTTTTCTTCAATTTCACGAACCAATGAAGCATCACCAGTCTTAACGATTTTACCATTGATCAAAACATGTACAAAATCAGGTTTTAATTTTTGTAAAATTTGATTGTGGTGAGTAATGATTAATACTGCATTATCTTCATTGTGGAAACGATTAACACCTTCGGATACAATGCGAACAGCATCAACGTCAAGACCAGAGTCAGTTTCGTCAAGGATAGCCAATTTTGGATTTAAAATAGACATTTGAAGAATTTCATTTTTCTTGCGTTCCCCGCCGGAGAAACCTTCGTTTACATAACGTTGTGCATAGGATGTGTCAAAGGACAATTCATCCATTTTTTCTTTCAATTCTTTTTTGAAAGCCAACGCGCGTACATTTTCACCTGTAATTGTAGATTTTGCAGTACGGATGAAGTTTTCTACAGTAATACCAGGAACGGAAATTGGGCTTTGGAATGACATAAAGATGCCTGCTTTTGCACGATCATTTACAGCATCTTCTGTAATATCCTTACCATCAAATACGATAGAACCTTTATCGACTGTATACAATGGGTTACCCATAATAGCATTTGCCAATGTGGATTTACCTGCACCATTCGTACCCATTACGACGTGAATCTCACCTTTATTTATTGTTAAATTAATGCCTTTAAGAATTTTCTTCTCTTCTACAGACACTTCCAAATCTTTAATCTGAAGTAATTCAGCCAAAATATTTCACTCCTTCGTATCAGATAATCTGATTATATGATTAAAACTTTATAGTCACATAGAAAAACGGCGGTACGCACAAGGGTGATACCGCCGTATTCTCTCGCCACTTTAGCAAGTATGTGCATAACAATCTATACTCATTATACATTCTTATCTAAATGATAGCAAGATATTCCTACTAAAATATACAGGAATTAGAAAAAATCCCTATATATCCATATATCTTATCGTTTATTAATAGTAGTTCTCAACTCTATTTAATTCTCAATATTATAAATTAGAGAAGTCTAATGTACCAAACAAATCATCGTATGTTTCAGCGCGACGAATTTGTGTAACAGATCCATCTTTGTGTAGTAACAATTCAGCAGAACGTAATTTGCCATTATAGTTAAAGCCCATCGAATGACCATGTGCACCTGCATCATGAATGATGATACGGTCACCAATATCAATTTTTGGCAATTCTCGTTGAATAGCAAATTTATCATTATTTTCACACAAGGAACCAGTTACATCATACACATGATCTTTAGGAGCATTTTCTTTACCCATTACTGTAATATGATGATAAGAACCATACAATGCTGGACGCATTAAATTAGCCATACAAGAATCTAAACCGATGTAGTGACGATAGATGTCCTTTTTGTGAATAGCTGTGGAAACAAGATATCCAAATGGACCAGTTACCATACGACCACATTCGTAGGCCAAAGCAATATCCTTAAGACCATTGCCTTTAATGATTCGATCATAAGCTTCATGAACACGTTCGCCCAATTTTTCAAAGTCAACAGGCGTTTGTTCTGGTTTATATGCTACGCCTACACCACCACCAAGATCGATAAATTCAACATCGATGCCTAATTTTTCTTTAATTTCTACAGCTAGGTTAAAGCAGATTTCAGCTGTACCTACCAATCCATCAATATCAAGTTCATTGGATACAACCATAGTATGTAAACCAAAATGTTTTACACCCTTTGCTTGTAATTGCTTATATGCCTCAAATACTTGCTCACGAGTCATACCGTATTTTGCTTCCTCTGGAAGGCCAATAATCGTATTGCCCCCTTCTTTCAAAGGACCTGGATTATAACGTACGCAGAATGTATCTGGTAGAGATCCGTGATGTTTTTCTAAGTATTCAATATGAGTAATATCGTCTAAATTGATGATAGCCCCCATATCTAACGCCTTTTTATACTCTACATAAGGTGTGTCATTGGATGTGAACATAATGTCATGACCTGTAATGCCCACCTTTTCGCATAGAAGTAATTCAGCTAAGGAAGAACAATCAGCGCCTACCCCTAGTTTTTGCAACACACGCATAATATATGGATTTGGAGTAGCTTTCACAGCAAAATATTGTTTAAATCCCTTATTCCAAGAGAATGCGGAGATAAATCGCTTCATATTATTAACGATGCCTTCTTCGTCATAAATATGAAACGGAGTCGGATAGTTAGCAATAATTGCTTCTAATTGTTCAGATGTAAATGGAACTGTTTTTTGATTCATAATAACCTCTCTACATAGTAAAAGACTCATCTATGATGAGTCTTCTAATTAACTGATTATTTAAATAATGCCTTATCTAAACTATAGCGACCTGCACCAGCAAAGAACAACATAATGGCACCAAAGCCCATTTGGGACGGATAATCCCAACTAAAGAAATTGCCGTTAAGATTCAATATGGTCGCTACCGCCAAGGTACCTACAACTAGAAGCGTGCCAATACGTGTAAACAGGCCTATAATAAGAAGAATACCGCCGACCATTTCTGCATAAGATGCGATAGTACCTAATATAACCTCAAAGCCACTTGGCACACCTAAGGCGGACAGCATGGCCCCTACATTATAAAGACCTTGTTCACCACTTACATATTTTAAGTATCCATGATAGAACATGGAAATACCCAATGCAAGGCGATAGAATAACAGCCCAAAATTAATATAATCAGGTTTACTTTTAAATAAAAAGTTCAACATAGTAACACCTCTTTATTATATAGATATTTTTAGATATAAAAATTATATGCTATATACTAGTGTCTGTCAAACTAAGACTCTTATATGAAATTCTATAGAATTATATCATAAATTGCTTATGAAATCAATTTATCAAGACTCATTCTAAGAATAAAAAATCCTAATGAATGTAGCAATCTACATTCATTAGGATTTTAATATATTATCTATGTATCGCTAAAGCAGTTGATTACATCATACCGCCCATGCCACCCATTGGAGGCATTGCAGGAGCAGCAGCATTTTCTTCTACTTTATCAGCTACGATTGTTTCAGTAGTCAATACAAGAGAAGCGATGGATGCAGCATTTTGAAGAGCTGAACGTGTTACTTTTGCAGGATCCACGATACCAGCTTTTACCATGTCGATATATTCTTCAGTCAATGCGTTGAAACCAACACCAGCTTCTGTATTTTTAACTTTTTCTACTACAACGGAACCTTCAAGACCAGCATTGTAAGCAATTTGACGAAGTGGCTCTTCTACTGCGCGTTTTACAAGGTTAATACCAGTTTGAACATCACCAGTAGCTTCCAATGTGTTCAATGCAGGGATGATATCGATGAATGTAGTACCACCACCAGCTACGATACCTTCTTCAACAGCAGCACGAGTTGCGTTCAATGCGTCTTCGATACGAAGTTTTTTATCTTTCATTTCAACTTCTGTAGCAGCACCTACTTCGATAACTGCAACACCACCAGATAATTTTGCAAGACGTTCTTGTAATTTTTCACGGTCGAATTCAGAAGTTGTTTCTTCTACTTGTGCACGAATTTGGCTAACGCGTTTAGCAATTACGTCTTTATCGCCTACACCATCGATGATTGTAGTTTCATCTTTAGTGATGCGAACTTGACGAGCTGTACCAAGATCAGTAAGTTCTACGGAATCAAGTTTGCGGCCCATATCTTCAGTAATTACAGTACCACCAGTCAAAATAGCGATATCTTCAAGCATAGCTTTACGACGGTCACCAAAGCCAGGAGCTTTTACAGCTACTGCTTTGAATGTACCACGCAAGCGGTTTACTACCAATGTAGCCAATGCTTCTCCTTCTACATCTTCAGCGATGATAAGAAGTTCTTTACCTACTTTCACCACTTTTTCAAGTGTTGGCAACATATCAGCGATAGCACTGATTTTACGGTCAGTAATCAAGATGTATGGATTATCCATAACAGCTTCCATACGGTCAGGATCAGTTACCATGTATGGGGAAATGTAACCACGGTCAAATTGCATACCTTCTACTACGTTTAATGCAGTTTGCAAGCCTTTAGATTCTTCTACAGTGATAACGCCATCGTTACCTACTTTTTCCATAGCTTCAGCAATTAAGCCACCAATTTCTTCGTCAGCAGCAGATACACTTGCAACTTGAGCGATTTCAGATTTACCAGAAACTTTAATGGAACGTTTTTTAATTTCTTCAACCAAAGTTTTAACTGCTGTTTCAATACCTTTTTTCAAGATCATTGGGTTAGCACCAGCTGCGACGTTGCGCATACCTTCTTGGATCATAGCTTGTGCCAATACTGTTGCAGTAGTAGTACCATCACCTGCTACGTCGTTAGTTTTAGTAGCAACTTCTTTTACCAATTGAGCGCCCATGTTTTCAAATGGATCTGGAAGTTCGATATCACGAGCAATAGTTACACCATCATTTGTGATTGTTGGGGAACCGAATTTTTTATCCAATACAACATTACGGCCTTTTGGTCCTAATGTAACTTTTACAGCATTTGCCAATTGATCAACGCCACGACCCAATGCGCGACGAGCTTCTTCATTAAACAAGATTTCTTTTGCCATATGTATTACCTCCTAGATAGTAACACTATCCAATTTAAAGAAATATATGCCCTAAGGCAATATAGAATGTATCATTAATATGTATAGCCTTGAAAGCTATTATAATACTGCTAAGATATCGCGTTCGCTAATAATCAAGTGAGTAGCGCCATCGATTTCTAATTCGCTACCAGCGTATTTTGCAAACATAACAGTATC
>OATT01001530.1_pt1 | contig 11109 bp, 15 predicted proteins | sample 1476071 | NCBI WGS metagenome assembly OATT01 (sample SAMEA2579989, study PRJEB22360) | human gut metagenome | biome: human gut; feature: human-associated habitat; material: faeces | place: Denmark | collected 2008/2010 | reverse complement strand
TATTTAATTTATATATTTTATCATCCTTTTTATTTTGAATATATCCTGTATTATTGCCTATCCATAAGTTATACTTATAAACTTTAGTTGATATTAAATCTGTATCATAAAAAAGACTCATCATCATATTATTTGTTGGATTACCTAATTTAATAGCTTCCTCTGAAGAAATATCAATTCCATCTTTTCTATTTGATAGACAAATACTTTTAAGATTTGCATAATCTAATTCTGAGAATTTTTCATTATTTTCTATTGTAATGGAAAATACATTCCCATTAATTTTTCCCTCTATCCATGCTCCATCAAACTTTTCATGATGTTTGATAAATCCTTTTACTCCTACTAACGCTATAATTATTACCAGACCTATTCCTATAATCCATTTGTTTTTGCTCATATTTCCATTTTTAACTAATTTATCTGACATATATCCCCTCCTTATAAATTCCTATTTATATAGGTTACCATAATTATTCTTACTTTGCATTATATAACAATTGCGAAATTAATTATATTGTATCATTTTCAACACTCGTTTAAAACATAGCCAAATATAAAAAAATACACCCATAAGGGTGTATTTTTTCGTCGGCGAATTTTAAGCAACGGATGTGACCGAAGCGTTAGCTAGCGTCATATCGTTGGCGACATGAGCGTAGCGAATTTTAAGCAACGGATGTGACCGAAGTGTTAGCTAGCGTCATATCGTTGGCGACATGAGCGTAGCGAATTTTAAATCGTATTATATATGCTCAAAATATATAATGTTTATGGATTAAACGATTTAATAATATAATTAATATGCCGTTAAATTATACTTAATGCTATTAAATTATACTAAAATTTACAATAAATTACAATTTGTATCGCACGACAAAAAACTACAGAAAACTACTTTATAAACTTATAAAAGCTTAGACTTATCAAAGTTTTCAAACTTAAGTCTAACATAATTTACAGGTATATTTAAATCACAGGCAATCTGAGTATCAGTATATTTGTAAAACTTAAGATAATCTAAAAAAGTATCATCATCAATAATTGCCTCTGCTGCAAAAATATCAGCTTCTAGCTCTTCCTTTATTATATTAAAAATGTTACAAAAACGAATAATTTATTATGATTTTTGATAAATTATGTCAAAATTTTTTTATAAATTAGGAAAATTGTTTACATCAAATATATATAAACGTTAAGATATAAATATAAACAAGAAATAAATCAAATAGGGGTGGACATAATTGAATTTAAATTTATTAAAAAGAACAAGATTGTATAAAGGATATCAACAATATGAAGTTGCTGATGGTATAGGAATTTCAAGGCAAACTTATAATTACAAGGAAAATGGTAAAAGTCTTTTTAATATTGAGGAAACTGCTAGGGTTGTTTCATTTTTAAATTTGACTTTTGATGAAATTAATGAGATCTTTTTTGATAATGCAATCTTAAAATAATAAAAACAGGGGGGATAAACTTGAATGGATTAAAGGTTTTTACTAATGAGGATTTTGGGGATGTTGCAGTTATAAGTATTGACAATAAGCCTTATTTTGAAGGTATTAAAGTTGCAAGGATTTTAGGTTATAAAAATCCTAATGATGCTATAAAAAGACATTGCAAATACCCTGGTATCGTGTTTCACGATACCAGGGTACAAACTGGAAGAAGAAGGGATGGAACAGAGAGTTTTCAAATTGTTCAAAGGGCTTTTATAAGTGAAGGGAATTTATATCGTCTTATTGTTAAGTCTAAGAAAGAAGAGGCTGAAAAGTTTGAGTCTTGGGTTATGGATGAGGTTTTGCCTTCTATAAGAAATGATGGTGGATATGTAAAGGATGAGACTTTTTTAGTTAAGGTTTTAGATTCTTATTTAAAGCAAAAGACTTATTGTGAAAAGCTTATAAATGATTTGAATAATTATAAGCCATATATAAACATTGGACAAACTGTTGCACAAAGTGATGATAGTATAAGTATTGGTGCTTTTGCAAAGATTTTAAATAGTTTGGGGTTAGATATTGGACGAAATAGGTTATTTCAGTGGTTTAGGGAAAATGGCTATATTATGAAGCAAAATGGTGAAAATCAACCCAAGCAAGTCTATATTGATATGGGTTTATTTAAAACTAGACAAATGGCTATTACAACTTCTGAGGGGATAGCTATAAAGGTTACAACTTATGTGACTGGCAAGGGTCAGTTATATTTTATAAAAAAATTAAAGGGGGATTTTTTAGATGAAGAGGTTTGTGGATATTTTTAAGAGTAATAAAGATGATTTAAATAATTGTAATTTGCCTTTTGGAAGTGATGATTGTGGCAAGTTTTTAAGAAAGACTTATGCAAATAGTATTAATGAAACTGTTATATTAGATGAAAGTTTATATGAATGTATAGAGGAATATGATGAAATTGTTTCAAGTATATCTAAGCTTGAAAGTAGGAAAAAGGTTATAGAACATAAGCTTCAAAGTAATTTAAAGGAATATGAGATAGGATTTTGCAAGGAAAGAAAGATAACTTGGAAAAGTGTTACTAAAACTAGTGTAGATACTAAAAAATTAAGAGAAGACCTTCCTGATGTTGTTGATGGATATTTAAAAACGTCAACTAGCAGAGTGTTTAGGATTGGGAGGTAGTTATGGCAATTTATAGACATGTTCATGTTGAGTTTTGGAAGGATCCAAAGGTGTTAGAGGAGTTAACACCTGAGGACAAGTTATTTTTTATATATCTTTTGACAAATCCAAATACCACTCAAATAGGGGTTTATAAGATTACTAAAAAGCAAATTGCATTTGAGTTAGGTTTTTCTATAGAAAGTGTTAATGCTTTGATGGATAGGTTTATTAATAATTATGGGCTTATTAAGTACAATAATGATACTCGTGAGATATGTCTTAAGAATTGGGGAAAGTACAATTTGAATAAGTTAGGGAAGCCAATGTTAGATTGTGTTAGAAGTGAACTTAAAAATGTTGATGATAAGTCTTTGCTTGAGTTTATAAAGCCAAGTATTTCAAAGGATGAGATAGTTTCTTTATTTGATGAGGCAATTTATTTAGATAAAGCAAAGGATAAAGATAACCATAAGTATAACGATAGGTATACTTTAAGTACACAAAAGAAAAAAGAAAAAGAAAATAAAAAAGAAAATAAAAATATAGGGGAAAAGTCAAATGGAAGCGACATTAAAACAACTAGAGAATTCAAACATACCGTATTATATGAGAAAGAGGATGAGTACATTTATAAAAAGCCAAGTGAAGAACAACTTAGATACGCAAGAGAATTATAAATGTAATAAGTGTAATGATAGAACTTTTATATTAATTGATAATGAAGCAGTTCCTTGTGAGTGTAGAGCTTTAAGAGAAGCTGAAAGTATTTTAAAACATAGTGGTATAAGTAAGGAGTTTTCTAAAAAGACTTTTGATAATTTTGATTATTCAAGAAATGCTTTTGCTGTAAATATTTATACTCTTGCAAAATGTTATGCAAACTCTTTTAAAGATATTGAAAAAGAAAGATGTAATTCTGTACTTTTTATGGGACAATCTGGTTGTGGTAAGAGTCATTTATCTTTGGCAATTGCTAATAGTTTTATGAAAAATGGTATTGGTGTGGTTTATATGAATTACAGGGAAGATATGACATATATTAAGCAAAATATTTTAGACTCTGAGGTTTATAATAAGTATTTAAATAGATATAAAAATGCAAGGGTTCTTTTAATTGATGACTTATTTAAAGGTAATATTACTCCTTCAGATATTAATATTATCTTTGAGATTATAAATTATAGGTATTTTAATAATAAGCCGATTATTGTAAGTACTGAAAAGTATAAAAGTGATTTATTAAAAATTGATGAGGCTATTGGCAGCAGGATATTAGAAATGTGTGATAAGTTTAATATTGAGGTTAGGGGTAAGGGACTTAATTATAGAATTTATGGATAGGTGATTTTATGTTAGAGCATTTAACTGCTAAAGATATTCCTGGTAGATATAAAGAATTGGTGGATAATATTGGTATTGAAGGGTTTAAGTATTTAGTTCAAATGCATGGTGGTACTTTGTTTTATGTTCCAACTCTTGAGATGGTTAATAAGTTATATAGAAATAGAAAGATTAGGGAAAGTTTTAGGGGCGATTATAATGAAACTGCTAAAAGATTTGGTATGAGTAGAACTCAGATTTATAATATTATTAATGAAAAATAAGAGGGAAAATCCCTCTTATTTTATTATATTTATATTGTTTGAAAGCTTGTTTATACTATCTGTAAGGCTATTTAGTTTTCCTTCAATTCTAACTAGTAAGTACATACTAATAGCTATAGGAAATCCTACATTAGCTACAAGAGTTTGTAAACTTGACTCCATGGTTTATAAAACTAAGTCATAGTCAGTAGTATCAGTTTGAACAACCTTAGCTGAAACTGCTGATACTAAAGAGCCACCATTAGGTGAGAATATATCTTTTTCTATAATAGTATTCATAGCTTCCTTTATTTCAGTTTCTGTTAAATCCTCTCTTGGGTTGTCTACTGTGATAGACACCTTTTTATCATCTGATGATTTAAAAGTCATAAGTAATTTTGTTTTTATTTCCATAATATTTTACCTCCTTATACTATGCTAATGTTGTATTTTCAATTTAAGCAACGGATATAACTGCAGCGGTAGCAAAGTTATATCGTTGGCGCCATCAACCTTAAATAAGATTATGATTATTTAATTTATAAACAAAATAAAATTTAGGCCAATGTTGTATTTTCAATTCTAACCAATTCAAGTACTGGAAATTCTTGAAGTCCTTCTAATGCAGTTGCAACGTCGTATATTGCCTGAGAAGTTGCTTCGGGTTTGATGTTTGAGTAAGTTTTAGATTTTACTTTAGTTTTGTTTGTAAGTTCATCTTTTCCTAAATCAAATTTCATTCTTAGTGAAGTTGGATTTTTACCTTCTATAACTGACATATTTATTACCTCCTAAAAAATATTTTTATATCATATAAAGCATTTAAATCACACATCACTCAAGTAAAGTAAATTTTAAGTAACGGATATGAACGAAGCGGTAGCAAGTTTCATATCGTTGGAGCTATGAGCGAAGTGAATTTTATATTTATATAGTAAAAGAAAGGGTTAGATATTTGATTATACAAAATTTATAAAAAGTATTTTATTTAAGTATTGAAAACCTATGAAGGTATAATTAAAAATAAAGTATTTAAAAAATAAATAATGGGGGGATTACTATGAAAAAGTTAGTTATAGATTTAGGTCATGGTGGATATGATCCAGGGGCAGTAGGTAAGGGTGGTACTAAGGAGTCTGATGTTGTATTAAAAATTGGAAAGTATTTAGAATCTATGTTAAAGGAAGTTGATTTAGATGTTAGGTTTACTAGACTGTCTGATAAATATGTTTCTTTAGGTGATAGGGTAGAGTTTGCTAATAATTTTGGTGCTGATTATTTTTTATCTATTCATGTTAATTCTGCTAGTGATAATACTGTTAGAGGAGTGGAAGTTTGGCAATATAATAATGATGATAAGCATCTTAATGAGTTTTGTAGTAGTTTGTGTAATGAAATTTCTGGTATTTTTAATATTAGAAATAGGGGAGTAAAATTAAGTAAGGGGTTATATGTGTTAAAGAATACTTCTATGAAAGCAGCTTTACTTGAGGTTGATTTTATATCTAATAGTTTTTGTGAGAAAGATTTAAATAATGATGATAATCTTAAGGCTATTGCTAGGGTAATTAAGGATAATCTTTTGAAGTTGTATAATATTGAAGATAATAAAAGATTATATAAGGTTTGTGTAGGGTGTTATAAGGAAAGGTCTAATGCTATAAAAGTTTTGAATGTTGCTAAAAGTAAAGGCTTTGGTGATGCTTATATAATATAAAATAGCTTTGTTTTTATTTTTTAATACTTAATGTATATAAAAAATCCAAATTAAATAAATAATGCCAATTTTTAAGCAATGGATGTAACTAAAATAATATATTTTATTAACCATAGGTGATTATTTAGATAGAATATGTTAATATATATAAGACAATATATAATAGTAATTTAAAGGAGATAAAATATGAAGCATTTTAAGAGAGTGGCATTTATATTAATTGGGTTAATAGTAACGATTTGCTTAAGTGGATTTGGATATGTTTATTTTAAATTAAATAAGATGTACGTAAAAGATGAAGCTGTAAAAAGTACAGAAGAACAAGGTACTATGGTTGAAGGAATAACGAATATACTGTTAGTTGGAACAGATGGAGAATATATTGAAAAATGGAATAGATCAGATTCCATGATGGTTGTAACTATAGACAGTAAAAATAAAGATATTAGAATAAGCTCAATAGCAAGGGATACTTATGTTGATATACCCGGATATTCAACTGAAAAACTTACTCATGCATATGCATATGAGGGGATAGATCTTTTAAAGGAAGTATTTAAAGTAAACTTTAACCTTAATATAGACAAGTATATAGCTGTTAACTTTGTTTCATTTATGGATATTATGGATGAATTAGGTGGAGTTGAAGTTAATGTTGAAGAAAAGGATATAAAAGAAATTAATAAATATATAGATGCTTGTTATGGGTACTATAAGAATAAAGATGAAAAAGATAAAGAGTATATAACAAAAAGTGGAGTTCAGAGATTAAATGGATACCAAGCTCTTGCTTTTAGTAGAATAAGATATACTGATAGTGCTTTTGCTAGAGATAATAGACATAGAGAAGTTGCAGAAAGTGTGTACAAGGAATTTGCACAAAAAGGCGTAGAAACTTATAAAAAATGTGCAGAAATTATTTTAAATAATACCAAAACTAATATAAGCCCTATAGAAATGATGAACTTAGCTTATACAGTTCTTAAGATTAATGATAAGGATATAGATCAATTTCAATTTCCTTTAGAAGAATATAGAAATGGTCATATTATAAATAAACAAAAAGGATGGGTATTAGAATGGGACAAAGAGCCTAACTTAGAGGCTTGGCACAAGTTTATATTTGGAGAAAATAAATAAAAACTTTGAGTGATTAATAATAGCTAGAATATAATTTATATTCTAGCTATTATTTTATATATAGACATATATCTATATATAAAATATGTAAAATTATAAGATAAAGTATCTTACTTATAATAAAAAAGTAAAACTAAACTTTAACTTATATTAATTTTGTTGAATTTGCGGTGGGTGAATTTAAAGGTTTTAACCTTAAAAGATAGAAATTATTTGAAGAAAATTTTTATTTTAAGGAGTAGATTATGAATTCACAAGAGAAAAAGATAGTAGTCGGTGGAGTAGTTATAGCAGCTTTATCTTCAGCAGGATTTTCTATGGCACAAGGAGATTTTAATCATATAGATGATGACTATAAAAGTCCGACTATTATTTCTGAAAAAACTTTAGCAAGTAATGAGAGCACTTCTATAAATACACCAAAAACAGATGTGGCTATAGTTGATGAAAACAATGAAGAAGAAGAGATTGAGATTAAGGATGAATCTAATGAAAAAGTTAAGTCAAAAGTTAATACTTTAAAACAAACTTCAAAGTCACAAACAAATACATCAACATTACAAAATAAGCCACAACAAAAGCCAACAGAGCCGGAAGTAGTACCAGAAGTACCAGAGGAAAAGCCAACAGAGCCGGAAGTAGTTCCAGAAGTACCAGAACAAAAACCAACAGAGCCTGAAGTAGTTCCAGAAGTACCAGAGGAAAAGCCGACAGAGCCAGAAGTACCGGAACAAAAACCAACAGAACAAGAAGTATCACTAGAAGTACCAGTAACAGGCTTGGTAGAAGATTCAATAGAGAAAATAGAAACACCATCTGTAGAAAAGCAATTTGACATAAATTAATTAAACTATAAAGAAGTATAAAATTAAAACAATGACTAGAAGCTAGTCATTGTTTTTTTGTATTTTTATAAATTCACTGTAGTTTGATTTTAAATCATTAATATTTATACTAGATGCAAGAGATAGAAGTTCACTATAAGACATATTTGTATCTATATGTGGTGAAATTTTATTGTATAAGCTAATATATTGAGGGATTGATAAATTTTTATAATCTTCAATATCACTTATAACTGGAAGTATTTCATCAAAGTCAATTTTTATGTACTTATTAGAGTCAGATATATTTTCATTAATTATAAGTTATTTAGAAGCAGAATCAACTGCTACAAGATATTCATTATCACCAACATCTACTAGTATATTTTCATTAGATTCATCTTTATTTATATCTACAAAGTTATCAGTAGGTGTAGATGAATTTTCATTTTCTTTTGATGATGAAGGTTGTGGATTAGTTTTGTCAATTGATGATTCTTGATTTTTATTATGGTTATTAGGTATAGTATTTAATAAAATTTTTCCTATTGGGAAAATGCATACTAATATTACAATAAATGCGATAAATTTTTTCATAGTTATTATCCTTTCATATTTTTATAAATTGATATATCAGTAGTGCGAATCAGGATATATCGTTGGCGACATGAAGTGTTTCGCCGACACGTCGCTCAAGCGCAGCGAATTTTTTATAATTATTAACAAAAAAAGGATATATAATTCGATATAAATAAATTTTAAATAGTTATAATATGGAATAAGACTATAAAATATGGTAATATAATCATAAATAATTATTAAATTTATATTATTTTAAGGGGAGAGAATATGAAAAAAGAAAATAATATTATATTATGTGGGATAGCTATAGCTGTACTTGCATCTGCAGGATTTGCTATGAGCCAAGGAACTATATCTTCAGCAGATGATAATTATGTAACTCCTAAACATGTAATTGAAGAACCTAAAGAAGATTTAGAGTTAGAAGAGGATTCAATTGAGGATGTTGAAGAAGAAAAGGATGATGATATGGGTAATGATGACTCAGATGTAGAAGAAAGTAAAAAAGAAGAAAGTACTATAATAACAAAGCCATCTACATCAAAAACAAACAATACAGTTACACAAAAGCCATCTACATCAAAAACAAACAATACAGTTACACAAAAGCCATCTACATCACAAACAAATAATACGGTTACACAAAAACCGTCTACATCACAAACAAATAATATGGTTACACAAAAGCCATCTACATCACAAACAAATAATACAGTTACACAAAAGCCAGAGACTAACAACCAAGGTAGTACAACAAAGCCAGAAAATATAAAACCTGAAGAATCAACATCAGATGTTGATAAACCTGAGGTAGAAAAAACAGAAACTGAGAAGCCTGAGGATGATAATATAAGTGAATAATTAAAAATTATATGCCATAAATAGGAATTAACCTTAGATTATGATTTCTACTTATGGCATTTTTTTGAGTAAAGCGAATTTTTATAGAGATATTATTAAGAAAGTTTGTTAAAAAATGGAGAATATACAAAAAATATGTTAAAATATAGATAAATTAAAAGTTATTACTAATAGGCAATTTAAATGCAAAGGGGAGTATTTTATGATAAATAAACTTAAGAAGGCTCTTGATAACCAAGAAAGTATAAAATCTACAATTTTAATGTACGGAGAAAATGATTTTTTTGAAGAAGAAGTATTTATATTAGGGGATAATCCATTAATATGCATACCTAAAGATGAATTAAAATATTTAAAGCCAATAGACTATATTGGGAAAATGGTAGAGTATATCCCAGTAGAAATAAACGAAGAAAAAAATATGGTAATAGGTAGGATAGATAAAATATTAAATGACTACACATATCCTTTAGAAAATGAAGAGGATGTAATACTAGGTACTAAACTTCAAGGTGCTATAAAGGATTTATTTCCTACAGGATGTTTTATACCTGTATCTCCTGGTAAAGATGTTCTTTGCTATTTTTCACCATCTATAAATAAGAACATAGATATAGAAGTTGGTTCAAAAGTATTATTTACTATAAATAAAAATTGTGATGGAAAATTTAGAGGTAAAGTTGTAGAAGTTTTAAGATAGTTTTGAATCAACGGATGTATCCAAAATACTTCGCCAACACGTTGCTCAAAGCGTTAGCAAGGATATATCGTTGGCGAAATGAAGTGTTTCCCCGACACGTCGCTTAAGCGAAGGGAATTTTTATAACTTGGGAGGAGAGATATATGTATTTTAATATATCGGACATAAAAACTTATAATATAGATGAAAGCTATAAACAATGTTTTTCAAATATAAAAAACAGTGTAGAATATAGCCTTGCTATTGATTATATGCTAGAAAGGTTTGATAAAAATATAGTTAAGGAAATTTGCTTATTTTTATATAAATTCAAATTTGCTACAAAAAAACAAATAATAAATATAATAGGCAAAAAGTACAATATAAGCATTGATTTTAATTTTCAAGAATTAGTAGATTTTGATTTTTTCAAAGATTTCATTTTAGTAAAAGGGTTTGTAGATGAAGAATATGAAAGAAATGAAGAAAACACTATATACGCTATAGGTCCAAATGGAGTTAATTTGCTTATAGAATACTTTAATATAGAAGTTCCTAGATGGGAATTTAGAAATATATCAAAAAGTGCAGAAAAAGTTATAAAAAGCCTTCAAGTGGTTGATATATATATAAATATGATGGAAAGTTTTAAAGGTTTTAATATTATAAATGAAAGTGTAGGGCCTAATCAAAGACGAGCATTAGGAGATAAACTTGATATAGATTTTGAGTGGAGTATAGCTGGTAATATAAATAAAAATTTCTTAGTTTTAATTATAAGAGATAAAGATTTAAAAGAAGGATTTAATAGAAAAATATTAAAACTAGAACATTTTCTTTCGGAAAAAGGAAAGTGGAGATATGATTATATAGATATCCAAAGAAGGCCTAAGGTTATTTTTGTATGTGAAAATGAAGAAAGTATAAAAATCATATCACGAAAACTTAGAGGCTCATCATTAAATAAACATACTTTATTACTATATACACATGATATATTACTAAAAGAAAATTTACTAACAGATTCTAAAACTTTAAAAAAATATATAAAAGAAACTAAAAATTTAAAAGAAGAATTAATTTTAAGTAGCTAATA
>OATT01001529.1_pt1 | contig 11115 bp, 9 predicted proteins | sample 1476071 | NCBI WGS metagenome assembly OATT01 (sample SAMEA2579989, study PRJEB22360) | human gut metagenome | biome: human gut; feature: human-associated habitat; material: faeces | place: Denmark | collected 2008/2010 | reverse complement strand
ACTGACGATCTTCGCCGTGACAGGGCGACATGTTAACCGCTACACCACGGGGCCGCGTATCAACTCTCGTTGACTACTCGTATATATTAACATGAGCCACTCATATAATGCAAGTACTTTTTTCTAATTTTTAAATGAATTTTTCCAAAATATATAGAAATATGAATTATACATCAAAAATCGTATATATTAATCATTTATATTCAGTATACTTGAATATACTCCAGATTAAACCAAAATTTATAGAAATAAAATTGGCACCTAGTATTCTTTAAGAAAACTAAGCGCCAATTAAAATATAATTATATGGAATTGTTTATTATAGAGACTACATAACTATTATACTATTTATAAAACATCCCACGGTGTATCTCGATAATTTTGCTCCCAATAGTATTCAACAGCCATTTCATGACGTTTTACTTTATCGAGCATCTCGGAACGTGCTGTAGTCAATGTGTCTTCGCTATGTTTACCACCAAAGTACGCATACTTAGACTGACCTAATGTATACATAATAGATACATAAGGGTCACCAGAACTAATATTATTTTTATTAAAACCAAAATCTAAAGAAATATGAGGCGTAACATTTAATATAGCCCCGAACTTCAAACCATTTATAGATTGCCACTTATGTTGATTAATATAATACATACTAGTTGGATGTTCGCTAGGGATCTTCGTTTTCCAATGATATACATCTACATATGTAGAAACCCATCGCGCATTCTTAAAGTCACGTGTATATCGGAGGTTATAGCCATCTAGTACATGCTCATAAGCATATCGTATCTTGGTAAAACCAGTTGGATGCCCATCATTTGGATCATGAAATTCATCTTGTCTCGGAACTATTATAAGCGAATCATTAAAATAATATGGCTCTGTCTTTTTTGTAGACAATCCATAATATACATTGGTACTGATTTTATTCAAGCCAGCAACGTATTCTAAACCAATACTGGCACGAGATAATTTGTTTTTAAATGCATAATCCAAAAATGTATTCGCACCTATATAGGCATGTTCATGCTTACTAAGTCGACGATACCCAACGCCAATACTTCCTAATAGGCCAAGAGAATCATGCTGAACTGTTTCACCTTTATCAACATAGTCATTCTGGCTATTTGCCTGATTGTCATGTTCTGATCCCCCACCACCATTCCAATAAGCATGAGTAGAAATCTTTTCGCCGCCATTTGCATCTAAACGACCTTGCACAAATAAAACGGATGAGTCATTTTTTCCGTAATACTTAATAGGTTGTATCGTTTCTATAAAATATTGTACAGGTTTAACCTTATTTTTAGCACTATGAGTGCTACGATAATATGAATTAGAGTTTCTGGTATACGGTACTGGATTTATTTTTGCATCATGATATGTATCACTCTGACTACCTTGAACCCCAATACCAACATCAGTACGATCCATCCAGCTACTTTGTTCAGTATCCCCAGCTTTTACGTCAGTACTCACATCTGCAGCCATCGTTCCCACACTTAGACTGCACATAAAAGCACTGCAAACCAGAGCTTTTAGTATTAATTTGTCTTTCATTTCTAACTCCTCTCTTACACATTCATTTTAATGATGAATATAAAATGAATACACTTTATTATACCTATAATCTAAAGCGCTGACAACTATAGAGAAGGAGAAATTTATGTGTTAAAATATATGTATTATATACATCGGAGCAACATTATGAAATCAAAAACATTAACAATAGCAATCATTATTGCCATCATAGCTGCACTGAGCGCTATGTGGTATTTCTTATGGTATATTCCTCATACACCAGTCTATACGTTCCAAACTATCCGTGAAGCCGTTGAAAACAAAGATGCGGATACGGTATTGGAGCACATCGATACAACATCATTGGTTAAAAATATCGTTACCCGCGAAGGCAACACCTATGTGGATACATCCTCACCATTAGGCAAGGCCGCTGTGGCAGCAACAAAAACATTTGGACCAGCCCTTCTTGATGATGTAATTCGTAAATATGTAGAGGATCCAGATAGTTTCAAATCACAAAATAGTAGTGATTCAGATGTTGAAAGCGAAGATACATCCAATACATTTTCTATGGTAGACCGCATCCAACGAGGTGAATTATTTAAACAACGCCATTTGGAAATCAAGAACATTACCTCTGAAGATGATGGCGATACCGCCACAGTAACCGTAACGATTCACAATACAAAAACAAACCAAACAGCTCCCATCCGAGTACTTATGAAGCACATCGGTGACGGAACTTGGGCTATCTATGATATTCCAGATATCGAAGCACTCTATAAAATCACAAGAAAATAAAGACCTCTTTCGTAGCAAATACGTTTGTAGAGGTAGATGATAGCAAAACTCTCCACCGGCCGGGTCTGTCTACGCCCTTCGGGCTTCGCAGGGCCAAAGTCGAATTTTGCTATCATCTACCTCTTTTCCGTATCAGCTTACAAAAAGAGGTCTTTTTTTCTTATCGATTTTTAGGTACTATCGCACAGGTTACGGTAACCTGAGATATCAAGCGATGGCTTTCATCATACATATCAAAGCGCCACACATGAGATGTTTTCCCTTGTAAGAGTAGCTGTCCTTTAGCAATCAAATCGCCTTCTGCTTTCATAGGTCGCATGTGATTTGCGGTTACCGATTGACCTACAGCAAATTGATCATCTCGAATCAGTTGATTGCTGAGCATCCCTGATAAAATTTCACCAAAGGCCAAGGTAGCTCCGCCATTGAGATAGCCTTGTGGCTGCGCATGATAACTAGTTAAATGCATCACCCCTTGCCCACTGGTAGGTCCAGTTAGCTCTACACAATCAATTTGTAATGCGTCTATCATTGTCATAGTGTTCGTTTCTCCACTGTATATTCTTCAATACGATTATCCAATACATCAACGCCAAGACCAGCACCATTAGGCACCTGCATGGACCCATCGGTAAATAAAATTGCTGGATTGATAAGGTCATGTTCAAAATAGCGACTAGAATCAGATAAATCCCCTGCCATATAGGTATCACCTAAGGCAGCAAGTTGAACATGTAATATCTTTGAGATTCCTGATTCAACCATACTACCAATCCAGTAGGGAATACCTGCTTCGCGGCATCGTAAAATAGCGGCTCGCGTCTGTATTAAGCCCCCAAGACGACCTACTTTCACATTGAGTACATCGATTAATCTATACTCGATTGCATAAGATAAGTCATCATAGGATAAAATCGACTCATCTAAACAAATAGAGGTCGTAATAGGCCAATTAGGCAACGATTCCTTCCACGCTTTATAGGTAGTCAAATTCGTCATGCTAAAGGGTTCCTCTATGCATAGTAAATTCAAATCATTATAAGCAGCCATCATATCCAGCTGGTCATAGGTATAACTTTGATTAGCATCAACAGCTAAGGCTAATTCTGGATAAGCATCACGCACAAGTCGGGTCCGTTCATAACCATCACGAGGCGATACCTTGAGTTTAATTCGTTTACAACCATTGGCTACATGCTGTTCCACGATACCTAATAGTTCATCCATGGACACGTCACCAATGACGATGCCATTGGAAATAGTTGATTCTAAAGACTGCCCCATGATATACGACACAGAATTCACGCCTTTTCGGTTGCAATCTAGATTAATTAAAGCATTTTCAAGGCCTGCTATCGTCATGGGCATATTATCGCGCTTTAACCAAAATTGTAACTGCCGAATATAGGCCATTAATGGTTTTGGCCGCATCAAGCGCAACTCTAGAATATAGGTATCTACCAATTGTTTCCATGCGGAATCAACAGTTTCCGCCGTATAAAAAGGGTCTGTGAAAGCGACACATTCCCCGTATCCAACATAGCCTTGTTGATCTTCGATACGAACGATGATACTTTCACGAACACGAACAGTACCCTTAGCCGTTTTAAATTCAAACTTTAACGGCAAAGCCACACGATACGTCGTTATGGATTTAAAGTTCAATACATCATTCATAAGAACCTCCATTTAACGCAGTCATATCGAGATGGGAGGCCAACGACTTACGCATAATCTTACCTGTCCCATTACGTGGCAATGCATCCATAATTGTAATGTATTTAGGCACCTTGTATTTAGCTAGCTTACTAGAAATATAGTCTCGCACGATCATTTTCAAATCGGTACCTAATGCATCTATATCATCAAAAGCAACAAATAGTGCGGGCACCTGCCCCCATTTCGTATCGGCTACAGGAATAACCACACATTCCTTCACACCTTGCATAGCATACACAGTATCTTCAATTTCCTTCGGATAGATATTCTCGCCTCCAGAAATAATCAAATCTGTACGGCGATTTAAGATGTATAAAAACCCATCTTCATCGACATAACCCATATCATCGGTATTAAAATCGCCATGAATCGGCTCGCGATTGATATAACCACTCATAACCATGGGCCCATTCAAATGGATTTCCCCGACCCCATCGACATCAGGATTTACGATATGTACGGTCATCCTCGGCAAGGGTTTACCCACCGAATCGAGTTTATTTAGATTTGATAATACAGGCATGGTCACGCTTTGACTAAAGGTTTCTGTCATGCCATATGTTTTATAAATCGGAAGTTGTTTCTCCACACATGCATCAACTAGAGGTCTTGGTATAAACTCACCGCCCAATAAGATGACACGCAATTGATGATGTATAATGCGAGGTTCCAAATTTTTTAAGATGGTAGGTACTAAAGACATCATATTGATGCGACCATCATGAATACATTGCAACACTTGTTCTTCATCATAGGATTCCATGATTGTCATTGCGGTTCCATTGTAGAGTGATCGCATCAAAATAGATAAGCCACTCACATGAAATAAGGGCAATACCATGAGCCAATTGTCCTGTTCAGACCTACCTAGCACCTCTTGTGATGCTTGTACATGCGCCTTAATTTGACTCCAACGAAGTGGCACTGATTTAAACTGCCCCGTTGTAGCACTGGTATTCATGATAGCTGCTATATCATTATCATTAACAATCCAATCAAAGATATCCTTTTCCTCATTATGCAACATAGACTCCATAGATTCGAACTCCATAGACGTTACCGATTTAGGTACTTGGCCACATCGCTTAGCACTGTGTAACACAGTTGTAATATGCAGCTGGCATAACTGATTTTCTATTTCGCCCGCTGTAAGATGAACATTTAATAAGAGTACCTCTTTGCGGACTAGCATGGCTGCCAAGAGATAAACGGCCATTGTTACAGAGTTATCCGACACTATAGCGATACGTGTATCTGACAGTGTTTGTAATCGCGTTGCCACGTTCACAACAGCACTATATATATCCTGATAGGTGTAATTATTCATACATATACGATTCGGATAGTACTGTTTTCCATACCGTAACCATTCCATCATCTCACCTCTTAGCTAGCCATAATACTATAAAACATATACGTATAAGAAAGGCGCCTCATATAGAGGCGCACTGCTTATTATGTAAAGGGTTCAGGTCCATACATAAGGACTGATAACCATATTCCGATTAAGGGAATTTAGGGAATTGTTTGAAGTCTGGTTTGCGTTTTTCTTTGAACGCATCACGGCCTTCTTTAGCTTCATCTGTTGTATAGTACATCAATGTTGCATCGCCTGCAAATTGTTGTAAACCTGCAAGGCCATCAGTATCTGCGTTGAAGGATGCTTTTAACATGCGCAATGCCATTGGGGACAATGCCAAAATTTCATTACACCATTGAACTGTTTCTTCTTCCAATTTGTCGAATGGTACCACGCAGTTAACCATGCCCATTTCATAAGCTGGCGCAGCCGTGTATTGACGGCAAAGGAACCATACTTCACGAGCGCGTTTGTGACCAATCATACGTGCTAAATAGCCAGCACCATAACCAGCATCAAAGGAACCTACGCGAGGACCTGTTTGACCGAATTTTGCATTTTCAGAAGCGATGGTAAGGTCGCATACGATGTGCAATACATGTCCACCACCGATGGCAAAACCATTTACCATAGCGATAACAGGTTTTGGAATGATGCGGATTAAATGTTGCAAGTCAAGTACGTTAAGACGAGGAATATTGTCATCGCCTACATAACCACCATTGCCGCGCACACGTTGGTCACCGCCAGAGCAGAATGCCTCTTTATCTTCACCTTGGCCGTGGTTAGCACCAGTCAAGATAATAACGCCGATTTCTGCATCGTCGCGAGCAATTGTGAATGCATCAATAAGCTCAATTACGGTTTTAGGGCGAAATGCGTTTCGCACTTCTGGGCGATTAATCGTGATTTTTGCAATACCATTATAGGTTTCGTAAATTACATCTTCATAATTACGATCCAATACTTTCCAATCAAATTTGCTCATGGATATTACCTTTCCTTATATAAAAAATCTGCTAAGGCCGTCATAAATGGGCCTGGCTTTTCTAAATGTACATTATGTCCCGCCCCATTGACGATGACATGTTCACAGTTTGGTACATTACTAAACAGTTCTTCTCCTATTGTAGTATATTTTGTATCTAGTGCGCCACTAATATATAAAGATGGCATGGATAATTCTTGTAACCGATGACCCACATAGGGCATTACACCTTGCCCCGAGCCACGCAATGTAGCCGCTAATGCATAAGGACTATTATGAGACCGACGTTGAAACAACTTATCTTGTACAACTGGTGAAAGCTGATGTTGACTTTCAAAAATAGAAATGTTAGCCCATTTAGTAGCAAACCACTCTCCATCATTATCTTCTATAGCTAGTGCTAATTGTTCATCAGCAGCTTTACGCGCTTGTCGCTCTACCTCTGATTCAATGCCAACAGAACCACTTTCTAAGATGAGGTTTTCAATTTCAGAACTATACTCAAGAGCATATAGTAAAGCTAATCGTGCCCCCATGGAGTATCCCATGAGAGAATAGCTTTCACCAGCCACGGCAGAAATCACCGTATGCAAATCGTTGAGCATAGTAGGAATAGAAAAGGCAGTCTCATCCTCTGGAATATCCGAATCTCCATGTCCAATCGTATCGATACGGATAAGTTGATAGCCTGGCACAACGATGCCATCCCAGGTATAACCAGACTCAGAAAAACCATGTAAACACACAAGAGGTTTACCGGCGCCAGCTAGCGTCATCCCATATCGATACTCACCAAGATCGACATACATGCGAAGTGCTGGATTGAATAGGGAGTTATCTATAATACTGCAAGCATATTGGCTCATAGTCGGTCCTCCTTGTTTTTAGGAATCGTCGTATATAGCGCATGTAATTCCCGACTTCGTTCTTTAGATGTGGGGATTTCAATGACGTGAACACCTGCTGTTCCTACATAGTTTTGTAACGCATTTTTCAATTCATCATTGCTCGACACACGTACAAAGTCGATACCATATAGGGTCGCAAGGCCACTATAGTTTAAGCCTTGTGCGGTACTAAATAAGTAATCAAAATGCGGCGTTCCCTTTTGCGGCAAATATTCAAAAATGCCACCCCCATCATTATTGTGAACAATGATGGTTACATTTAATGGGTGCGTTTTCGCCACGGCGAGGCCATTCAAATCGTGAAAGAAGGTTAAGTCCCCCGTAAGCAATACGGTAGGCATGCCATTTGTAGCGATGCCAAGGGCTGTAGAAACTGTACCATCAATACCGTTAACGCCACGGTTACCATAAATAATAGCACTGTGACGATTACCAGACCAGAAATAATCCATATCTCGAATACTCATACTATTGGCAACCACAAGTTGGCTATTCTTCGGCAACAATTCTTGTAATAGATGAATCGTATATCCTTCAAATAGCTCTTGTTCCCTAGCTACTGTATCGAGTTGTTTACGGCCTACACCGTCTGCATCAATCCACGTAGCCAAATAGCCATTATCAGCTGTATTGAGTTCCTCATCAGCAACTTCTGCATGGACCTCATTTGCCATTACATGAAGCTCAGAAATCTCCATATTCAGTGCATCAACCAAACCTTGTGGTGTCGATTGTACAAAGAGGGTCGTGTTTCCTGCAGGGTTTGTATAGTCCATTGTAGGGCTAACAGATATGATTGGGATATGTTGCATAGATGCCACCCACTGCTGAACGCGTTTAGATACGACCATCTGACCAATTTGTAACATGCAATCTGGTCGCAATGTATCTCGATACACCTCTTGTGAAAGCAATGCATCATAAGAGGTAATGACTCGTTCATCATAAACACGACGCATATTGGACAATGGATCACCTAATATTGGCGCATGGAATATATTAGATAGACCAAGAATGGCATCGGTATCCTCAAGATTCGTACTTGGCCCCGCTAAGATAAGCACTTTTTTATTCGCAAGGAGGTCATAGATAGTGCATACATCACCTGGCTGAATAGCAGCCGGAACAACAGAAAATGGTTGCCTGCCACATTCAAAATGTCTCCTATCTAACTCCGGTACCAATGGCTCAAAGAGCGGTACATTAATATGCACCGGTCCCCTTTTCACATCCATAGACTTCATATAAGCCTTACGAGCTACTAGGCGCGGATATGTATAGTAATGCTCCTGTTGTGGTACTGCCAATTCCTCGTAATAATTAACAGCTGTACCAAATATTTTTTGTTGATCTACCGTTTGTGGAGCCCCTACATGTTGCAATGTGTGAGGCCTATCTGCGGATAAAATAATCAAGGGTACACCGCTATATTGTGCTTCTAGTACAGCCGGCATATAATGTGCTATCGCTGAGCCCGACGTGCACACGAGAATTACAGGCTTTCTATGGGCCTTTGCGATGCCTAAGGCCATAAATCCTGCGGACCTTTCGTCAATATTCATATAGGTTTCAAAAGCACCGTGTTCCATAAATAGCATGGCCATCGTTGTAGAGCGCGAACCAGGGCTAAACACGGCATATGTGATGCCTAATTGGGCGAATTCATCCACCAAGGCGGCGATATATTCATTCATGTAATTTCTCCGTAATATAGATGAGGATATATTCCTCATCATATTTTTTCGCACTAGATCTTTACCATTTACAATGCATCTAGAATAGTACGCATTTTATTATTAGTCTCTATATATTCTTCATCCGCATCAGAATCGGCAACCACACCACATCCTGCATAGGCATAGAGAATATTATCCATAATCAAGGCAGAACGAATGGCAACGACAACAATGCCATCCCCCATATCCTTCATAAAACCAAATGGTGCAGCGTACATACCGCGCTCATGAGCTTCGTATGTTTCTAAGAGAGCCATCGCCTTCTCTCGTGGTTCACCACCAAGAGCCGGTGTTGGATGTAGTAATTTTGCCCATTCTACGAGAGATTTTGTGCTATCTTTTGCAGTAATAATAGTACGTAAATGATAGAGATGAGCTAGCTCCATAATGCCAGTTTCCCCCACCGTAACGTCTGGAGTGATTTGCTTCATCGTGTTCACGATACGGTCACGGACGATATTATGTTCAAAGAGATTTTTCTTATCACTTAGCAACTGTTCCTTAGTCCACGCATTAGGGCCATCCTTTGGCGCGGTTCCAGCCAGTGCATAACTAAGGATTTCGCTACCACGATGACGCACCAAAATTTCAGGAGAGGCCCCCACAAAGGTGCGCCCATCCTTCTCATAACCAAAGATGAAACAGTTCGGATTATTTTCAACCAAATTGGTCAAGATACTCGCCACATTAAACGGTGTATCACTTGTGAATTGCACCTCACGGGATGCGACTACCTTTGTCATCTCTCCACGGCCGATGCCATCTGAAATGGCATTCATCAAGCGGTCCCAATCGCCTTTATCATCACTAGTTTCACGGAAATCATGACGAATATGAGGCACTTCTATATCTTCGATGCTAACACTTTCACCAGCATGCAAATAAAAGGCTTCTCCATTTTCTACGATGTAGTAATGGGTGAATGCAATCATTTCATGCCCCATTCCCGACCACTTAGGATCCTTTGATGTGTCAAAAAAAGTATCCCCATAAAATACATACGCATAATTATGGCGGTCCTCATCATCTTTAACTGTGGCTAGACGTTTAGCGCCTACAACAATACGATTACTTTGCCGATCCACCCAAAAAACACGTTCCTCATTGGGGAAATTAAGCCAAAAGGCTACAGGACTATTCAGTTGTAACGGTTCTTTATTATAAATCATAATGGTATATCGCTATTGCAAAGAAAACAGACTCTATTACATCACCAAATATCATCTACATTGGTGTTTCTATGTATATCGATATTATTATATCACGGGTACATACTAAATTATAGGCAATAAAAATCCCCTACACCGTATGCATACGCACATAGTATAGGGGATTATGTATTATTTGAAAGCTTTTGCACCAATATCCTTACGATATTGCATGCCCTTAAATGTAATATGGTCAACGCGCTCATAAGCACGATCTAAAGCGGTTCGCAAATCCTTACCCAGTCCCACAACGCCAAGAACACGACCACCATTCGTGACATAATGGTCACCTTCTAACTTCGTACCAGAATGAAAAATGATGGATGTATCATACTGTACAAGTTCACCTAAGATGACATCGCCTTTAGACGAGGTTTCGGGATAGCCTTTCGAAGCGAGAATGACACAGGCAGCAGAAGAGTCTTTCCATTTCACCATATTAGGTTGTAATGTACCTGTAGCACAGGCCATCATAATTTGGCCCAAATCACCTTCCAACAATGGTAATACCACTTGTGTCTCTGGATCGCCAAAGCGTGCATTAAATTCTACCACCTTCGGACCTTCATTGGTAATCATAAGGCCTGCATAAAGACAGCCCACATATGGCATACCTTCCTTTGCCATGGCTGCTACCATAGGCTCTAAAATGGTCTTCATGGCTTCATCGCGCAATACATCAGTTAGCACAGGTGCTGGTGCATAGGTTCCCATACCGCCTGTATTAGGACCCTTATCACCATCAAAGATACGTTTATGATCTTGAGACGCAATCATAGGAACTACGGTCTTACCATCTACAAAGGCAAGAAGGCTCGCTTCTTCACCTGCCATGAATTCCTCAATAACAACGGTACTACCAGCC
>OATT01001519.1_pt1 | contig 11197 bp, 7 predicted proteins | sample 1476071 | NCBI WGS metagenome assembly OATT01 (sample SAMEA2579989, study PRJEB22360) | human gut metagenome | biome: human gut; feature: human-associated habitat; material: faeces | place: Denmark | collected 2008/2010 | reverse complement strand
CAGCGGTTACCGGCCCGGGCGGCGCCTGGCCCGATGATTGGTTAGCCGTAGGCAACATCGGAGGCATTGCCGCCGCCCACGTTGTAGCGGGCCATGTTCAGGTCCAGTCCTTCATCACCGAAGATGGACTGGTAGAACTGTTCGCGCAGCTGCTTGCCGTATTCCACAGCCTTAGCCTTGGAAGCGTCATCGCCGAGATTGGTGGTGATGGCCGATTCCTCGCCGAGGCTGCCGGTGGCGTTGGCGAACCAAGCCAGCGAGGTGCCCCAGCCATCGAAACTGTTGGCATACCACGGGTTCGGGGTCACGGTAATGGCATCGTTATCAGCCACATACGCAGTGCCGGCAACCGCAAACGCCCCTCCTCCCACTAGTGTTGCCGCCGCAACCATTGCAGCAAGCGATTTGCTCAGTACCCTCATTGGTCTCCTTAGTGTTCCTGCTGTCCGCCTTATACCGGAAAAATCGGCCTTTGCTTCACTGAGCCGGCCTCTTTGCCTGATACATGACCTACGTCGACTCCTTCTTTCGGCGCAGCCAAAATGTTTACGCAAACATTTTGATATGAGCGATTTTATCACAAAACCGTCACCCAGCAAACAACTTCAGAGACCACAAACGACGCACAAAGTCATGAGCCATTCGAATTGCGCTGGCCCAATCGCTACGAATCATATTTGCCGTAGCCCTTAAGTGAATCCCACTGCATCGAGATATCGCGCCCGCTATCCCTTCCGATAACGCCGACCACGCGTGTTGCCTTCAGCAATCAGCTTTCCTTGCGCAACTAAACCGTTTAGGAATTTGCGGACTGTTCTGTTATCGAGCTCTGTTATCTTGGCGAGTTCAGGTACAGTCACATAGTCAACCTCTGTCAAGCGTCGATTCATCGCCGACAGCATCGCTGCCCGCGAATCAATTTCACCCGATGCGGTTGCATCTGCTTTCTTACCATCCACACGTTCCCCGCCAATGAGCCTCGCACCCTCTTCGGCATCTTTCTCAACTACAGATCTCACGCTAGCAAAACCAGAACCATCCACGGTCTTCAGCGCAGGAACAATAGGAATCGTCGCCTCGAATATGTCACCATCGCGGAACTCAGGCTCTCGCTCAGTATATTGCCGGGACGCTCTTATCAGATTCCGCAGTCCGCTACCCAGCTGCTCGGCTATGCCGGTCTGCACAAACACATTAGCGATAATCGGATTCTTTGGCATTGGCGTGAACTCGCCCAGCTTCATTCGACCTTCAAAGAATGAGCGCGAAGCATTAACCGTCCGGATGGATTCATTATCAATGGTGACACGCGCCACCACCGGACTGGAATACTCCCGATGCATGAGGCTGTTTGCCACCAATTCACGGGCGATCATCGTACGCGGGCTCACTCGCTTATCGCCCTTTAACACAAAGCGGTCAGGCAGATTCCGCTCAGTAAATTCACGGAGTTGCTCGTACGAATCGAACAAGTTGGTCCGCACCATAAGTCGGTCATCGTATCGGTCAATATTGTCTCGCCGAACCACGGCATCAGTAATATACGCTGGGCAAACCGAGGAAATGACTTCATCCTTGCCCAAGAGCAGCACTGCAGCAAGATTAAAGCCCTCTTCGCCGGTCGTGTAATCACGATCGTATAGCTTGGCGCTGCGGAACAGTTCTTCGTCAGACATAGTTCCCCAAGGGTGCCCAGCTCGCTGAGCGACCGCCAGCTGCCGCATTCGCGCAATCAGCTCAGGACGCAAATCAAACGGAGTCACGTAACGGAAAATTCGCCGTTCGGAATAGTAGTTCTGCTTGCGAATATACATTTGACTAATCTGGATATCGCTTTCGATGTGTGTATCCACATCAGCAATGCGATCAAACACTGCGCCCTTGAACCGCACAACCGAAGAACTCGGAGCTACCCAAATACGAACAATAATCCGTTCGTCGTACTCGATATGTTCCGTTTCCACCATTGGAGCCGGTTCGAACATCTTACGATTAGACACTACGTTGACAACGTTGCGCTCTATCTCACTAACGCGCTTAGAATCGACGCCGAGCACTTGACCGTCATCGTCAACGCCAAGATAAATGCTGCCACCAGAACGATTGGCGAATGAGCATACAGTCTCAAAAGTATCCGTATGAGGCAATTCGCTGCAGCGCTTGAACTCGACCATAGATGATTCACCGGCCTGCAGCACTTGCATAAGTTCATCCTGCGTCATCGCATTCCGCCCTTCATAGCGATAATTCATACATTAGGACATGGCACTTATCGTATTTTAGCATCTAATTAGTAGATTAGGACATTGTTTTATGTCCTAATGTACTAATTAGGCGGCTAATTGTACTAATAATTGCACACTGATGTACTAATCCGATGATCGAATGCACTAATTGTCCGCACAAATGCACTAATCGGATGACCGAATGTATCAATGAGACCTATAGGCAGCCGATTGGCTGACGATCAGCCCAGTCATTGGCTATCGGCCGCTAGCCAGTCAGCCGCCAACAGCCAACAGCCACCCAACCAATAGCCGCCAGCCAATCAGCCCGTCCAATCACCCCTTGTGTTCCAGTGCGGCCTTCAAATCGCGGCTACGGTAGCGTTCGCGCAGCATAGAGAATCCACCGAAGCCCACAAGCCACACCAGGCCGGCAATCGCGGAATTGCGCGTATCGTCCGCAAGGAACAACGTCAGGTAGATGAACACGAAGAACACGATTGCCACCGTATTGAGCACCTTCCACGCGGGCATGACGAACCCGTCCGGAATGAAATCAGCGGAACGGCGGTACCTGCGATGCGCCAGCAGCGTCAGGATGTAGATGAACAGGAACACCGCGGAGCTGGCGGACGAGAACAGCACGAACGCTCCGGACACACCGGGGATGGCGTTGACGATCGGCGACAGCAGTATCAGCGCCGCGGACACCAGGATGGCGCGGGCCGGCACCTTGCGATCGGACACCTTGCCGAGCTTGTTCAGCATCGGGTTCGGCGACACCTCGGACAGCTGGTACAGGTGGCGGCCAGCCGAGTACAGCAGCGAGTTCAGCGCGGAAGATGCGGCGGTGATCACCACGAAGAACACCAGCGCGGACGCCCAATTCAGCCCGGCGTACTGGAACACCATAATGAACGGGGAGGCAAAGGAGCCGTCCTCGTTCGGCTTGAACGAGGTCCACGGCACGATGCACATGATGGCCACCAGTGCGCCCACATAGAAGATGAGCACGCGCACGATAATCTCGTTGATGGCCTTGGGCAGCACCTTGCGCGGATTCTTGGTCTCGGAGACGGTGACGCCCACGAATTCAATCATCTCGTAGGCGAAGAACACCATCTGGAAGCTCATGAGGAAGGCCATCCAACCGTTCGGCGCGAACGAGAAGTTGGCGAACAGGTTGTCGAATCCGGCGTGGCCGGCCGGGCTCACGTGGTCCACGCCGTGAATCTGCACGGCTGGGTAATGGTAGCCGATCACGATCATGACCACGGCGGTGGCGATCATCGCGCAAATCAGCGTGATCTTGATCATCGAGAACCAGAATTCCACCTCGCCGAACACCTTGACGGCAATCAGGTTGATGGAGACCAGCGACACCAGGAAACACAGCTCGATCAGCCATTTCCAATGGGTCAGGTCGATGCCGAACGTGTCGAAGAAGGTGATGAAGTACGTGGAGACGGCCGTGATCTCGGTCATGCCCAGCAGCACGAGCGCGGCCCAATACGTCCAGCCGGCGAAATGCCCCCACCCGTTGCCAAGGTAACGGGTGATGAAATTGATGAAGGTGTGCTGGCTGGGGTCACGGTACATCATTTCGCCGATGGCGCGCATCAGGAAGAACATGATGACACCGACCAGAATGTACACGAAGATGATCGAGGGGCCGGTTAGCGAGATTGACTTGCCCGAGCCCAGGAACAGGCCGGTGCCGATGGTGCCGCCAATGGCGATGAACTGTACGTGGCGATTGCTCAGGCCACGCTCCATCTCGTTGGTCTGGTCCAGGCTTTCGACAGACTTGAGTTTGCCCGTAGCCTGCTGTGTACCACCATTCACATTCGTATCGGCCATACTGATTTCATTTCTCTTCTCTGCCGCCCGATTGTTACGCACCAGACGCGATACTCGTTCAAAACAAGTTCAAACTGTATCACCGAAATATGTCACGAAAACCGCTCAGCTCAAGAATACATGCGATGATACTGTAAATATTCCGCCAAAAAGTTCAATTCATCAACACCAAATTGAACTTCTACCTCTATTCCACGGACTTGAGCGAGCTGACCGGGTCTACGCGATCGAGCACTGGGTTGGTGAACAGCTGCACCAGCAGCGCGAACGCCAGCGTCGCCACCACGGCAATCGCATAGCTGTACCAGTGCACTTCCACTTCGAAATACAGCGACGGCATATTCAACGCAGCAGTCAGTAATCCGCCTATCCACCTGCCAAGCGGCAGACCAACCACCACACCCATACCGGTCAATATCATCATCTCGCGGTTCACGTAGTTGTGCACCTCGCGGTCATAGAAGCCCAGCACCTTCAGTGTGGCCATCTCGCGGATGCGTTCGGACACGTTCGTATTGGCCAACGTAAACAGCACCACCAGCGCCAGGCCGCCGGCGAGCCCCACAATCAGCGCCACCACGGCACCCATCAAATCGAACTTAAACGTGGCGGCCAGATGCGCACAGCTCACGGCCTTGAGCACCGACGATTCCTCGCCCAACCGATCCGCATATTCGGCCTGTTCGGTCTCGGAACCTTTCAGCTTGGCGAGCATCGCGTTCCACGTCAAGGTCGAGGCAGTGCCATCTCCCGAAGCCGAAGACGTCACACCGTCGGCCGCAAACTTCTGGTCGTACAGTCGCTCACTGATGTACACATCAGAGCCGATGAGGTTGCGCGTCACCGCCGCAACCTTCACCTTGGCCCGCCCGCTGCCGCCATTGCTCAACGTGACGGTGTCGCCCGCATGAATATCCAACGAATTGGCTGCGGACTTCGCCACAATCACACCACTATCGTCCAGCGCTACAGTGCCGCCACCCGCTTTGCCGAAGATATTGGGCAGCTCGAACCACCCATCGTCACCGGCCTCTTCCAGCGTGACCATGTCGTTCAGTTTGTTCAACGAATTGTTGGGCACCGTCATCAGCTGCACGGTTTCGCTTTCCTGCGCCGCATTGCTCATCTCGCCGCTATCCACGCGCAGATTCAGCGTTTCGGTGGCCCGGCCATCTTGTGCCACCTGCTTGCGCATCGCGGCGGCGTCATCGTCATTGGCCACCACCATCAAGTCATACTGGTAGATCTGCTCATATTGCTTGACGCCAGTCGTGTCGACGGTGTCGTTAATCGCAAATCCGCAGATAATCAGCGCTGTGCAACCAGCCACGCCGCCCACGGTCATAATCAAACGCGACTTGAATCGGAAGATATTGCGCGCAGTGACTTTGCCGAGGAAGTTCAGCCGGCTCCATACCGGGCGAATCCGCTCCAACAATATGCGAGCGCCCGCCTTCGGCGCCTTCGGGCGCATCAGCGCGGCGGGCGTGTGCCGTATCTCCTCGCGGCAGGCGAGCGCGGTGACCACGCCCACACCGACCACGAACAGCACGATGCCGGCCGAGCCGTACAGCCAGTCGTATTCAAGTCGCACACCGGGCAATATATACAGTCCCTCAATCACCACCATCAGGAATGCCGGGATGCCGAGGAATCCGACCAGCAGACCGATGCCGCCGCCGACCAAGCAGGCGAGCAACGCGAACAGCAGATACCGGCTGGACACGGCGAGTCCGCCATAGCCGAGTCCAAGGTAGGTGCCGATAAGTCCGCGGTCTTCCTCGACCATGCGGGTCATGGTGGTCAGGCTCATGAGCACGGCGACCAGCAGGAACACAATCGGGAATGCGCGGCCGATGGATTCGATGGAACTGACGTCTGATTTGAGCGAGCTGAATCCGTCGATCGAAGCGCGTGTCTGCACATACCAACGTGCGTTGGCCACATCGTCGATGCGCCGTTGCTGCTTGGCGAATTCGCTTTCCGCTTCGCTTCGCTTCGCATCGAGTTCAGACTGCGCATCATCCAGTTTCGCCTTGCCGTCCGCGAGCTGTTGTTCGCCTTCTTCCAGCTGCCGCTCGCCTTCTTCGAGCTGCTGCTTGCCGCTGGCCAGTTGGGCGGCCTGCGCTTCAAGTTGCGCCGACTGGGTTTCGAGGGTTGCGGCATTCGCTTCGAGTTCCGCGGATTTGGTATTGAGCTGTGCCTCTCCTGCAGCCGCTTCCTGTTCCTTGGCGGTCAGTTGCGCGTTCTGCTGGTCCAAGGTGGATTGTGCGGGGGCAATGGTTTCGTTTAATGTGCGCTGCAAATCGGCTTTCTGCTGGGTCAGACTGTCTCGCTGCGTTTGCAGTTCCGTTTGCTTGGCGGCCAGCTGTTGCCGCAGCTCACTGATTGACGGCACTTCAGGCAGGGTAATGCCAAGGCGCGCGAGCAGTTGCTTGATGGCCTGCCATGTGGGTGAGTTGAGGTCGATATTCGGGTCAAGTTGCGCCAGTAGATTGTTGGCCTGTTGAATCATGGGCAGCATCTGATCAATTTGCGCCATGCCTTGGTCGATTTGGGTAATGCCCTGTTCGATTTTCGTGCGATTGGCGGTCAGTTCCGTTTGCGCCGCATCGAGCTGTTTGCGAGCCGAGGTGAGCTGCGTTTTGCCTGATTCGAGCTGGGTGCGCGCTTCGGCTATCTGCTGGCGACCTTGCGCGATCTGTTGACAGGCCGTTGCAATCTGCGCACGTCCATCGGCGAGCTGCCGTTCGCCATCGGTAATGGTTGTCCTGTTGTTCTCCAATTCGGTACGGCTATCTTGCAATGTCGTTTCGTTGGCTTCCAGCTCGGCCCAGTTGTCGTCGATCTGCTTCTGGGCTTCGTCCAGCTGCTCGTTGGCCTCGTCTTGGGCATCGTCCAGTTTGCGCTGCGCGCTGGAGACGATCTGTTGACGACGGGCTTTCTGGCGTGTGGTCTGTATCTGATGTTCGATACGGTCGGCCACGGTTTTGACGGCTTCATCGTAGGCATCGGAAAACGTGTCAAAATCGGACGCACCAGTGACGGCAACCGATATCGCAGTGTATATATTGCCGGTCACGCCGTCGCTGGGTGCAAAGAACGTATAGTCCTCGGATGAGGTGGACCGGAAGGAGGTCATGCCCGAATAGCCGTCTGGATTGTTGAGGTCGCGCGGGTCAAGTACGACGCCGGTGATGGTGAGTTTCGTGGGGAACTGCGGGGATTGCTCGGCGTCGGCGTCCGTATTGGCGGCGACACCTACCGTATCGGCATTATTGGAATCGTCATTGGAATCATTATTGGAATCGTCAGTCTCCGTGGCCGCTACCGATATGACGGATGAAGAGGTGTCTTGTGGCGTCACAGTAATGGTGCCGCCAATCTTGAGTCCGCTATCGTTCAGGAACTGCTGAGTCACCGCCACTTCGCCGGCCTTGTTCGGCAGTTTGCCTTGTTGCAGGTACGGCTGATCAAGCCCTTCGGTACCGATTTCCTGCATGGTCACGGTTTTCTTGGTGCCGTCCACCAACGTGGTCACCGTCTGAGAACGTTCGGGCTGCACGGTTTGCACACCGTCGATTCGGCGCAGTGCCGCCGCATCATCATCGGTCAGGCCGTATGTGGATAGCACCTGCAGGTCATGCAGTCCCTGCTGATCGTAAAAACGACCGGCCGCCAGAAAAGCATCGCGGCATCCGGCGTAGATGCCGGTCAGCACGGCCACGCCAAGCAGCGTAATGACGGCGATCGAGACGAACCTCTTCCAGCTGCGCAGCCAGCAACGCAACGTATCTTTGGCAAATACCGCAGAAACGCCCGCTCCTCGACCGCCGCTATCGTCGAGGTTCCGCCGTTTCACAGAATGTTTCACAAATCGCCTCGCTTGTTTCACGGGGCGTTTCACAGAGTGTCTTGCAGTGAGCATCGCCAATCACCTACCATTCGATATCGGCGATGGGCCGCGGCGTTGCGTTGACCTCCTCGCTGGTCACCTTGCCGGAGCGGAAGCGAATCACTTTGTGAGCCATCGGTGCAAGCGCGGAATTATGCGTGATGATCATTACGGTCATGCCTTGTGTTTGGCAAATATCCTGCAGCAACTGCAGCACTTCCTTGCCGGTCTCGTAATCGAGCGCACCGGTCGGCTCATCGCACAACAACAGCTTCGGCTTTTTGGCAATCGCGCGGGCGATGGATACACGCTGTTGTTCGCCGCCGGACAGTTGCGCGGGGAAGTTGTCCATCCTCTCCCCCAGTCCGACTTTGCGCAGCGTTTCCCCTGGATCGAAATGGTCAGGGCAGATTTGCGAGGCGAGCTCCACGTTTTCGAGCGCGGTAAGGTTAGGCACCAGATTGTAGAACTGGAAGACGAAGCCGATATCGTTGCGCCGGTAGGTCACCAGTTCCTTTTTCCGCAGACCCGTAATATCGCGTCCGCCGACCACTACGCGGCCGGTTGTGGCGGTATCCATGCCGCCCAGAATGTTCAATGCCGTGGTTTTGCCGGCACCGGACTGCCCCAGAATCACGCTTAATTCGCCTTGTTCGGCGGTGAAGCTGGCCTCGTCGAGCGCGCGAATCACACTGCTGCCAGAAGGATATTCCTTGACCACATGGTCGAATTCGATATACGCCATCGCACACCTCCAACGCGCTCGTGGCAGCCACCTAGCCCCATAGGCCCCGCCAGAACTTCCTGCTATACTCAAGTAAAACAACACTGTGTCGGTTCTGCAACCAACAGTTGGATTGTGGGTTGTCGGAACTTGGGGAGAAGGCCATGTCCAAAGAATTGACGGAAAGCCGCCGCACCCGTTACACGAGACGTGCCATGCAGGACGCGCTTATCGAGTTGCTGCGCGATCAGCCGCTCGGCTCCATCACCGTTAAAGCGTTGTGCGAGCGGGCCGATGTGAATCGTTCCACGTTTTACGCGCATTATGCGAGCATCGAGGAACTGCTGCACGACATTGAAGACGAAACCATGGCCTGGGTCACCACCGCACTCGAACAGCTACTCGCCCAGCCAGATCCTGCCGGCATCGAGCATGTTATTGAGCGCATCTGCCAGTACATTGCCGACAATCGCAATCATCTCCAAGTGCTGATGAGCCCGAAAGCGGATATCGGTTTCCAGCAGCAGCTGCTGGGATTGATTTACAGCCAGCGCGGTGTAGGCGAACAGTTGCAATCTTCGGCGGGTTACCCAGCCGAGGCGCAGATGCGTATGCGATTCGCCGTGTCCGGCAGCATTGGGCTTTTGCAATACTGGCTCGCCACCGATCTCGCGGCCTCTCCCGAATCGGTGTCCCACACCATCTTCACCATGTGTACGCCTGCCACGCAGTGAGCACAGTGAATTCAGTGAACTCAGTGAAGCGTGCGGTTTCATAAGCATCGCTCGCTATAGCTTCGCCTGCTCACCGGCCGCGCCCACGCCCGCGCTTGCAATAGCGCACAAATAGACGATTGACCATTTCTGAGACGATACGGCGGCATAGAATAACGAACGTTGCGCATCACGGCAAGCCCCGCGTGCGCCAAAACCCAAGAAATGTGAGAGAAGGGCACAATGAGTACTGCTGATGCGCCTAAGAAGCCGCGCGAAACCGACGACGTGCCGGTGCCGGCCACGCTGCGCAAGTCACTGAAGAACCGTCATATCCAGCTGATTGCACTGGGCGGCGCCATCGGAACCGGCCTGTTCTATGGTTCCAGCGAATCCATCGCGCTGGCCGGCCCCTCGATTCTGCTCGCCTACTTGGTTGGCGGCTTCGCAATCTTCATGATCGTGCGCGCGCTGAGCGAAATGTCCGTTGAGGATCCGAAGGCGGGCGCGTTCAGCTACTACGCCACTCGCTACTGGTCCAAGCGCGCCGGCTTCATCTCCGGTTGGAACTACTGGTTCAATTACATCCTCGTCTCGATGGTTGAGCTGTCCGTGGTGGGCAAATTCGTAAACTACTGGTTCCCGGCGATTCCGACATGGGTGTCGGCGGCCGTGTTCTTGGTGATTATCTGCGCCGCCAACCTGCTGGGCGTCTCCAAGTTCGGTGAGTTCGAGTTCTGGTTCGCCATCATCAAGATTGTGGCCGTGATCGCCATGATTATCGGCGGCCTGGCCGTCATCATCTTTGTCCTGCCCACCGCATCCGGCGTGCGCGCAAGCTTCGCGAACTGGTTCACCGTGGGTAACGGCTTCTTCCCGAACGGCCTGATGGGGCAGAATTCCGACGGTTCCTGGACCGGCCTGCTGATGGCACTGGTTGTGGTGATGTTCAGCTTCGGCGGCACCGAGCTCATCGGCATCACCGCCGGCGAAACCGAGGATCCGAAGACCACGATTCCGCGCGCCACCAATGATATTATTTGGCGAATTCTCGTGTTCTACATTGGCGCGCTCGGCGTAATCATGGCCGTAATACCGTGGAACACCATCGGCGGAGACGATGTTCCCAGCCCGTTCGTGCAAATCTTCGATTCCGTGGGCATCCACGCGGCCGCCGGCATCCTCAACTTCGTGTGCCTGACCGCTGTGATGAGCGTCTACAACTCCGGCCTGTACGCCAACTCCCGCATGCTGTATTCGCTGGCCAAACAAGGCAATGCACCCGCGTATCTGGGCAAGCTCAACGCTAAGGGCGTGCCGGTGGCCGGCGTGCTGACGTCCGCCGTGATCACCGCCATCGCCGTGGTCGTGGTGTTCGTGTGGCCTGAGTTCGCGTTCAACTATCTGATGTCGATTGCCACCATCGCCGGCATCATCAACTGGACGATGATCATGTTCACCGAAATGAAGTTCCGTAAGGTGGTCGCCGCGGGCGGCGCTCCCGAGGATTCCGAACTGGCCGGCAAGTCCGGCAAGGAAGCGCTCGACGCGATTCACTTCAAGCTGCCGTTCGCTAAGGTGACCCCGTGGGTGGTGTTGGCGTTCTTGGCACTGGTCGTGGTGCTGATGTGCTTCTCCGCCAGCTACCGCGTCGCCGTCATCGCCGGCGTGATTTGGCTCGCCATCCTCTTCGCCGCCTACCAGATCACTCAGGCGAAGAGATAAGCCCATTACCATGTTTGGTAGGCCCCGATGGTCGGGGCCGGGTCGCCGGTTCCGG
>OATT01001517.1_pt1 | contig 11218 bp, 10 predicted proteins | sample 1476071 | NCBI WGS metagenome assembly OATT01 (sample SAMEA2579989, study PRJEB22360) | human gut metagenome | biome: human gut; feature: human-associated habitat; material: faeces | place: Denmark | collected 2008/2010 | reverse complement strand
TGATAACCGCCGTATTTTCCGGTCGTCCCTTCAATCACATACCCCACTTCCTCCAGCTCCTTGCGATATTCCAGAATATTTCTAACATTGGTATTCAGCTCCTGTGCCAGCTCCTCGCGCGTCATAAACCCGCGGGAACGCAAAAGCTGAAGCATACGGATACAGGCAGCACATCGTTTCATAATTCCTCCCGTCTATGCTCGTGCAGGAAGCGGATAATCGAGCGGACAGTACCGGGACGGGTAAGGTCCGAATTCCTCCTTGACCTCTTCCTCCTTTGGCACGATTCCCAGAAATGCCAGCGGAAATATCATCTCTCCCACACAGCGATCCAGTGCAAAGCCCAGTGCCTCCTCAACCTGCACGGCCCCTGCCTTGATCAGCAGCATCATAATTTTTTCATTTCTTGTGAAAACAGCATGAATCAGAATCGGATATCCATTGAATATCCAGTTTGGATCCGCTCCCATGCGAAGTACGCGACGCAGACCTCTGACATCCTCATTCCATACAGCATTCAACATCATTGTTGCCAGTTTTCTATCACTCATCATAAGGCACATCCTTTCTTGATGTCTTTATGATATGCCCTATTGTTACATTATACATGTAACAATGCAATTTATCTATAAAAATATGGGAACACAGCAATATCATCAGCATAGCGGCTTACCCTATACGCTGTCCTATATAAAAAAATGCATGCTATTACTGCAAGTGAGCTTCCCTACCCTATCTTTGAAAGATTCATACGATGGCCGTATAAAAAAAGCAGATTCACAATGAGGTGCATCCGCTTTTCTATATAAGCTGTTTAGTCTTCCATTCCGTTTTTGGCATCATTTGGTGTATTGACATTGCTGTTCTGCTCATTCGCATTCTTCGTAGTCCCCGGATTGGAGGGCTCGCTTACACCATTTGTTCCGTTGGTTCCGGTTGTCCCCGTACCTGCATAGGTATAATTCGGGAATGCCGTGACAACATCATTCCAGTCTGCATTGGTATCGTAGAGGAATAGGAAATCACCGTTTACCTTGGCACCGTATTCCTGTTCCTTATTATTGATGCTGACCTTCACCTTGCCGTTATCCTTTGCTTCCTTCAGGACCTTTTTCATATTGTCATCATCGGATTTCACGCGATACAAATATCCGGTGCTTCCGTTGTAATCAAAGCTTCTGCCCTCATAAGCCGCAAAGTCAATATCGGTGATCGCCTTGGAATTTTCATATTTCAGACCTTTATCCTTGAAATAATTCATGACATTATCAATGCTGTCTTCCGTCTTGTTCTTGGCGTCCTTTACGCTTTTTTCCGCAGCTTCCTTGGTCTCGTTTGTTTTCGTATTTGCATCCTTCTTGTCATTCATACTGCAGCCGACCATCAGTGCTGCCAAAAGCGCGATACACGCTGCTTTCTGTACTAGTTTATTCATATTCCAGCCTCCTGTCATAGGTAGTATGTCTCATCCTTACGGTTTTATACCTCATAGGTTTTCAGAAGCAGCACCGCATCATACAGGTCATACCGTTGTTCACGCTCGCACGCTCGAAGCAGGGTGTCCAGCAGCTGCTCCAGGCTTTTTTCCCGGGCTTCATATGCCGTTACAGCACGTAGCAGCAGATTGGCTGTACGCTGTGTCCAGTCCATATTCTGTATTACATGCTGCAGCATACGCGAAACATCCGAAGCGGTGTGCACTCTTCTGCCGATATCCTCGCATACATGATAAAAATCAAGACTTTGAATCCCACAGCTGCTGTGCATAAGCGTATTCCAGACCTCATACAGGCGGGTACTGTCGAGTAAAAACAACAGCCGGTATCGCTTCCACTCCGCTTGTGCATCCTGCAGCGTTTTCTCTAACAGATTCCTGCATTTGATTGCGGATATGTTTTTATCCTTTACCTCCAGCATGATATCCATATCCAGCCCTTCCCGCTCGCGGATAAACTCCAGAAATGTATCGGCATCAATGTGCATCGCATGTGCTCCCTTACGCTTTTTCACATCCTGCTGGCAGAAATGTATTTTCATGATGCCATCCTCTTTTTTCCATGTGCCGGATACCAGACGGAGCCATTCCAGCTGTGTGCGCTCTACTGGTGGAGGAAGTATGGCATGATGCAGATTATCGAATACCACCGGAATCGAAAGCTGCGCTGACAAATACAAGACATCCTCTACTGTATAGTAGCGGTCGTCATTTTCTATTATGAGATGCTTTTGAATGATGGGATCCAAACGCCGGTATACCCTTGCAAAGCGCTGCATCGCCTGCTGCTTATCGCCATAGATGCCACCGACATGCAGCACCATTTTATGTGTTGCATCCAATCCCATCGCCTCCAGAATGGACGCATGATACAGTAGCTCATCGATACTGCGCTCTACGACATCCTCTCGCGGTGAATTGATCACACAGTACTGACCGGGATGCAGGGATACACGCATATTGTTTTTTCGTACATAGTCCCCCAGGCTTTGAAACTGCGCAGCAAATTCATCCAGCCAGGGTATGGTATTGACCGGACTGGAGCCAAAGGGAATCAGGTCGAAGGACAGACGATACATACGGATGTTGTGCCCTGCATTATACTCCAGCAGCTTTTGCAGTGTTTCCAGATTAGCACGGATAATACTGCGCAGACGGTCCTCTGTCGCAAATTTCTGGATGCAGGTTTCAAAATGAAATTGCGCATCAAGGCATATACAGGCGTATCCGATTTTCATAAACACAACTCCTTTTCTCTTTACTTAGCTTGTGCATAAGCTGAAAAATTATGAGCAAACGCTGAAAAACAGGATGCCTACAGCTGTCGGTAAGGGAAAGACAACAGCCTGCAATCGCTGCCCAGCATCGTTTTTTTCTTGTCAATTTCCCTCCTAGCCGTTATGATAAAGACGATAAAGGAGGATGGATTACATGAAGAAAAAGTATATGTTTTTCGATATTGACGGTACGCTGACGGATAATGCGACGAAAAAAATTGTTCCCAGTGCCCAAAAGACGCTGGACAGACTGCAGGAGGCAGGACATTTTGTCGCAATCGCCACAGGAAGAGCTCACTATAAAGCAAGGGGCTTTATGGAAGCTTCGGGTTTGCATAACATGGTATGCTGCGGAGGGAACGGTCTGGTGATCAATGATGAGCTGATCATGAATACACCGCTAGACCGGCAGAAGGCAATCGCAGTTTATAAGGAAGCACGCGCTCTGGGCTATGGTGCACTGGTGATGCTGGATGATTCGATCGATGTATACGATGTGGATGATCGTTTCTTGCGGCAGTGCGGAGAGCGGAAGGAACCAACCAATTACATATTCCATGCGGACTTTGACATTGATCAGGTAAAGGATATTTATAAGCTTTACATATCCGTTCCCAAAGAGGAGGAGCACAGACTTACGAAAAAGGATACGCTGGGGAATCTTCGCTTTGTCGAGACGTATCTGATGTTTCAGCATGACCGCAAGAAGGAAGGCATTCTGGATATGATGGAGCGCCTTGGCGGCCCTGTGGAGGATGTTGTCGTATTCGGGGATGATTATAACGATCTGGTTATGTTTGATGATGCATGGTTCAGTATTGCTATGGGCAATGCCTGCGATGCGCTGAAGAAAAAGGCGGATTACGTTACCGAGCGCAATGTCGATGACGGTATCTATAAGGCATGCCTGAAATTCGGGTGGATTTCATAGGACTTCGATTTATCAAGCAGCATTAAAAAAAGGCGTTTCATCTACTATCGGTTCTTAATCGATTTGGGTAACTTTAAACAGGAGATTCAACACTTTTATCAATGGAAGCTGAATTTACTCTGTCCGCAAACACCCTAAATTAGAAAGAACTTGAAATCATGAAGCGTCTTTTTTCTTTTGCTTTAACGATCGCCTGCGTTTTACACGCTTTTTTTCCAGCTCTGAAACAGCATTTTACTTTTCATTGTGGCTAAAGGCTTCTTACTTGAAATGCCTCAGCCCATGCAGAAGGAAGCGAATGATGGTTTACACCGGTGATCAGCTTCCTTTCCCCATTTTGATATAGCTTCATAAAGTAACCGGTTTCTATTCTATATGGTAATGCTGCGCTGCAACTATTTGTATTCAGCACTTACCTGCTAATCCAGCTTTGTAAGTACCTCCAGCATGGTATGGACGGCTTGTTCAAAAGCTGCGATTTCCCTGTCGCTGAGCTTCTGCAGCATCTGTTCATATAATGCTGTGGCATCCAGCGCATTTTCCTTTAGAAAGCGAAAGCCCTGTGCTGTGATTCCTATATAGATGCTTCGCCGGTCGCCGGGATTTTCACTTCGTTCCACAAGACCATAGCGATGCAGACTGTCAATCATGTGGGTAGCCTGCTGCTTGCTGAGACGCATTGCCTTTGCGAGCTCTCCCATTTTCATTTGTCCGCAGTTTTTCAGCGTCATCAGACAGAAATAAGTTTCATAGCTGATCTGTCTTGATTTCTGTTGCCGGCGGATGCTGCGCTCTACTTTATAGTGCCAGTGCGGCAGCAATCGAATCAGTTCCTGCATGGAAGTCGTGTGGTTCATGGTGAATATCCTCCTTCATTTGGTATTGACATATTTTCAAAAACGGATACAATACAATTAGTACATAATTATGTACTATTCATTGATATTTACTATATGCACATCATAACGGAAACTTTGTAAAAAAGCAAGAAAAGGTTAAAAAAGGAGTGATATCATGCGCAAAATCAGTATGTCCTTTGTTAAAGAAGCGCTCTACAATGCTTTTCGGTTTGTTATCAATGTCGGCTTTATCTTTTTGTTTCAAATGATGTTTCATGCGGAGAATACGCTGACTGCCGTAGCACTGTCCGTAGGCTTCACCATGCTTCCCAACAGCGAGCTGCATATACGCCCCGGCGCTATGTGCTGCATTGTTCTGCTGCTGTATATCGGCGGGGGAATCGCTGCGCAGAGTGCATTGCTGCACCCCGCTCTCGCTTTCCTCATCAATTTCTGGTTTCTCGTTTTGTTGCTGGCACTCATCAGTGAGCCAATGGAAATGAAGGCGAACATCTCCTTTCTGCTCTGCTTTGTATTTTCACAATCCACCTATGTTCCCTGGACGCAGTTTCCTGCACGCCTGGCATGCGTGAGCTTTGGAGCACTGCTGATCTGCGGCTGTATCGTCCTGAACTGGAAACGAAAGGGCATCGGCAGAAACGGCTGTACCCTGAAAGAGCAGTTTCAGCGCAGTAGGGTGCATCGCAGCTATATTCTTCGCATGTCGCTGGGAATATCGCTTGCCATGCTCATCGCCTCCATCCTCCAGCTTTCCAAGCCGTTATGGATCAGCATCGTCGTGATGTCCCTGACACAGCTGGAATTTTCCGAAACACTGGAAAGGATACGCCACCGTTTCATCGGTACACTAGCCGGTATCATGCTGTTCTTCGTTTTCTTCCAGCTGCTGATTCCTCAGCAGTATGCAATGCTGGTCATCATGCTTCTGGGTTATATCGGTTTCTTTCTACCGGAATACAAATACAAGCAGGTGATCAATGCCATTTCAGCCTTGAATGCATCCCTTGTCATTCTGGACACCAAAACAGCCATCGAAAACCGGTTGTTCTGCCTTGTATTGGGTATCGTGATCGTGATCGTGATTTACATGCTCGCAGGTACAGCGCGCAAGGTGCAGCGTATACAGCGCTGGAGCGTGCATACCGCCATGGCAGATGATCATCCAAAAAACAGGGAAACCGCAGCACTGTTTTCAATCAGCACCTGTACGTACGGTGAATGAACGCACCGATATGATCAGGTGCTTTTTTCAGTATAAAATGAAATGAACAAGTAGGGTTCTCTCTGTTCCTCGACAAGATACGGGCGCTTTCTTTTATCCGTGCTGTTTTTCAGCTGCAGCAGATTTCTATAAAAAAAGGTACCTGCTAGAGCATGTAGGACACTGTGTGCTTACACGCTACTTTTACAGGTACCGCGAGGGTTCCTTTACATCGTTGTTGCTTTGTTTAAAATGTCTTACTTCAGTGCATATGGCACTGCTTGGTATCAACGGCAGATTTCATAAGACGGTAGGCTGCATACAGCAGACCAGCCGCAAGCAGAATACCTCCCGCACTGATTACGATATCGATGGTACTCAACATATCCATCACCTTCCTTACACCTATATTCTAACAGCGGTCAGGTTAATGTGCCGTTAGCAGATAGGAGGTGATGTTAAGATGATGCAAATACCTTTACTCACTGATTGTATAACCATCCAGCTCCAGATTGACCTTTAACACATTGACGCGTTCCTCTCCCAGAAATCCGAAGGTTTTGCCTGTGGTGTATTTGTCGATAATCTTGCGAACACTCTGTTGTGATATCTTTCGTACACGGGCAATGCGCTCCACCTGAAAATAGGCAGCCTGCGGACTGATTTCCGGATCGACACCGCTGCCGGATGCCGTTACCAGATCCTCCGGTATATCCTTTCCCCTGGTTTGAGGATCAAATGCATGCCACCATGCCACAGAATCAGCAACCGCCTGCTGCTGCTCGTCGGAAACAGCACTGCGGTTTGTCGGTGCGCCGCTGTTTGGTCGTCCGATCAGATACTCCGGCTTTGTCCAGGACTGTCCGATCAGGGCAGATCCCACATTCTGTGTTTTGCCATTCCTTGTCACCGTAAGCTGGCTGCCATTGGCCTGTTCAGGAAAGAGCAGCGATGCCGAGACAGTCATAACCAGCGGATAGAGCAATCCGCAAATGAGCGTCATCGACAACATACAGAGCAATGCCGCGATCCATGTCTTTTTTCCTTTTTTCATCTTTCTACCTCCTAAGCAATGCCGCACATGGTAAGTGCCATGTCAATCAGCTTGATAACGATAAATGGCAGGATGATTCCTCCGACACCATATATCATCAGATTGTGCCGCAGCTGTTTATCCGCCGGAAGCTCCCGATATTTCACGCCGCGCAGGGATAAGGGAATCAATGCGATAATGATAAAGGCATTGTAGATAACCGCGGAAAGAATTGCCGTGGTCGTGCTTGTCAGATGCATGATATTCAGAGCGGCCAAATTTGGAAAGATTCCCATAAACAGCACCGGTATGATGGCGAAATACTTCGCTACATCGTTGGCAATGGAAAATGTGGTCAGTGCCCCGCGTGTCATCAGCAGCTGTTTTCCGATGCGAACAACCTCAATCAGCTTGGTCGGGCTGGAGTCAAGATCCACCATATTGCCTGCTTCCTTCGCTGCCTGTGTACCGGAATTCATCGCCACAGCGACATCCGCCTGTGCAAGGGCCGGTGCATCATTTGTCCCATCCCCGGTCATAGCAACTAAGTGCCCCTTTCTTTGGTATTCCCGAATCAGCTCCAGCTTGGTTTCCGGTGTTGCCTCAGCGACAAAATCGTCCACGCCTGCTTCCGCTGCAATGGCTGCGGCGGTCATCGGATTATCCCCGGTTATCATAATCGTTTTGATACCGCTTTTGCGCAGCGCTTCAAAATTTTCCTGTATACCGTCCTTTACGATATCCTTCAGATAGATAACACCGAGCACCCTATGGTTTTTAGCGACAACCAACGGTGTCCCCCCCTGCTCAGCTATGGATTGAACCGCTTCTTCACACTCCTTCGGATATGTGTTCCCACCGGCCTCCACGTATCTTCTGATCGCATCTGCCGCACCCTTGCGAATTTCCATACCGCCGTCCATATCAATGCCGGACATGCGGGTTCTTGCGGAGAATTCGATAAATCTGGCATGAAGCTGCTGCATGGAATGCTCACGGATATTGAATTTCTTTTTTGCGAGTACAACGATACTTCTTCCCTCGGCAGTTTCATCCGCCAGAGAGGAAAGCTGAGCTGCTTCCGCAAGCTCCTGCTCCTGCACCCCCTGTACGGGCTGAAAGGCAACTGCCTGCCGGTTTCCCAGCGTTATCGTACCGGTTTTATCCAGCAGCAGTACATCCACATCACCGGCTGCTTCAATGGCACGTCCGCTCATTGCCAGTACATTTGCCTGATTCAGTCTGGACATGCCGGCAATGCCGATACTGGACAGCAGGGCACCGATCGTTGTCGGGGCAAGACACACCAGCAGGGCAACCACATTGCTCAGGGATACTGCCGATCCCTGTCCCACCATATCTCTCACATACCGGGAAATCGGAAGCAGCGTTGCGCAAACCATCAGAAAGATGATGGTCAAAGTGATCAACAGAATCTGCAAAGCGATTTCGTTGGGCGTCTTTTTTCGTGCCGCTCCCTCAACCATGGCAATCATCTTATCCAGAAAGGACGCACCGCTTGCGGCAGTAACCCGCAGTACGATCCAGTCACTGACAACGGTCGTGCCTCCTGTCACCGCACTGCGATCACCTCCGGATTCCCGTATTACCGGTGCGCTTTCTCCGGTAATTGCCGATTCATCGACAGAAGCAATCCCTTCTATCACTTCCCCGTCCATCGGTATTATTTCTCCTGTTTTTACATAGCAGATATCACCCACCTGCAATTCAGAGGAGGATACATCGGTATATGCTTCTTTCTCTGCAATGCTTGAGAGCTTATGTGCAATTACCTGCTTCCTTGACTTTTTCAAGCTTTCCGCCTGTGCCCGTCCTCTGCCCTCTGCGATTGCCTCCGCAAAATTGGCAAACAGCACGGTGAACCATAAAATCAGCGCGATAACGAATACATACCAGGACGGTTCATCCGTTATCCCCGCGATATTGGCAATGAACAATATGGTAGTAAAGATTGCCCCGATATATACGATGAACATAACCGGATTATGCACCTGAACAGCGGGTGCCAGCTTTTTCAATGCCTGCAGTATGGAATCCCTGTATACTGCCTGTTTATTTACCTGCTTCATAGCATATCACCTGCCCTTTCAACCGAGTACATGCAGCTGCGTAAAGAATTCCGCAAGCGGCCCAAGCGCCAACACCGGTAAAAATGTCAGCGCTCCGACAATCAGCACAATCACAATCAGAAATCCGACAAACAGCGGGGATGTTGTCGCAAGTGTACCCGAACCGGCCGGTACATATTTCTTGCTGGCCAGACTCTGCGCCAGATAGATAACCGCAACCATGGGAAGAAAGCGTACCAGCAGCATCACCGTACCACCCATCACATTGGTGAGCACCGTATTGGCTTGGAAGCCGGCAAAGGCACTTCCGTTGTTCCCCGCCATGGAGGTGTAGGCATAAAGAATTTCAGAGAAGCCGTGACTTCCGGTGTTGCTCAGCCACCCGCCGTCAGCCTGCAGCTGCTGTGCTGCTGGGAAAAGGGTGGTGATTGCGGTCGCCAGCAGCAGACACAGCGGCGGTACCAGAATGATGATGCAGACCATCTTCATGTCGAAGGCATTGATCTTCTTGCCGATGTATTCCGGTGTGCGTCCGACCATCAGCCCGGCCATGAACACCGTTAAAAGGGCAAAGGCCAGCATGCCGTACAAGCCGCAGCCCACACCGCCAAAAACGACCTCGCCCAGCTGCATTAGAAACATGGTGATCATGCCGCCAAGGGGAGTCAGAGAATCATGCATTGCATTGACCGAGCCATTGCTTGCGGCAGTTGTTGCCGCAGCCCACAAAGAGCTTCCGCCGACACCGAAGCGGGTTTCCTTGCCCTCCATGCTTCCGCCAAGAGATGCTACGCTATCCCAGGATGGGGCACCGAAGATTTCCGCACAGCTCAGGCCCACCAGTGCAGCGACAAAGATTACCGTCATAACAACAAGAATCGTCTTTCCCTGCCGGGTATCCTTGACCGCTTTTCCAAAGGTGAAGCACAGAGCAGCCGGTATCAGCAGTAAGCAGAGCGCTTCAATAATATTGGACAGCGGTGTTGCATTTTCATACGGGAATGCCGAATTGACACCGAAGAAGCCGCCGCCGTTGGTGCCCAGGTGCTTGATGGAGACCAAGGAGGCGATGGGGCCCATGGCGATGTCCTGCTGGGTGCCCTCGATGGTGGTCACCGTCTGGTTGGCCATGAAATTCTGGGGAGCGCCCTGCCACACCAGGATCAGTGTCACGATAATGGAGAAGGGGATCAGGATGCGGGTGGTGATGCGCACCAGATCCACATAGAAGTTGCCCAGGTTGTTCTTGCTGGTGCCCGTCAGGCCGCGGCAGAAAGCCACGCAGGCGGCGTAGCCGGTGGAGGCGGAGACGAACATCATGAAGATGATGACCAGCATCTGGGAGAGGTAGCTCAGCCCACTCTCACCGGAGTAGTGCTGCAGGTTGGTGTTGGTCATGAAGGAGATAATGGTGTTGAAGGAGAGGGTGGGCTCCATGGCGCCGATGCCGTTGGGGTTGAAGACCGGCAGGAACTGGATGCGCAGGATCAGGTAGCCGATAAACACCATGACGGCGTTGGTAAGTACCAGAGCCAGGGCGTATTTTTTCCAGCCCATGCCCTCATTCTGATTGATACCGCAGATGCGGTAGATTCCATTGTCGATGCGGTTGAACACGGGGTCGCAAAACGTATGTTGACCAGTGGCGATGTGGAACATATAGCGGCCGATCGGGATGATCAGCAGCACGAAAATCACCAGGGTCAGAATGATTTGCAGCATTGCAAAATTCCTCCTCTGTGCCTCAGAACTTTTCCGGGTTGGCCAGGGCGTACACCAGATAGCACGCCAGCGCAATAATGACGATACCCAAAGCAATCATAACTAGCAATTCCTCTTTTCTAGCAAAACAGTCTTATTTGTCCATCTGGCGGTCGCACCAGTCGGCCAACAGTTTCACCAGGACAAAGCTCACGACCAGAGTGGCTATCATAGCGAGATCCATTACTTCCATCTTGTTTCCCTCCTTGTGTCCGTCTCCGCGTGCTCTCCACCGCCGGAGCGGTGCCGGTCGTCTCCCGCGGTCCGGACCTGACGCGCTGATTCCCAACCGCCGGGCCGCAGAACCCCGCCTCTGCCTCCAGCGATTGCACGTATGAGTTTTACCACGTTCCGGAAAGAAATCAAGAGCTTTTTCACAATCTTAATTCAGCCTTAACACATCCGCATGTTCCCTTATCCTTTCTTTTTGTTGTGGTAATATTTGTATTTTTAGCTTTGTGGGATTCTTATGGATTCTTAACGCCCTCCACTCTCCTCTTGCACCTTCCTAATCCCTTTCGCGCTATACTGATTCTGTAAAGAGAGTATTCAGCGCACTGTGACACACCG
>OATT01001509.1_pt1 | contig 11293 bp, 10 predicted proteins | sample 1476071 | NCBI WGS metagenome assembly OATT01 (sample SAMEA2579989, study PRJEB22360) | human gut metagenome | biome: human gut; feature: human-associated habitat; material: faeces | place: Denmark | collected 2008/2010 | reverse complement strand
TATTTATAATTATTATAGAAAAATAATGAATAAGCCCATAATTTATCTATATATACATATTTTTTTATAAAGACCAACTTCTCCTTCATTTATACATATTTTAATAATTATATACAAAATTTAAAACACTACCTATAATTTGATTAAATAATACAATTATAGGTAGTGCTTGAAATATTCTGTTACCTAATTCATTAAACGTTTTATGTAAATTATTTAATTATATTATTTAAATATTTAATAACTCCATCTCTTACTTCTTTTTTTCTAATACCATATTCAACTGTATACTCAAAAAATCCAAGGCTTATTTCCTACATCATATCATATTACTTCAAAATTATAAGCTACATTGCTTCACATTCTATAAACTTAAGTAATAAATATTTAAGCTAAATTTCACTTATTTTCTCCCTATAGTAACTAAAAATCTAATTTAAATACCTACTTATAAAAATCATTTCTTTTCTTAATTACCTTTCCAGGATTACCTACCACTACACTATATGGCTCTACATTTTTAGTCACAACTGTATTAGCTCCAATAACAGATCCTCTACCTACAGTAATACCATCTAAAAATACACTTCCTGCCCCAATCCAACAATCATCTTCTATAATAATTCCTTTTTGTGAAGTTCCCTGCTCCCTTAATAAAATATTAGTATCTTCAAATATGTGGTTTTGAGCATGAAACCTTACATTTTGTCCCATCATTACATTATCTCCTATTATAATTCCCCCAGCACATCCAAAAAAACAAAATTCACCACAAATAAACCTTTCTCCAACCTTAAACCCAGGATTACTATTATTATATTTTCCAGTACACTTAACTATAGAATATTTCCCAATATTAGAATTATTCCCTAAATAAACACTATCTTTTGCATCTGCATTAATTTCCACAAAATCATTTATTATAACCTTATTGCCTATAGTAATATTTTTTTTACCATATAAGCATACATTTTTCCCAAAAAAGAGATTCCTTCCACACTTCTTAAAAAATATTTTTATAAAATATCCTCTTAATAACATAATTCCTCTTTTAAAAAACTTATAATTTACTGCTATTTTCATGTACTCCTCTTTTCCTTTTAAGATATAATTTTTATAATCTTATTATTTATCTTTCTTATTATATTTAATACAATATTATTTTTAGTTACTATAAAATATACAAGTGATACTGTTATATATATTATTGCACCTAAAATTAATTGAATTATTCCTGATATAATTGAATTACCTAATATATCTCCTATAAAATGTATTGAAAGGTACATTATTACTCCTGGAATAATATAAAAAATAATTCTTTTTATATAATTTAAAATATCTAAATAATTCCTTACTTTTATTGTTTGATATATTGCAACTATAGCCTCTGCCATTATAGTAGATATAGTTGCTCCAATAGCTCCAAACTTTCCTATTAATAGTAAATTAAATAATAGGTTTACACTTGCACCCAAAGTAGTGGATATTATATAAACTTTATCCATTTTATTAGGAATTAAAAATTGAGTTCTAATTACATTTGCCCATCCTGCAAATACAATTACTATAGACATTAATGATACAATAGCTATACACTCTATAAATTTATCTCCTAAAAATATCGGAATCAAGTTTGGAGATACACCAATTAATCCAAACATTGCTCCAAACCCAATAAACATTACAAATTCCAATGAAAATTCAATATATTTTTCACTTTTTTCTTGTTCTCCATTAGCTTGCAAATTAGACATTCTCGGAAGCATAACTGTAGCCAATGCAGTTATTATAGCCATAGGAATATTTATTATTTTCTCAGAATTCTCAAAGTATCCTACCTGAGTCATATTACTTAATGAACCTAACATAATTTTATCCATTATTTTATAAATACTAACTGCTAAAACCGGAATGAATAAAATAAAAATAGGCTTTATATGCGATTTTATATCATCTATAGAAACATATGTAAACTTTATATGCTTTTTTATAAACCCCCATAAAACTAATTGACTAATAAGATTACCTAAAGCTAATATTAAAGAATAAATATATATATCAGAACTACTTTTAACAAATATAAAAATACTAATAACTGATAATATCTTTATTATTGAATTTCTTACAACTGTTAATTTAAACTCTTCTATTCCAAAAAAGAACCAATTAATATCTAACATAGCTGATACTAAATAAATTATTTGAATTATAAAAAATAATTTATTAGTATTAACAAATAATAAAACATATATTAGATATATTATTACCGTAATTACAGACATAAATAATTGAAATAAATAAATACCCAAAAATGTTTTACTTAATCTATTTTTATCATTTCTCACCATGGCAATACTCCTACTACCATAATTATTAATTCCTAAAATAGAAAAAATAACAAAATAATTAGCAATAGAAACAGTATATGCTTGTGTCCCTATTCCATCAGCACCAATTACCCTAGATACATATGGAGTAGTTATAAGTGGAATTATTATTACTAACATTTGATATGCTAAATTATAAATAAAATTTTTTTTAATACTCATTTTTCTTTCCTTTATAAATTATTTTTAATAATTATTATCCTCTATAATTAATTTCCCTTATGAATCGCATATATAATTAATATTACCTAATAAAATATACATAGGATACATTAACAGAGCTGCTGTTAAGGACTCTGTTATTCCCATAATATAAAACGAAATTATTCCAGAAGAAACTATATATTTTGATAAATTATTTTTAGTTCTTCTTATACTCTTATCAGCAGTAAATATGACATTTAATAAAAGTATGAAGCCTATAATTCCTCCTTGAATTAATATATGTAAAAAATAATTATGTGGATGTGGAGCAAGTAAAATAGGTTCCATTACTTCTCCCAAATAATCTCCTATTCCAATGAATTTATGATTATATATAAATTCTTTTGCTCTCTCCCATACTACATCTCTTCCAGTAAAATTCAAACTTTTATTTAAAATACCTTCAATAAAAAACGCAAAAAATTCAGTTATTATTTGATTTATTATTAAATAACTAATAATAAGACAAGTAAAAAAAGCTTTTTTTAAAGAAAATATTCTTCTAACTATTTCATTTCTATATAACAAATTAGCCCCAATAAAAATACTCATTCCTACAACGCCTGTAGATGAATTAACAATAATAACTGTAATTATTGATATTAATAATAAAAAATATGACCTTTTAGTTATACACTTATATCTATTATAAGATAATATCATTGATATTGTACATGCTGGAATTAATATTCTTATCATAGGATTTTTATATCCCAAAAGCCAATTTTGTGTATATGTTCCAGTTACATACATTCCATCTGGAAATAAAATTATACTTAAAAAATTACTATATATCAATATTTCTAACAATATATTTATTGCTATAAGAAAATTGTTTCTTTTATCCTTCAATCCATATTCAAATAACATACAAAGAATTATAGCTTGCAAAATATCCATTGAAAAATAATTATTTAATAATCCTACTATAAATATTAATGTTAATAAAATTAATACACTAAAAAATACTTTGTTTACTTTTCTTATATTTATTATGAACTTAACAAGAATAAATAATGAGCTTATTACTTTTAATATCTGAACAAACTTAGAAATATTTGTAGTTTCTATAAAATATACTGGCACAAAAAATGGAATAATCAATAGGAAGTATCCTAATTTTTTAACGTTTATTTTCATGAAGAACTCCTTATTTTTTCAAACTCAAGGCATATTTATATAATTCTAAAAAATCATTAATTTGATTTTCTACATCATATATATCAATATTTTGTATTATATTTTCATAAAATCTCTCGTACGCTTCCCTTGAAGATAACTTATTAATTGAATTTATTAATTCAAATTCATCATAACTATTATATACAATACCACTTTTCATAGTACTAATTATCTCGGGTATTCCTCCCATATTACTCCCTATAACAGGTAATCCTTGTAAATTCCCTTCAATTACAACCCTACCAAAAGGTTCTTCCCAAACTGAAGGAATAATCAATACATCAGCATTATAGTATTCTTTTTCTAGCTCAATTGGCTTTAATTTTCCTAAATATTTAATTCTGCCGTCTTTCTTGGTTGAATCTTCAACATAATTTTTTAATTTTCCATCACCACAAATAATTAATTCTATTTTATTGTTGTTAATTTTTGTAAAAGCGCTAATTAAATTTTTTATTCCTTTTTCTTCGCTAAGCCACCCAGCATAAATAAATTTTATTTTTTCTTCTTTACGTTTCTTTTTTTCGCTTATTACCCTAATTAATTTTTCTGAATTAACCTCAATACTATTTACTATACATAATTTTTGTTTAGCATTTTCGAAAAAACCATTATTTATCATAGTATTTAATGTAAATTTAGAAGGAGCAGTAACAAAATCAACATATCTTGATTGTTTTCTACAATACTTTTGAAATAATTTTAAATATATCCTATATATTTTATTTATTTTATTCTCATTTTCTATAATACTTCTAGGAGATAATAACCAATAATCTCTAATTGTATGAACTGTAGGTATATTTATACTCTTATTAATTTTCCATACATTTAATGATATACCAGATAAACAATTCGTATGAATTATATCTGGCTTAAACTCATCACAAACTTCTAAATACTCCTTTTTTATAGTTGGATTATAAACTTCAATATTTTTTTGAAAAACCTTATATATCATGTTAGTATTAGTTTCATATGCTTTATATAAATTGTATTTTCCAGCACTACTTCTATAGACAATAACTCCATTTATTATTTCCTTTACTATTCCTTTATTTCTATTATCAATTGAAAAAACAGCAACTTCTTTTCCTGATTTCACTAATTTTTCTGCTAATAGCTTAACGCTATGCTCTGCCCCTCCCATTAAATTAGGATAATACCATGTATTAACAATCATTATTCTCATACTATATTTCCTTCCATTAATCAAACTAACTATTTAAGATTACTAATAATAATAAAGAATTCTTTAGCCATATTATAAACACTATACTTTGTAGCTGTTGCCTTGCAGTTTGCTTCAAATAAATTATTATTATCGTTTTTAATAACCTTTAATATTCCTTCTTCTAATGCATTTATATTATTCTCTTCAACAATATAACCATTATATCCATTCTCTATTAAATCATAAGCTGCTCCAACTGCACTAGTAGCGACAACTGGCAATCCATATTCCATCGCTTCATTTACCGTTAATCCCCATGCCTCTATTACACCTTCTTCAGAATAACTAGGTAATACAAATACATTTGATTGTGAGTAATATAAAGATCTTATTGTAGAATCTATTTTACCGGTAAATATTATTCTTTCATTTTTATATTCCTCAGCAAGTTTTTTACATTCTTCTTCATATTCCCCATTTCCACAAACTATTAAATATGTATCTTTTAATTCATCCATAATATTATTAAACGCTTGTATTATTAAATCTGGTCCTTTACGTTTAACTAATCTTCCTAGATATAAAATTATGTTAGCATTATTAGACAGTCCATACTTCTTCCTTAAATTAATTTTATCTACAACCTTAGGAGATGTACTACTGTCATATGCTATTTTAATATTTTTGCTTTTTACACCTATTTTAATGAAATATTCTTTAGATTTACTTCCAGAGGCAATACAAATATCAACATTTCTTGCTAATGAACCTATAATTATTCTATGAATTAAATTTTTTATTCTTTTTTTAAAAGGTTGCTTGTTAATTTCTGGTTCCCACTTTTCTCCCCAGTAAATACATTTTTTCCTATATTTTCTAGAGTAAACTAAAGCATATATTCCATTTATATATTCTTTAATATTATCTGCTGGTGGAAGTATCACAATATCGCATCCAGATTCTTTTATTTTGCTCTTAATACTGATTCTTCTTTTCGATTCATTTAAATAATCGACTCTTAAACCTAATATCTCCTTATCAATATTCATACCATAAATTTTTGACTGCAAAAACTTATCCGTTATAAAAAATTCAGTTTCTATTAATGAAGCTAAACTTTTCATAAATTCTACCCTATATTCAGGCACAGTATTATGTATAAATAATAATTTCATTTTAAATTTCCTTTATTTCACAATAATATTTTTTATACTTTTCAGAAAAAGCATCAAAACTAAATTCAGACTTGTATTTTTCTTTTGCATTTTTCCCAAATTGTTTTCTTTTTTCTTCATCTTTTAATAAATTAGTTATCTTTTCTGCCACTATATTAGAATTTTTAGGTTCAACTAAAAATCCATTTATTTCATCATCTACAATTTCTATAGTTCCATCTACAGCAGTAGCAATGATAGTTTTTTCAACTGAGAATGCCTCTAAAGGTGTTAAAGGCAATCCCTCCCATAAAGATGTCAACACAACTAAATCTAATTGACTTATTATATTTTGTACATCATTTCTATATCCCATAAAAATTATACTTTCATCTAAATTTAATTTTCTTACTATTTCTTCTAACTCAACTCTTTCTTCGCCTTCTCCTATAATTAAAAATTTAACCATAGAATTTTCTTTTAATACTATAGATGCAGCTTCTATAAAATACTTAAATCCTTTTTGTTCTGAAAGTCTCCCAACATTCCCAACTATATAATATCCTTTTTTCCTAAATTCATCTATCAAATCAATAGTTTGTATTTCCTTATCAAAAGGCTTTATTCCATTATATATGATTGTGACTTGCTCACTCGGTAAACCATAAAATTCACATAAATTTCTTTTAACCTCTTTTCCAACTGCAATTAAATTTGTATTTTTATAAGCGAATTTTGTAAGTAATTTCTTGTCTTTAAATGTATTATGAGCTGTGTTTATAGATATAATTTTTTTTATAAATCCTATAATCCTAGCATAAAATGCAGCCATTCTATGATGAGTATGAATAATCTCTATATTTTCATCTCTTATTATTTTTAATAATATCTTTAAAGTCATTATTGCTACTTTAGGATTTTTATTTTCTATGTCCGGAATTAGATAATGCTTTATCCCCATATTTGATAATTGTTCAACATTTACACCTCCACATGAACATACTACTATTTTTCTATTCTTGTTCATGATTTCACATAATTGTAAAACTACATTTTCAGTACCACCTAATCCCATTGTTCTTGTAAAATATAATATATTTTTATTCATTTTTATCATCTCTCTTTTAATATTTAAATACTAACTTAAATATTTTCATATCATCAACTAAATACCTTTTAAACATTCTCTTTGGTTCTTTACATAATCTATAAAACCACTCTAATCCGATATGTTGCATCCATTCTGGTGCTCTCTCAATATTACCAGCTTCAAAATCTATACTTGCACCAATAGCTAATGAAACAGGTACATTTAGCTGATTCCTATAGTTATATAAAAACTTTTCCTGCTTAGGTGCACCTAACCCAACAACCAAAATATCAGGTTTAATTTCATTTATCATTTTTATTATTTGTTGAATCTCATTTTCTTTATTTTCAAATCCATAACTCGGAGAATAAGTTCCAACAATATTTAATCCATTGTATTTATATTTCAAGTTTTCAGCTGCCTTTGCTGCAACACCCTCAGCAGCTCCTAACAAAAACAACTTATATCCTTTATTTGATGCTAACTTACACACTTCAGGAAATAGATCAGATCCTGATACCTTTTCTTTAATTGGATTCTTTTTTAACTTTGATATCCATATTAATGGCATACCATCAGTTAATATTAAATCTGCTTCTTTATAAACTTCTTGAAACTCTTTATCTGATTCCAATTTAACTATATGATCTACATTTGGTGTAACAACGTAACTTGGTTTTTTATTTAATATTAGCTGTTCAATTTTTTGAACAGCTTCATTCATAGTTAGATTATCTACTTCCGTATTTAAAAACTTAATTCTACTCATTTAAAATTACCAAACTTTCTAAACAATATTTTTTAATTCTTTGATATTAGCTACATTTGATTTATGACCAACTAAAACTTTCCCATCATTCTCAATAACATATATATCACTTAATCCCTCAACAACAACTTTGTTGCTTGAAGATATAACCAAGTTATTATTAGCTTTAACAACCTTACTTTCTCCAACTAATACATTTCCTAGCTCATCTTTTTCTCTATATCTATCTAAAGCCTCCCAGCTGCCAACATCATCCCATCCAAAATTACTTGGGATTACATATACATCTTTAGACTTCTCTAAAACAGCATAGTCAATAGAAGTTGCTTCTGTGTTTTCATAGTTGCTATTAATAGTTTCTTGTAATTTGTCTTCTCTTACTTCCATTATATTTATAAGTGAATTATATGTATTAGGTGAATACATCTTTATTTGATTTATTATATTATTAATACTCCAAATAAACATTCCACCATTCCATAAATAGTTACCTTCTCTTAAATATTTTTTAGCAGTATCTAAATTAGGTTTTTCAACAAAAGCATCTACTTTTATAACTCTAAAATCATTAGATTTTAACACTTCATTACTATATTTAATATATCCATATCCTACTTCTGGTCTAGTTGGATTCATACCTAAAGTAACAATAGCTTCATCTTTTTCCCTTATAAAACTATCCGCAGCTAAAAGAGTATTTCTAAATTCTTCTTCATCATTTATTAAATGATCTGAAGGTAATACTACCATATTCGAATTTTTATAATATCTATCTATTACCATTGCAGATAAAGCAATACATGGTGCAGTATTTCTTCCTTCTGGTTCAACTATAATATTCCTATCTGGTAATTCTGGAAGCTGCTCTTTAACTAAATCAACATACATTTCACCAGTACAAACAAATATTCTTTCTATAGGAATAATAGGTTTAATTCTATTTATAGTCATTTGTATCATAGTTTCTTCACCTATTAAGTTTAAAAACTGTTTAGGCTTTTCTTCAGTAGAAAGGGGCCAAAATCTTGTCCCTTTTCCACCTGCCATAATTAGTGCAGTTAACATACTTTATCCCCTTTCTATATGAAACTTCTTCTCTTTATTTCAAATAAGCAGTCCATTTAACAAAATTTAATATTTAAAACTTAACTTAATCCCTACCAAATAAATCCCTAGTATAAACCTTCTCTTCTACATCAAATAAATCTTCTGCTAATCTATTTGATACAATAACATCACTGATACTCTTAAACTGTTCTAAATCCTTAACAACTCTAGAATTAAAGAAATTATCTTCCTTAAGAACTGGTTCGTAAACCACAACTTCAATACCCTTAGCTTTTATTCTTTTCATTATACCTTGAATAGAAGAAGCTCTAAAATTATCAGAATCAGTTTTCATAGTTAATCTATAAATACCTACAGTCTTAGGATTTTTCTTAATAATTTGTTCAGCAATAAAGTCCTTCCTAGTTCTATTTGCCTCAACTATTGCTCCAATAATTTCATTAGGAACATCAGCATAGTTAGCTCTTAATTGCTTAGTATCCTTAGGTAAACAATATCCCCCGTAACCAAAAGAAGGATTATTATAATGAGTTCCTATTCTTGGATCTAATCCAACACCTTCAATAATTTGCTTAGTATTTAATCCATGCATTTCAGCATAAGTATCTAATTCATTAAAATAAGCAACTCTTAAAGCTAAATATGTATTAGAAAAAAGCTTAACTGCTTCTGCTTCAGTACTATCTGTAAATAATACTGGGATATCTTCTTTAATAGCTCCTTCTTTTAAAAGATTAGCAAACTTTTCTGCCCTTTCACTTTGTTCACCAACAATTATTCTTGAAGGATGAAGATTATCATATAAAGCCTTTCCTTCCCTTAAAAATTCTGGTGAGAAAATTATGTTGTCAGTTTCAAACATTTCTTTTACTCTTTTTGTATATCCAACTGGAACTGTAGACTTAATTACCATAGTTGCTTCTGGATTAATAGATAGTACATTTGCAATTACAGCTTCAACGCTTCTTGTATTAAAGTAATTCATTTCCGGATCATAATTTGTTGGTGTTGAAATAATTACAAATTGTGCATCTTTATATGCTTTATAAGCATCTGTAGTTGCTACTAAATTTAATTCTTTATTTGATAAGTAATCTTCTATTTCTTTATCAACAATAGGTGACACCCTATCATTAATCATATCTACCTTTTCTTGAATAATATCTACTGCAACTACTTCATTATTTTGAGCTAATAAAATTGCATTAGATAACCCCACATATCCTGTACCCGCTACTGCTATTTTCATTTTTAAATTCCCCTTTACTGAAAAATTATATACATTAAATTTATCATTCTTCATCCATTTTATAGACTAAAAAAATATAAAATAAAATTTTATATTTTTATTTCATATTTTTTTAACCTTTAAGAATTGAAGTTTCCCACTAATGTGCATTTTTATCCCCAAATAATACAAATACCGTCTTAAATATTAACTTAATATCAATCCAAAAATTTCTTTCCTCAACATACTTAATATCAAGTTTCATCCAATCTTCAAAATCAATATTATTTCTTCCACTAACTTGCCAATAACAAGTTAATCCAGGACGTACACTTAATCTTTTAAACATCCAATTATCAAATTGTTCAACTTCCTTAGGCAAACTTGGTCTTGGCCCTACTAAACTCATATCTCCTTTTAGAACATTCCAAAGCTGTGGAAGTTCATCAATAGAAGTTTTTCTAATGAATTTTCCAATTTTAGTAACTCTAGGATCATCTTTAATTTTAAACATAGGACCTGACATTTCATTTTGTTCTTCTAAATTTTCTTTAAGTTCTTCTGCATTTACAACCATGGACCTAAACTTATACATTTCAAATAATTCACCATTTTTCCCAACTCTCTTTTGTGAAAAAAATACTGGTCCCTTAGAAGTAAATTTAACTGCACAAGCAACAATAGCTATTATTGGACTTAATAAAATTAATCCTAATCCAGCACCTATAATATCAATTATCCTTTTACAAATTTCATAAACTCTAAGATTTTGTTTATTTTCAAACTTTAATTCCATCCCTTCCACCTTTATTCCCCATTTCTATATACAAATTTAACCCCTTCACATACAGTTATTAAAAAATATTATTCCTCTCCATAATAGTAATAATATTTATTTTTACTACTATCAACTGCATGAAGAACTGTTCCAATAATATTTGCGTTTACCTTTTTTAAGGTATTCACTGTGTCATGAATATCCTCTTTTTTAGTAACTCCAGCTCTAACAACAATAATTGTTCCATCAACTTTTG
>OATT01001505.1_pt1 | contig 11338 bp, 4 predicted proteins | sample 1476071 | NCBI WGS metagenome assembly OATT01 (sample SAMEA2579989, study PRJEB22360) | human gut metagenome | biome: human gut; feature: human-associated habitat; material: faeces | place: Denmark | collected 2008/2010 | reverse complement strand
CAGCCATGGTTACCAATGGCTTGAATGCTGATGGTTTGTTTATTCCAACTTCAGCAAAAATGTGTTCAGGTATGACAGCACCTTTAGGTATTGCGATTGCAACATTCTTAGGTGGAAAAAAGAAATTTGATGCTGTTGATAGAGAAAACGCCAAATCAGCAATGATGCTATCTTGTGTTTATATTGAGGAAGCAGTTATTCCTTTCTTGATTAAAGATCCAATAAGAGTAGTGGTTTCTTGTATGATTGGTGGTGGTATTACTGGTGGATTATGTATGGTGACGTCACTTGCTTCACCTGCTGTTCATGGTGGAATCTTCGTTATTCCTATGACATCTCATCCATTATTATTTATAGGATTATGGTTCTTAGGAAGTTGTATTACAGGTGTCATCTATGCATTATGGAAAAAGCCATTACCAGTGGAAACAAACTAGAAGAGAGGGATGCTGGACATCCCTTCTTAAAATATGGAGGTTAGATATATGTATGTATCAATGAAAGACATGCTTTGGCATGCTCATCAACATCATTATGCTGTGATGGCTATCAATTGTGTGAATATGGAACAAGCCAAAGCTATTATTGAAAGTGCTGAAGAAGAAGCTTCACCTGTCATTATTAATATTTCGCCAAGACAACTTAAAGCACATGGTTATGGTTATATCATGGTTCCTATGATTCAAGCGTTAGCCAATCAAGCAAGTGTACCAGTTGCTTTTAACTTAGATCATGGAGCAAATTTTGAAGATATTGCTCAGGCTCTCAAATGGGGCTTTTCAAGTGTGATGATTGATGCTTCATCTTATGACTTTGAAGAAAATATAAGAAGAACATCAATGGTTTCAACGCTTGCTCATAGTCTTGGTAAATCATGTGAAGCAGAACTTGGTCATGTTGGATTAGCAGCCAATGCTGATGGTCAAAATATTGATTATTATACTCATGTTATGCAAGCTAAAGAATTTGTTGAAAGAACAGGGTGTGATTGTCTGGCAGTCGCAATAGGAACTGCCCATGGAGCTTATCCAAAGGGGATGATTCCTCAACTTGATTTTGAAAGATTAACACAATTAAAACATGCTTTAAATATGCCACTTGTTTTACATGGTGGTTCTGGTGCTGGTGAAGAGAACATTCAAAAAGCAGTTGCATGTGGTATCAATAAAATTAATGTCTGTACTGATCTTATGAAACATGCCAAAGAAGCTCTCATAAAAACATTAGCAGATGAACCAGATATAGAATATATGGAATTAAATATGGCAGTTGAAGATGCTATGAAAGACTTTATTAAAGCTTATATGCGTTTTATTGGGTCAAGCCAACAATATATTTTTGACAAACATATTGGTCCTGAATTAGACTAGGAGGATTATGATGAATGACAATCGGACTTTGTTTGTGGTTTTAATAGGGTTCTTTTGCATGTTTAGCATTGCGATGGTGATAAAAACTATTCGTAATTATTATATTTTTAAAGTGAGTTTCTATACAGAAATTTATTCAGGATTGTTTGAGTATATAACTCGTAAAAAAAGTCTAAAAAGGATGTCACAGAGTTATTGGCTTTATAGGGGAGTATGGTCAAAAAAAATAAGAATATATTGGCTTGAAAGGGAATTAGGCTCACATAGAATCATGTATCAAATAACCAAAACAAAATATGAAAATATTGTTCAACCTTATATTCTTATATTACTAACAACTGGATTGTATGTCATTCAAATTCATAATGAATCAGCGCACTATATATGTCATCAAGGTACACTAAAAAAGATAACTGAAAATAAGAATAAAGAAAAAATCGTTCAAAACCTTCCTTTTCCTATATCTGAATTCAAAAATTTTCAGTATCATTTTGAATTATTACTTGATAATACAGTTATCCCTATGCAATATATTCTTGCATTTACAGAGCATAGTCAATTAGATATATATCTTAAAGATATTTCTGTTATACAGAAAAAACAGTTGATTCAAACAATCAAAGAATATCATCTTCAATCAAAAGATGTATATTCAAAAGAAGATATAGAAAGAATATATTATCATTTTACAAAAAAGATATTCTAAATAAAAAGATGATTTCAATTCATGGTTCTTAATAGACCGTAAGTTAATTCAATGACTAGTCAATAGCTTTATTAATGATAATTCTAAGGTGAATCCGGCCACATTTTCATTTTTATAGTAAAGAAAAACAATATTATTTGTATTGAGATATCGTTTTATGAAAAGTCGTAAAAGAGAATTTTTTATCAAAATAGTTCTCTTTTTTTACGTTTAAGTGAAAAATAAAGGCGTTTAAGTAAAAGTCTTTGACTGTAAGAGACCTACAGAGGGATAATGCAAGTGAATGTAAGCAAATATGAAGAATGTGGGGGAGATTTATGAAGTACAAGAAAACATTATTTGGAATACTCATTGTCTGTGTGGGTCTTTTTTTTATAATATGGATTAACAGGGATAAGAATCATGATCCAGATAGTATCTATTGGGCAAAAGAAGAATTTGAAAACGAATGGGAAGATCAAGATTATTATGAAAGGGATAATTCTCAGCAAAATGCAAGAGAGATAGGACAAACTAATGAAAAAGTTGTACCAGTTGAAAAAGTATTCTATACATATGAGGATGTCTATGTCTATTATGATATGCTGGATCAGAAAAAAGATGAACTGTATAAAAAACTTTTATCTATTTATATTATTGGGAATCCTCATAAACTTTATCATGAGGGATATGCTACCTATTTGGGGAATTTGGGAAGAAGCCTGATATTTGAGTGTCAAAGATTTCAGAGTGTTAAGTATAGTGGAACTGGGAATCACAATTTAGAAAATCATATTTTTAAATATCATTATTTTTATGGAAGCAATGAATGCTATTATGTGATAGGTAATGAGTTAATCAAGATAGAGGATAATCTCAATCAGGAAAAGTATGATGAGGTTTTAAAAAGCATGGAGATTATTCATGAAAATATCAAACAGATAGAGGTGATCAGACGTGAAGCATAGAATAAAGAACTATTCATTTCAAATATTCATTGTTTTTATATGTATTCAATTAGGAATGAGTCAGGTCAATGCATCTGGTTTTATACGTTTGTATGATGCAACTGTCACAGGTCAAAATGTATCTTTGAATAATTCTTCAAATAATCAAAATGAAGTGAATGAAACTGTATCTATTGGAGATACGAATCAAAGAGAAAGCTTATTCTTTGAGACTGCAAAAGAGAATATTGAAGATGATTTGAAAGAACAGGGGTATAAAGAAGATATCTCAAAACGGACAGAGAATTCAAAAACTCTTTCTTATGATGGTATTGAACAGACAATTATCTATAATGAACCCGTTTATTATAAGAAGAATAATCAGTTGAGGGAATATGACAATGATTTTGTTAAATCAAAAGTAAGAAGCTCATATACAGTCTATCAGAATAAATCTGGAGATCATCATTATCAGATACCTGAAACCTTAAATCAGGATAGTCATATTATTATTGATAATATAGAATTGAGTCTTAATCATATAGAAGAGACACAGGGTGAGATTAAAGAGAATACCGTCTATTACCACAATGCTGAGGATCAGAAGGATTATGGTATTACAGCCTATAATACAGGAATGAAAATAAAGAGTGCTATTAGTGATAAGCAGCATAGTCTTACACAAAGCTACAGTCTTCACTTGCCAGAGGATTATACTGTTCAATTAACTGATGATCATACAGCAGCTTATATCTATCAAGAAGATAAGCCAATGCAGGTGATATCAGCAGGCTGTTTAAAGGATGCTGATGGAAATGTTATTGATTTATATGATTTAGAATTACAGTTGAATGAGAACGAACTGGTCATAGCGCCAACGCAAGAAAAAATGAAACAATTAACAACTGCTCCTTACAGCATGGAGGTCTCTATTAAGACAGTAACGAATCCTGATTATAGTTTAATTAAACTTTATGGTGTTCGTTCAGGAGATAAATATAAAGATAAATCCTATGCTCCAGAAGTGAATTCCAATTATGCTCATTTTGCAATGGTGGGAAGAGACCCACAAGGTTCCATCAATGAGGGAACACCAAGCCCTGAGAATGTTGGCCTGATTAAGGTGGATTTTGATGCTCTGGTAAATAAATATATTGGTGAGCATCGACGCATTGAAAGTGCCAGTATGAGTCTGCGTCTAGCAACGACAATCAAAAACAAATCAACATTATCAACGAGCAGATTAAATGAAAAAATGCCTCTTTTTGATAATTACAATAATCTAAAATGGACAAAATATGAGTCCTACTTTCAGAAATACAAAGACAGAAATCAGGAATATAGCCCAGTTCGACTGGATACAAAAACAGTGACAAGAAAACCAGGAACTGTTCAGTTTATTTCATTTAATATAACGGATGCGATTGATGACTGGTATCAGGGAAATCCAGCTCATGGACTGATCTTAGAAGGAGATTCAGCTGATACCAAAGCACAGGCTATTTTTAATCATGCCAGTTCCAATGATTTGGAAGTTTTGCCATATATGACAGTGAGTCATGTTCAGGATGGACCAATTAATCCTAATCTATCATTAGATGATACAACACTCCAGATGAGACCATTTACACAATCTAATGGACAGGGCTTACTACATTTTACTGCTTTAGGCTTTGATGGTCTATCAAGACCAGACAGTGATGTTCAAATCCAGGTTGTTGATACTGTCAATCAAAAAGTCGTTTACAATCAAACAACAAATGCAGCATCAACTTATCGTATATTTCCACTCTATGACAAGATAGCTAATGCTCAGCAATATTATCGTAAGGTCAGTAACTATCAGATGAATGAGCGTCTATTAAGCAGTTCACTGGAGAATAATCATTTGTATCAGATCAAATATAAAGTGACTGCTTATGACAAGAATGGAAATGTACAGGCAACAAAAAATTGGACCAATTCAGAAACTTTTCAGTTATACAAGGTAGGAGGTTTTGATAGAATATCAAGAATCATTGATTTCTATGGAATTAAAAATACAAGTCAGTTGAGATTGGATAATCATATGTTTGACAGTCTGCTTGTTCAGGAAAACTTATTATTCTTAAGAAATCCTACCAAAAATCAAAATAAAGCTTATTCATTCCAAACACTGACTGTCAATGATAAAAAAGCAATAGATATGGCTTTGATGGGGAGAGGATTACATTGTGAATATGGTTATGAACCTGTTAATTATAATACTGGTAATCTTTATTACAATAATCAGGATGCCTATTTTGTAGAATATGGAGAGAAGTATTATTTTGAAAGAAGCTATAATTCTCTAGCAGAAAAAAGTGGGGTCTATGGAAATAACTGGGATCTGAATTGGAATTATCAGCTTTCATTTGCCAATAATGCTGCCTTGTTTAGTGATGGAACTGGAAAAATATTAACTTTCTTTAAAAATGGAAATTCTTATCAGTCACCTGATGGATATCAGATGACAATGAAACAGGAAAAAGTTGATGAAAAGATTTATTATGTAGACAGTGGTTATTATGATCAGGAGGAAACACCAGTTCAGGAGAAAGTTGTTGTTCCTATCTATGATTATATTATTACTGATGTCTCAACACATAAAGTCTATCACTTTAATGATGAAGGTTATATTCAGGAAGTTATATTAGATGAATATGGTCATAAGATGGTCTATTCCTATGACAGCAGTTATAATGTCAAACAGATGAAAAGTTCTTCAGGTAAAGTCTTCACTTTTACATATAATGAGAATCATTATCTTGTCAGTATTCAATTACCAAACCATACAAAAATACAGTATGATTATGATAGTCAGGGAAATATGATTGGTTTTACTGATCAAAAAGGCTATAAGATTCATTATGCCTATCAGGGAAAGGGTTTATTAAAGACTTACACAAGTCGTGAAAGTGATCATATTATACTTACAAATGAATTTGATTCATTAGGACGTGTTATAAAACAGACAGATGCTAAAAATCAGACAGTGACATTTCAGTATAACAGTAGCTATACAAAAATAAATGGCTATGATGGAAAAAGTGAATATGTCTATCTAGATAGTGAAAAAAGAACAACGAAAAAAGTGAATCAGGATGGACAGGTTTCAAGTCATACATATAACTCGGATAATCAATTAACAAGTATAGTCGAGGATGGTCAAAAGACGTAGTTTATCTATAATAATCAGGGACAGTTGGTTAATGAAGTGAGATCGGATGGGAAGAAGTCGACTTATACATACAGTGGCAATAATATTATTCAAAAGACTGACTTTGATGGAAAGACAACAAAATATGAATATGATTCATATGGTCATGTCACAAAGACAATCAACCCTGATGGAACATATACTGCCAATCGATATAATGCTGATGGACAAATGATTTATGAAAGAGATATTCATGGACTGGAAAAGACTTATACTTATGATAAGGGAAATAAGGTTAAGGAAACTGATCAAAATGGCTATACAATCCAGTATACATATGATGCATTAGGAATGATCAATTCGCAGACAGATCAGGAGAATTATAAGACTGAGTTTGTTAGAGATCAAAGAGGACAAAAAATTAAAGAAATATCACCTACAAGTACAAAGCATTATTCATATGATGGTGATGGAAATCTTGTCTATGAAGAAGATGGCAATGGTCATGGTATTTATTATAAATATGATGAATTATCTCGATTGATTGAGAAAAAAGATGCCTATGGAACTGTTAAGACAGAATATGATGTCAATGGAAATATCATTCAAACAACAGATGAATTAGGATTTACAAAGTCATATACATATGATGCTTTAAAAAATAAGACAAGCTATACCAATGAAGAAGGATATAGTGAATACTATAAGTATGATGATAAAAATCAGCTTATTGAAACACAGGATATAAAAGGAATAAGTACCTATCATACATATAATTCACTTGGACAGATTATAAAAGAACAGAGATTAGATAAAATCAATACATATCAGTATAATGATCAGGGTCAATTAACTGAAAAGAATGAAAATGGAATCATCACAACATTTCAATATGATCAATATGGAAATATCAGTTTCAAAGAAACAAATGGAATGAAAGAAGAATATGAATATTTCTATGACCAGTTATTATCTCAGACAATCAAAGGTGCAAAAACAACTTATGATTATGATATTTATGGACGAAAAATCAAAGAGACAAATGCATTAGGTGATTCAACAACATATCTCTACTCACCAAGTGGGAATCTAATTCAAACAACTCAGCCTAATGGGAACATATATACGATGACTTATGATGGTGATCATCATTTGTTATCGACAACAGACAGTTTAGGAAATAAGACATCCGCAGAATATGATGCGAATGGAAATGTCATACGCTCATATGATGAAAATGGAAATGTAACAACATATACATATACAGCCAGAAATCAAAAGGCAAGTATGAAAGATCCTTTAGGAAATGTTTATACTTATACATACAATGCAAAAGGCCAGCTTATAAAAACAGCCGATCCTCTTTGTAATGAGAGTATGACTTCATATACACCTTTAGGAAATGTATCTCAAACAACAGATTCTATAGGAAGAAGTGTTGAAACATTTTATGATGAAGCTGGTCAAGTTATAGAAATAAAAGATGTCAGGGGGAGAAGTGCAACACAGGTCTATGATGATTATCATCGCTTAATCTCTTCAACTGATATTTATGGAAAGGAAACACGTTATACATATGATAAGTTTGATCGTGTTATAAAGACAGAAGATGATTATGGTCATATCAAGGAAATGAATTATAATGATTTAGGACTGCCGATCACTGAAACAAATGAAAAAGATCAGAAAATAATCTATGAATATAATCAGTATGGCTATCTTATCAAAACAACTGATATAAGAGGGAATGAAACAACAAGTCAATTCAATGTTCTAGGTCAGGTTATTTCTCAAACAGATGAAAGAGGTATAAAAACAATCTTAACATATGATCAGGTTGGAAATGTTCTGACAAAGACAACTGATAAAATAACCACAATATATCAGTATAATCAAATAGGTTTATTAGAAAGTGAAACAGATCATCTAGGAAGAACAAAATCATACCAATATGATGCCAAAGGAAATGTCATTGAAACAAAAAATGCATTAGGATATAAAATCAAGAATATCTATGATGCCAATAACAACCTTATTGCAACTATTAATGAAAAGAATCAGAAAACATCATTTGAATATGATGCTCTCAATAGACCATTCAAACAAATCAATCCAGATTTAACCTTTACACTTAATGCTTATGATCAAGTCGGGAGAATTATAGAATCTACAAACGAATTAGGTTATCAGCAAAAAGTAGAATATAATGATTTAGATCAGGAAGTTGCGGTTATAGATGCAAAAGGGAATCAGACAACATATGAGTATAATGATCAGGATCTATTATCTCGCACAGTTTATCCAAATGGTTCCTCAACAGCAAACATCTATGATGAAAAGGGTCAACTTATAGAAAGTTTAGATGTTCAGGCGAATCGTTATCAATATGAATACGATAAATATGGCAGAAAAACAAAAGAAACATCCCCTAATGGATATTTCAAGGAATATATTTATAATGCATACGATGATGTTGTTCAATGGAATGATAATGATGGGGTACTACTGACATATGAATATAATCAGTATGGTCAACAGATTTCAGCAACCAATAGAGCACAGCAGACTTCAAAAACAATTTATGATGCATTGGGACGTGTACAGGAGGAAGTTGATATTAGAGGTAACAGTTCCTACATAGAATATGATGTTATGAATCGCATGACTCGGCAGACAGATGTGAGAGGGAATATCACTACCTATACATATGATGAATTAGATCGTGTTACTGAAACAAGGGTCAATGAAAAAGTGACACAGCAGGTTTATGATTGTTTAGGGAATGTGATTAAAGATATTGATGCATTAGGTTATGAAACAAGTTATGAGTTTGATGAGAGAAATCAGCTCATTAAGGAGATCAATGCATTAGGACAAGAAACAAGATATACTTATGACGCTACTGGTCATGTATTAACAGTAACCAATGCTAAAGATCAGGTCAAGGAATATGGTTATGATGAATTAGGTCAGAAAACAAAGGAAATTAATGAAGCTGGTGAGGAAAGACTTTATCATTATAATCATATGGGTCAGGTTGAAAGTATTCAAACCGAAGATCAAAAGATTATTCAGTATCAGTTTGATATATCGGGGAATATGATCAAGATAGCTGTCAACAAGCAAGATAAATATCAGTTTAAGTATGACAATATGAATCAACTGGTTGAACAAAAGGATGCTAAGCAAAATACAGAATTCTATACTTATGATATCAGAGGAAATATAAAATCCTATACAGATAAAAATGGAACCGCCATTCATTATGAGTATACGCCAACCGATCAGTTAAAAAGACTTTATTGTGATACAATAGAGAATGAGTATCAATATGATAAATATGGTCAATTAATACGAGCCTACAGAAACACTCAAAAAGTAGCATCAACTTTTAAGTACAATCAATATGGAGATATCATAGAAGTCACAGATCCAAAGGACCAGAGTGTTCAGTATACTTATGATGGATATGGCAGACAGTTTAAAGTTTATTATCCCAGTGGACAAAAGGTTTCCTACAAATATGATGACTTAGATCATGTTATTGAAGTTAAGGATGGAAAACAGACAACACATTATACATATGATGCTTTAGGAAGAGAGATTCTAGAAGAATCATTACTACAGAAGAAAGAAACGACTTATAATGAGATTGGTCAGATTATAGAAAGTAAAACAAATCTCAAGGATAAGCAAATCTCTTATCAGTATGAGTACGATTCGTTAGGAAATACTCGAAAAGAGATATCAAATATCAATGGTCAGAAACTAACTAAAGAAATGGCATATGATAAAACAGGTCAGCTCATAACAAGTCGGATAGCAGCTGGCGATGATATCAGGGTATCCCGTTATACCTATGATGAATTAGGGAACCGAATTCTTTATGAGGAAACAGTGAATGGTGAAAAGACCATCAAGCACAGTAGTTATAATGCTAATGATGAACTGATGGAAGATGGTAAAGCCATCTACAGACATGATAAACAGGGAAATGTTATAGAAAAGCTTTATGAAGATGGTCATAAGGAAAAAATGTTCTATAATGATTTCAATGAACTTGTCCTTATGAAGAGTACAAACGGCAAGAAGATTCGTTATGGATATGATGCATTAGGAAACAGAATTTCCAAAGAAGAAAAGGCACCAATAGATTCAAAGGACTTCATCAATTATCTTAAGACAGATGTCAAGATACCTGATCTTGACAAAATGATTACATCATATGAAGAACTAGATGAAGTTCTTGATAGAAAGAAAGCTGAATACCAAGATACATTTAGTCACGAACTGCCAAACCAGACATCAACATGGCTGACAAGTGAAGGAATAGATGTAAAAACATTCTATGTCAATGATATTACATATGAGCATACACAGGTTCTGGAACTTCAGCAGAACAAACAGGTCGAAACATACACATATGGAAACAATAGAATTTCAATGACCATTGATGATCTTTCAATGAATTATATCTATGATGGAAAAGGAAATGTTATAAGTGATGATGGACTGGATAAGCATCTCTTTACATATGATGACTTTGGAAAAAGTCTAGAGAATATCAATGATAGCTATGCCTATAGAGGAGAGAATACGGAGTACAACTACCAGTATCTTAGAGCAAGATACTATGAGACAGCAAATGGACGCTTCCTGTCAAGAGATGACTATCTGGGAGAAAGAAATGCAAGTGAATACAATCAGTATATCTATGCATTGAACAATCCATCCATGTATAAGGATCCCAGTGGACACTTCAGTATATCAGCAATTGCAGATATCATGATATCAAGTACAAAGAAGCTGGCACAGGATCATATAGATAAGGGAGCAGAGCTACTGAGCAAGGGTTTAGACTGGATGGGCAAGATAACAGGCATGAAAGGTGCAACCAATGTCGTTAAAAAGGAAGTCAATAAGGCAGCCAAGAAAACCAAGAAGATAGTTGATGAGGTCACTCGCAATGTAAAGAAGGCTGCAGCAGCAGTAGACAAGAAGAAACAGCAGCAACAGCAGAAAAACAGCTTTATTGAGTATGCAAAACAGCATGGAATAGATGAAGCCTACAGGAAGTTCAAGAACATGGATGGCTCACTGCTGGAGGAGGCAGTGAAAGCGTATTGTGATACATTAGGATTAGAGTATGTATCGTTGA
>OATT01001502.1_pt1 | contig 11368 bp, 14 predicted proteins | sample 1476071 | NCBI WGS metagenome assembly OATT01 (sample SAMEA2579989, study PRJEB22360) | human gut metagenome | biome: human gut; feature: human-associated habitat; material: faeces | place: Denmark | collected 2008/2010 | reverse complement strand
AAATGAAATATAAAACAAAAAAACACTTAATAAAATTAAAATCAATCAAGTGTTTTTTTTCGTTTTATTCTTTTTTTAATAATTTTTTTCTTATAGGGATTATTTTTACAACCTGTCTTATTTACTTTAGTTCTAGTTACAGCAACATCCGGAGTTGGTGCTGTAAATGTTTCTTCCTCTTCAGAAGAGGAACATACATCAACAGCAGCTATTAAAGCAAGTTCATCTGATAAAACCGCAAAAAAGGTAGCCAATATATTTATATCATTAGAGCTGAGTTCTTCACCTAATGCAACAGCTAATGTAGATGCTAAAACAATATAATCTAATGAGCTAAAAGCACATAGTTTAGAATTAGAAGAATTCTGATTTCTGCCCAAATTTTTTGAGATTACCTTTTTCATAAAACCTCCTAAAAATAATATATAAAATATATATGCTTGTATTTAAAAAATAAAAACTATAACAGATTCTAAATTTTGTCTATTATTTATAAAAATTATAGATAATGGAGATAATATTCTATAAATTATGCTTAAAATTTTATAACAAGAAGGGAACGATTATATGAAAAAATATAGAATATTAGTAGGAATTATAATGGCATTATCTATAATAATTATAGGAACTTCAGAGCCTGCTAAAAATCTTTATAAGGCTAGCAACTTAATTAGTAAAGGTATAAAAGTAGATGATAAAAAGAAAATAGAAAAAGATATACTAATCTGTATTGACCCAGGACATCAAGAAAAAGGAGATAGTAATTCAGAGCCTGTAGCACCAGGTTCTTATGTTAAGAAGGCTAGGGTATCTTCGGGAGCTACAGGGGTAGCAACTAAAAAGCCAGAATATATATTAAATTTAGAGGCATCTACAGTTTTAAAACATATATTAGAAGGTAAGGGATATAAAGTAATAATGACAAGAGAAAGTCATGATGTTAATATAAGTAATTCAGAGAGAGCTATATTTGCAAATAATAATAAAGCAGATATGGTAGTAAGAGTACATGCAGATAGTTTAAATAACCCAGGAAAAACAGGTGCATCTATTCTAATACCAGCTAAAGAAAGTAAATATACAACGGCTATATATGAGGATAGTCAAAATTGTGCAAATCTAATTAGCAGTAAGATGAAGGAAGCAGGAATAAAAGTCAATGGAGTATTTGAAAGAGGAGATTTAACAGGTTTTAATTGGTCTCAAGTTCCGGTAGTTTTAGTTGAAATGGGATTTTTAAGTAATTATACGGAAGATCAAATGATGTCAAACCCAGAATATCAAACAAAGTTAATGCAAGCTATATCTGATGGACTTGATGAATATTTTGCAAATAAATAAAATATATAGGTGATGTCAATGAAAAGTAAGCTAGAAAGTGCCTATGCAAAAGCATTAACTGGTACATTTAAAGTAATAAATCCTATAAAAAAAACAATAAAAAAAACTGAATGTGAAGTGCACTTATATATACAAGAAAATGCTTTAGAAATTTTAAACTGTAATGGTTATAATGATGAATATAAACTATTCAAAGAATATAAATCGAAGATAGATGAAGGTTTGGTATGGGCAGATCAAGATTTTAAATGTTATCATCATTTTTACAATCCGAAAGAAGAAAAAGGTATGTATGGATATGATGATAATGCACTTACTGTAGCTAGAGGTTATTATTTAAAAGCTTTAAAATACTTTACACTAGAAGATTATGATAAGAGTATGTTTTACTTTGGAGCTGCATGTCATATAATCCAAGATTTAACTGTACCACAGCATGCTAAGGGAAAACTATTTGATAATCATAGACAATTTGAATTATATGTTAAGGAGAACTATACAAAAATAAATAGATTTAAGTGTAAAGAAGAGCCTATAATATTGAATTCAGTTTCAGATTATGCAAATTATAATTCATTAAGAGCTCTTAAGATAGATTATATATATAAAAATATAAATGATTTAAATACAAAGCTTTATTTAACTGCTTTAAAAAGTTTAACTTTAGCTCAAAGAACTAGTGCAGGTTGTATGATTATGTTTTACAATGATTTACTTTATATTTGATTAAGACTATGTAACATATGTAGTATACTTGATTTAAGTCAAAAAAGAATATATTATAGTATAGAATATAGATAAAAATTATGAAGAGGTGTCAAGATGCTAGTAGTAGAAAATGTAAGTCATGGCTTCGGAGCTAGAACTATACTAGAAAATGTTTCATTTAGACTTAGAAAAGGTGAACATATAGCGTTAGTCGGAGCAAATGGAGAAGGTAAATCAACTTTTTTAAATATAATAACAAAAAAACTTATGCCAGATGCAGGGAATATAAAGTGGTCATCAAGAGTTAGTGTAGGTTACTTAGACCAACATACAGTTCTTGAAAAAGGAAAGACTATAAGAGATATATTAAGAGATGCATTTAAATCAATGTTTGATTTAGAGCAAGAGATGTTATCTATGTATGATAAGATGGGTGAAGCTAATGATGATGAAATGGCTAAACTTATGGAGGAAACAGCAGAAATACAAACAATTTTAGAAAATAGTGGATTCTACATGATAGATGCTAAAATTCAAGAAATAGCAAATGGATTGGGTCTTGGAGAAATAGGATTAGATAGGGATGTAACTGATTTAAGTGGAGGTCAAAGAACGAAAGTTCTTCTTACTAAATTATTACTAGAAAATCCTACAATATTAATATTAGATGAGCCTACTAACTATTTAGATGAAGAACATATAACTTGGTTAACAAGATATCTTCAAGAATATGAAAATAGTTTTATATTAGTATCACATGATATACCATTTATAAATAATACTTGTAATGTAATATACCATATGGAAAATGGAGAATTAAACAGATATAAAGGAAACTATGATGAGTTTGTAAGGCTTAATGAAATAAAGAAACGTCAAGAAGAACAAGCATATGATAAACAAGTTGAAGAAAGAAAAAGACTAGAAGATTTTATAGCTAGAAATAAAGCTAGAGTTGCTACTCGTGGTATGGCTAACAGTAGACAAAAACAATTAGACAAGATGGAGATTTTAGAAAGACCAAAAGAGAAGATAAAGCCTACTTTTGGTTTTAAGGAAGCTAGAACTCCAAGTAGATTTGTATTTGAAACAAATGACTTAGTTTTAGGTTATAATGAAGCTTTAACTAAGCCTTTAAACTTCATATTAGAAAGAAATCAAAAGATAGCTTTAAAAGGTATGAATGGTATAGGAAAATCAACATTGTTAAAAACATTACTTGGAATAATAAAGCCATTTGATGGAGAAGTAAAACATGGAGATTATTTAGAAGTTGGTTATTTCGAACAAGAAAGCTCAAGAGATAACTATAATACTCCAATGGATGAAGTATGGGCAGAATTCCCAGGGCTTACAAACTTTGAAGTTAGACAAAGCCTTGCTAAATGTGGTCTTACAAATGAACATATAACAAGCCAAATGAGAGTTTTAAGTGGTGGAGAAGCAGCTAAGGTAAGGTTATGTAAGATAATGTTAAAAGATATAAACTTACTAGTTCTAGATGAACCTACAAACCACTTAGATGTAGAGGCGAAAGATGAGCTTAAAAAGGCTATAAAAGAATTTAAGGGAACTGTACTTTTAGTATGCCATGAGCCAGAGTTTTATATGGATATAGTAGATGATGTATGGAATATAGAGGACTTTACGACTAAAATAGTATAATAAGATACCTTGGAGTATTTAACATATGAAAAAAATTATTAATGTAATATTCTCAGTTATTTTTAGTGTATTAATTATAAGCACAATAATCAAATTCACGGTAGGATTTAAGCAACTTTATTATTTTGATATAGAGTATTTAAATATACCTGTTTTGTCGGGATTGTCTAAAGAAGATATAAAAAAGAACTATGATTATATGATCGATTATAATTTGGATAAAGATAATAAAGAATTTGAATTGCCAAGTATAAAATTTTCAGAGAATGGTAAAATTCACTTTGAAGAAGTTAGAAATATATTTCAAATATTAAATAAGATATTTAAGATATCACTAGTACTTTCCATAATAGGATTAGTAATAAATATATTAAATAAAAATATTGAATTTTTGAAAACTACATCTAAAGCACTAATAGTAATACCCTTAATATTAATGTTGCCTATAGTTGTAAACTTTGAAGGTAGTTTTGTACTATTTCATAAAATTATGTTTAATAATGATTATTGGATATTTGATCCAAACTTAGATCCTGTAATAAATATTTTACCTGAAGAATTTTTCTTTCATGCAGGTCTTATGATTTTGATTCTTATAATTATAGCTAGTTTAACTAATTACTTAATATATAGATTTTTAAAAAGAGAGCAGTAAACTGCTCTCTTTTTAAAAAATATATTAATCATTAATTTTAGTAATCTTAATAATATCTTGGAATTTACTCATAATATAATCATAATTATTTTTATTATGAGGTAATAAACAATCAGAACAGTTTTTTATACCTTTGTCTGTATATTTAAAATTACCACCGCAATTTTTACCTAAGGTATATAACGGACAGTAGCAAAATAAGCAGTTAAATTCATCAGGATTATTAGTTTTATGACAAGGAAAAAATTCACATTCTTTATGGTTAAAAAATTTATAATTATCACTCATATTATTATCTCCTTAGTTTTACAGTATTAATATAATTATACTAAATATTAACATTAATGGTATAATAAGAAAAACAAAAGTATAATACTATACTAAAATATTATATAAATCTATGAACGAGGTGTTACTTATGGAAGAAAAAAAGGAAAAAGCCTTGCTTGTAGGGCTTAATATCACATCTACAGCAAGAAAAATTGATGATATAGATATAAATGAATCAATGGAAGAATTAAAAGAACTAGCAAAAGCTGCAGGAGCAGAGGTTGTAGGAAGTTTAATTCAAAATAGACAATCTAGAGATGCTGCATTTTATGTAGGAAAAGGAAAAGTAGAAGAAATAAAGGCGTATAGTGATTCATTAGGAGCTACAGTAGTTATTTTTAATGATGAGTTATCAGGAGCTCATATAAGAAATATAGAAGAAGTAGTAGGAATAAAGGTTATAGATAGAACAACACTAATTCTTGATATATTTGCTCAGAGAGCGCTTAGTAAAGAAGGTAAACTACAAGTAGAATTAGCTCAATTAAACTATAGATTACCTAGATTATATGGAATGGGCGGTCACATGAGTAGAACTGGAGCAGGTATAGGTACTAGAGGTCCAGGGGAACAAAAGCTTGAAATAGATAAAAGAAATATACTTAATAAAGCAGCTGATATAAGACGTGAACTTAGAGAAGTTAAAAAGATAAGAGAGACTCAAAGGGTTCAACGTTTAAAGTCTAGTATACCTATAGTAGCACTTGTTGGTTACACAAATGCAGGTAAATCAACTTTATTAAATGAACTTATAAAGACTCATAAAGATTATGATGTAGAAAAAGAAGTAATGGCAAAAGATATGCTATTTGCAACTCTTGATGTAACTTTAAGAAAAGCTTTATTACCTAATAAAAAAGAATTTTTAGTTGTAGATACAGTTGGATTTGTAAGTAAGCTTCCTCATGATTTAGTAGAAGCATTTAAAGCAACTTTAGAAGAAGTTCAATATGCAGACTTAATTTTACATGTAATAGATGCAACAAATTCAAATTATGAATTACAAAAGAGCACAACAGAAAAAGTTCTTAAGGAATTAGGTGCAGATACTAAGCCAACTATACTTGTGTACAATAAGATAGACAGATTAGAGTTAGATATTTATCCTAAAAATCATGATGATATAGTATATATATCTGCTAAAAAAGGTATAAATATGGATAAGTTAATAGAAATTATACAAGATAATATAATGAAGAATACTTATGCTGTAACTTTAATGCTACCTTATGAAAGAGGAGATATATTTAGTAGGCTAAAGAATAAATATAATATAGAAAACTTTGAATATGTAGAAAGTGGAATAACACTAGATGTAAATTTAGAAGAAGAAGACTATAATATATATAAAGAGTATATTTTAGAAAAGTAGGGAGTATTATGAATATAAGTTGGGATAATATAGACAAATTAGAAGATCACTATATAACATATCTTCTATATAAAGAATCTAGGACGGTATCTCAAATCAGTAAAATAAGAAATCTATCAACTTCTCAAGTAAATGATCAATTAATAAAGGCTAAGTTAGAAATAAAATCTATGCTTAAGGATAAAGTAGAATTATCTAAAGATGTTATAGATAAATTTTTAGTTCTTAATAAAAATGACAGACTAAAATTTATGGATAGTTTAAATGAAGAAAGAATGCTAGATTTTAAAAGAAAGTTATATAAAAGAATAATTACGGAAAAAAATGCAGAAGACTTAATGATATTAATATGGGCTACTGGTGAATTAAGGGATGATAGATTTTTAGCATTATTACATCCTCTTACAAGCCATAGACACTCTGATGTAAGGAGAATAACATATTCAGCTCTTAGAAAAATAGAATCTCCAAGTAGTAGAGAATATTTACAAAGAGGGCTTTATGATAGTAATCCTCAAACAAGGCAATACTGCGCTAAAGCTCTTGCAAAAATAGGTAATAAAAATAGCTTAAAAATGTTAAAACAGCTAAGAAATAAGAAAAATTTCGAAAAAGAATATGTACTAAGAGCATATGAAGAAGCAATCAGTATATTGGAAGAAGATATTTAACATATTTAACTTTATTTAACATATAATTCAGTAAATAAGATATTTATAGTGCATCTCCAGAAGTTAACATTAAAATTCGCTTAACTTGAGAGCTAGAGAGCAAAGAGAATTTATAAGTATTAAGAAATACATAAATTCTTCTAGTAACATCTTAGAAAATATGTCAGGTGTAGCGATTGAAAATTATAGTACAACTAAAATCAGATAAATCGTAAATTTCTTAAATCCAAAAAGATGGTTAATAGGAGGGGTTTAAATGATAGTAAGATATTGTGCAGGTGGAGTAGTATTTTATGCTAATAAGGTGTTACTTGTTAAGAATGATAGAGGAGAATGGACTTTACCAAAAGGAAAAATACATCAAGATGAATTAAAACATTCTAGTGCAGTTTCAAGGGTTAAAGATGAAACAGGAGTAGAGGCTAGTATTTTAGAAACTGCGGGTAATACAATGTATCAGTTTTTTTCAAGAAGTAGACAACAAGAAGTATGTAATGCCATTACATGGTATATAATGCAAACTGATAGCAATAATTATGTATTAAAGGATGAATTTACTGATGGTGGTTTTTATAAAGTTAAAGAAGCTATAAATATGTTAACTCATAGTCAAGAAAAGTCTTTAGTTGATATTTCATATAAGAAGTATAAAGAGCTAAGAAAAAATAATATCGAAGATGGATTGGCTACAAATTAATATATTAATAAAGAAGAAAGGAGATTTCCTTTCTTTTTTTATATACTAAGATATTATAAAATATATATGATGTGGATAACTTAAAATATAATAATTGCTTTGAGCAAGAATATACTGTTGGAGAAATGAAGTATTTAATTGATATATAGTTAAGAAGAATAGAACTTCATTTAAAGTTGTACCTAAAAAATATATTGGATATAATAACAATAGAAGTTTATTTAGATAAGTTGGAGGATACAAATGAGTACATATAAAACACTACATGAGTTTGGAATGGATGAAATTATAATAGAAAAATCTACTTTTATTGGATATGCAAAACCTATAAAAACAGAAGAAGAGGCTATTGAATTTGTAAATGAAATAAAGAAAAAACATAAAGATGCAACTCATAATGTATGGGCATATACTGTTGGAAAAACTATGAATATACAAAGATATAGTGATGATGGTGAACCACAAGGAACAGCAGGAATTCCAACTTTAGAAGTGATAAAAAAAGAGGATTTAAGAGATGTTGTAGTTGTTGTAACGAGATACTTTGGTGGAGTTAAGTTAGGTGCTGGAGGATTAGTTAGAGCATATACTAAGGGTGCTAAAATAGGAATAGATGCTGCAAAAGTAATAGAAAAAGTAATGTACAAAGAAGTTAGAATTAAAATAGATTATAATCAACTTGGAAAAGTACAAAATGAAATAATGAATATGAATTATTTTGTTAAAGATACAATATATGAAGACAATGTAGAAATAATAGTATATTCAAGATTAGAAGAAGTGAAAGTTTTAACTGATAAAATGATTGATATAACTAGTGCTACAGCTGAAATAAAACTAGGTGAAGAATTTTATTTATCAGAGCAAAATGGAAATATAATATTATAAAATAAATTAGAAATGACTTATTTTTAGTTATTAGAAAATTATAATATATCCTAAAAATTATATTTATTATGTATATTTAAGTAACATCATAATATAAGAAAAGTAAAAATCATATTTTTAATAAGGAATATACAATAAAAACTAAAATGTACGTATTAAAGTATATTTTAGTTTTTATTGTATAAACATTTCAGATTCTGTTTATTATTTACCACATTTTTCTTTCTTATGGTTGCAAAATCCTTTCTTAATTTCTATACAACCAACTATTAATAAAAATACGCCAAAAACTTTTCTTAAAGTTTCAGAAGACAAGTAATTAGCTACAAAAGAGCCGCATATTGCGCCTAAAATACCAAATAGAGCTATTGGTATAACTAATGAAAATACAACATTTTTATTTTTTATATGTATTATTAAAGCAAATATAGTCATAGGTATAGAGGAAAGTAAATTTACACTTTGTGCTATTTTAGGATCGATATGTGCAAATAGTATTAACGCTGGAATCAATATTGTTCCACCACCCATTCCCATACCACCAATAATACCTGAGAGAAATCCTAATATAGTTAAAAACATTAAAACACCATCCTTATAGCTGCGATTATCATTATTGTACCAAATGTAATTCTAAGAAATTTTCCAGTTACCTTTGATAAAAGCTTAGCACCTAAAATGCCTCCAATAATACTACCGATAGCAACTTTTAAAGTTAATGAAATATCATATGTACCTTTTGAAATGTAAATTACTGAGCTAGCACTAGTTAAAAATACTATTATAGCGAGAGCTGTGGCATGAGATTTATGTTCTTCTATTTTGACTATATTATTTAGTATAGGTACAAGTAAAGTACCTCCACCAGATCCGAATATTCCATTAACGAAACCTGTAAAAAGACCTATTATAGAGTTTTTAATATTAAAGTTAAAATATTTATTTTTCAATTTAATCACCTTCTTCTAATAGTGTTTGCATAAATATGAAAATATATTTATATAATTAATCATAAAATTTGTACAGGAATCAATTAATAAGCAATATAATTTAAATGTGAAAAATATGCTGATTATATAGTATTAGATAGACTATATATGAGTGAATCAGTTGATTTGATATTATGTAGTGAATAAGTTATAAAACAAATTATAGATATAACTAAAAATACAAGTGTAAAAAATTTTCTATTGGTGAAGGTGAGTTATAAATTTTGAATAAAAAAGTTAACTCCGTATAGAAGTTAACCTTTTTATTTTTATATAGTTATTATACTTGGACCAATATAATTTACTTCTTACATTTTGTTAAGCATCGATACATAACTATATGTAAATCTTTATCAATTTTATTTACTGTAGCTTTATCGACCATGGAACCTACTAAGAATAATTCATCTTCATGGGAATCATCACCCATTAATTCCCAATAGAATTCTTCAACTTCACATTGTCTTTGAATATTTAAAACATCATTAAGAGATGAAATTTCATCATCTGGATAAGCTGAATTATAATCTATTATAGTTATAGTTGATAATTCTGAATCTCTTTTTATACGAACATTTATATCATTTGATCCGCTTCTCATTAATAAAGATGTCACTTCATCAACTAATCTTGTTATCTTTTTTACTTCGTTTTGCAATTAAGCTACCTCCTTTTTACAAATGCGTCGAGTATAGGTAATAAGAAACCTGCAACTAGTCCACCTGCAAATCCATTATTATATAAATTTACCCCACCGTGTATTATACCAACATTTGTTGCTAAAAGGAAATGTAATATTCCAGCGATAAATCCTATTTTATAACCATATACCCCAGCTATAGGAGCTAAAGTTGTTGAAAATAATACAGTTATAATAACTCCTGTTGATGATATATCACGTCCTAAAAATAATGCTGTTACTATTACACCTAATACAACAGGCAAACAGTTCTTTATATGCTTTCCGAAGGCGCTAAATCCGACAACTGTAAATATACCTGCTATTACAGGGCCATTTACTACACCACCTATTAAAAGTACAAATGATAGTGAAAGTAAACCCATAAGACCCATATTAAAGAAAGTTACTCCATATCCCATTAAAAAAGTGTAATCTGTAACTACTCTTCCACTATAGTTGAAGATATGTTTATATTCATTTAAAGTATTTTTATTTACTGAAATACCTATGCAAATCAAGTAAATAAACATTGCTACCAATGTTAATATTAAAAATAGATTATTTTCTAAATATAAAATATTTACAGATTCTATTTTAATATCAAGGCTTTTAAGAGCACTTGTTAGTATAGTACCTAATATACCTGCTGTGAATCCAAGGTTATAAATATTATAACCATCATAAAACTTTACCATATGAGATGCTAGGGGTGTAATTATAAATCCTATAAATATACCAACACCAATACCTAATAAAATAGCTATTTTACTTGGTAACATATTGGAAAAACTAATTTCACTAATTACAGGTGCAAGAGCTGTAGCAAACATAATTGATACTATTATATCTTTAAAATCTATTTTTTTATGATAACTATATAAATAACCTCCCATATATATTGGGATAATGTTAAATATATTTTTTCCAAAAAATGAAAATCCCATAACTGTCATAAAAGCAGCTAAGATAAGTCCATTGATTCTTAATTTATATTTTTTTAATAAATATAGATTATAAAAACTAATTAAGGCAACATTAACAAAAGTAGGACCGATTCCACCAACAGATAGGAAATCTGTAATTAATATGGATGGTGAAATCAAAATATTTTTTAATCCAGATGATAATGTTAGGTTTGTTTCACCATCAAAATATGAAAATAGTATTCCTAAAATCATAAATGTTAGTGGAAATATAAATAATATTTTGAGTTTTTGTTCTTTATGCAATTCTTTTTCTTGGTACTTGTGTATATACATTCATATCCTCCTCTTTAATTTTAAAGCTATTTAAATTTATTTGGGTGAATGTAGTAGATTTACATAGATTATATCATTTATAATATATAAATGTAAAAGATTATATAAATA
>OATT01001494.1_pt1 | contig 11437 bp, 9 predicted proteins | sample 1476071 | NCBI WGS metagenome assembly OATT01 (sample SAMEA2579989, study PRJEB22360) | human gut metagenome | biome: human gut; feature: human-associated habitat; material: faeces | place: Denmark | collected 2008/2010 | reverse complement strand
CCTGTGCGGCAAGCATCACAAAAGGATTGTAGTGATGGCTGGAGGCGCCTCTGGTGCTTCCCACAGACTGTATGCCGTGATGGACCTGTGTGCGGGAGAGCAGGCGCTCCATGGCGTGACGTCCGTAGAAGCTGATAAAATCAAAGTCTCCGAACTGGAAATCCGTACAGGTGCTCATGATACGCTCCAGATAAATAGGGGATTCCCCTTTATTTTCCACAGTCACGCTTCTGGTGATAATGTCCTTTTCCTCCAGGACACCGTAATAGAGATGTACATATACGTTCTGTGTGCTGTCCTTCAGTGTGATGACTAGGGTGTCAGCAGTGTCTTCCTTAAGCGCGTAGAAAGCAGGAAGGCCGGGAAGGGAATATTTTCCCTCCAGGATCTGAGCGGATTCATAGCGGAATTCACAGGAGGAAGCACCGGATGCATAGCGTATCCGCACAGCGCTCTCCCTGTAGTCCCCGTTGCCGTATGTGGGGAATTCCTGGGGAAGAGTGTCAAGAGAATAGGCGCGGTTGTCGCCTGCTATATAGGGATTGCCGGAAAATCCCCGGTCTCTTCCCACATTCAGGTATGAGTAGTCAAATATAGGTGTCCTTTTTCCAAACCATGTATGTACCAGAAATCCCAGATCGTCCACCTTCATCTGGTACATGCTGTTATTGGTAAGCAGGGTAAATAGTTTCCCGGTAGTATCTTTTTTGATAGCCATTCGTTGTTCTCCTCCAAAAGATAAAATAGACATAATAATTCATCTGTTTTCATTATAGTGGACCGGAGGGGACACGTAAATATGTCATTGTGACAATAATATAGCAAAAAGAGAGAAGAGGCACCTTACGGTACCTCCTCCCTCTTTATAGGGTATGCATGACAGATATGGATTTAAGCTAATTTCATTATGATGCCAGCTCTTTTGCTTTCTGAGCTGCGGATGCAGCGTCAGCTGTGTAAGCATCAGCACCGATTTCATCAGCGAATTCCTGTGTAATAGGAGCGCCGCCAACCATAACTTTGATATTGCCGCGGAAATCCTGAGCATTTAAAGCTTCAACAGTAGCTTTTAATGCCGGCATAGTTGTGGTCAGAAGAGCAGAACATCCAACAATCTTAACGTCCGGGTTAGCTTTGACAGTTTCAATGAATTTCTCTGTCGGTACATCAACGCCTAAGTCGATAACTTCAAATCCGGCACTCTCGATCATCATGGCAACAAGGTTTTTACCGATATCATGAAGGTCACCGGCAACAGTTCCGATAACCATCTTGCCGCATACGCCGGCGCTTCCGCTTGCCAGATGTGGTTTCAGAACCTCAACACCTTTTTTCATTGCACGTGCTGCAACTAACATTTCAGGAACGAAAATCTCGTTGTTTTTGAAACGCTCGCCTACAACGCCCATTGCGTCGATCATTGCGTTTAATACGTCTACAGCCTGGCATCCGTCATCCAGTGCTTCCTGAACTAATCCACCAACCAGTTTTGCTTTTCCAGCAGCAACAGCATCTGCAACAGCCTGAATCTTACTCATAATAAATTCCTCCCATTTCTTAAAAAATATATTTTATAGTTTTTTATTTCCCTTTTCAGTAATTCCATTCCTCAACACGAACACCATAAATGTTAATTCTTCGGAGCAGGTCCGATCAGTCCTTCACGGTAAGCACCGATGTATTCCATACAGAAATCATCTTCGCCCATAAGTGCCTCTGTAGCATATACAAGACCCAGCATATCTCGGTTCGTGGGGTCCATGATGGCACTGTCAAGTCCTGCGTTCATAGCCAGGATCATAAAGCCGTAGTTGATCAGCTTACGAACCGGCAGATTGAAGGAAATGTTGCTGATAGCAGCAGTAATATGAATCGTCGGGTACTGTTTGCGAACAGTTTCGATTACCTCGATGTTCATGGCGATACCGTCCTCGGAAGTACACAGCATCTCTACCAGGGGGTCTATGTGAAGACGGTTTGGATTGATGTTGTATTCTTTTGCCTTTGCCATAATATTGTCAAATACACGGAGACGATCAGCTGCGGATTTGGGGATTCCTGTATCATCACTTAAAAGTGCAATGACTTCCCAGTCTTTGTTCTCTTCCATTGCCATGATCGGGAATATAGTGTCGATTTTATCACCTTCTCCTGATACGGAGTTGAAGATACCCGGTCTCTTACAGAACTTATAAGCTTCTTTTAAAACTGCGGTACTGGGACTGTCCACGGAAATCGGAAGATCTGTAACTTCCTGGATGCATTCGATCATCCATTTTAAAGTTTCAACCTCAATCTCTTCCGGAACGGAAGCACAGCAGTCTATGTAGGTGGCATTGGCAGCGGCCTGTTTTCTGGCGCGGTCTTTGATGAACTCCGCATCTCTCTCAGCGATGGCTTTTGCAACTGCCGGTATGGAGCCGTTGATTTTTTCCCCAATGATTATCATTTTGCAAAACCTCCTGTACAAATTTATAACTCTATTGTACCAAAATGCGAAGAAAGTACAAGCCGCAAAAAGGGGGGATTTTTCAAAGGTTTTCCTACAAAGTGTAGGAAGAGGGAAAACCTATAAAAAATGCGGTAAAACAGGAAAATACCTGAATCTGCCGCATTCTAAATGGTTAAAAAATTGTCAATCCGGCGGAAAGACACTTTTCCGCACTACCAGCTCCACGGGAAGGCGGATTGCCTTCTCCTCCACCTTCTCTCCGGACAGCAGCCGGAACAAGAGATCTGAGGCCAGTTCTCCCTTTCTGGCAATGTCCTGATGCATGGTGGTCAGCTTGGGGATACAGAACTCCGCATAAGGGTTGTCGTCGAATCCGCACACAGAGATATCGTGGGGAACATGGCAGCCGTGTTCGTTCAGATAGCCGATCACCTCAAAGGCAAGCTGATCTGCTGTGCAGAACAGTACATATTTTTTTCCTGCCAGCGCCAGGAGGGAATTGTACTGGCTGTCTCTGCGTCTCTTCTGTGTGTCCAGTACCATGTGCCATTGTTTTTCAGTGCTTATGCCGTGCTCCTTCAGAGCAGCTTTGGCACCTGCAGTTCTCAGAGCAGAGGAGCCTATCTTGGCATCTGAGATTACGATTATATTGGAAAAACCTGTGTTAATAAGATAGTTTACCATCTGCTTCCCCGCGCTGATGTCATCCAGGGTGACATGATACCCCTGGTCGGGCAGTGAGGCGGTATCTTCCATAAAAGTGTCGATTCCCACCACCGGGCAGTCCACCAGAGAACACAGCTTGTCATAGTTGGTCTTGGACAGTGTCACAGCAATGATCCCTGCCACGTTCCAGGAAAGTGCTGTCTTGAAAATATTGTCAAGGTTCCGGTCTATATACAGCATCATATAGTAGCCGGCCCTCCGTATCTTTTCCTCCAGCACACCGATGGTCTGACTGTAGAACGGATCACCAACGGTGGTCTGGGTGTAGCGTTTTGTGGTATGGATCACCACAATGATCAGCCTGGTCTTGCCTTTTGTCAGAGCTTCCAGCCCCATCTTGGGCACGTAATTGTGCTCCTTCAGGGCCTGCTGGATACGTTCCACATTCTCTTTTGACACCTTGCTGGTGCGGCCGTGGATCACGTTGGCAACCGTGGTTGGGCTGACATTCATCATATTTGCTATTTCTTTTATCGTTATCATCCGGTTACCCCCAAATTCGGACAGCCTGCGCTGTCTGTTACAGGAAAGTATTGTATTTTACTTCTATTATAGAATAGCAGAAATAATCAGAATTGCAAGAGGGTGTCAGAAAGTTCATTTATTTGTCAGATAAATAAAAAACGGGAATGTGTAATTTAAAGATTATATAAGGGGAAATTATGTGTAGAATGTATAAAAAACTGTATATAAATTATGTATCGTGATGGTTTTGCGTAAAACTTATTTACAGATAATGGGGATTGTGCTAATTTCTATTATAACAATAGAGGTGCTGCACAACATTGGCGGCGGTCACAGTTGTAGTGGTTATACCGACACTTCTTATTTGATTTGAGAGGAGAACAGCATGAATAAAGCATGGTGGAAAGAGGCGGTTGTTTACCAGATATATCCCAGAAGTTTTATGGATTCCAACGGAGACGGAATCGGGGACCTGCAGGGCGTGATCAGCAGGCTGGATTATCTGAAAGACCTGGGGATTGACGTTATCTGGATGTCTCCATGTTACAAATCGCCCAATGATGACAATGGATATGATATCTCTGATTACAGGGATATTATGGATGAGTTCGGAACCATGGATGATTTTAAGGAAATGCTTACAGGCATCCATGAGAGGGGCATGAAGCTGGTGATGGATCTTGTTGTGAACCATTCTTCAGATGAACATCAGTGGTTTGCGGAATCCAGGAAATCCAGGGATAACCCGTACAGGGATTATTATATCTGGAGAGACGGCAGGGATGGAAGAGAGCCCAACAACTGGACCTCCTATTTCTACGGTCCCGCGTGGGAGTATGATAAGACCACAGACCAGTATTATCTGCACCTGTTTTCAAAGAAGCAGCCGGATCTGAACTGGGAGAACCCGAAACTGCGCGGTGAGATTTATGATATGATGAAATTCTGGCTGGATATGGGATGTGACGGCTTCCGTATGGATGTTGTGAGTCTGTTCTCGAAGACACCGGGTCTTCCGGATGGAAAACCGGCAGAGATCACCGGAACAGAGCATTTCCAGGACGGACCAAGAATCCATGAATTTCTGCAGGAGATGAACAGGGAAGTTTTATCAAAGTATGATATCATGACAGTGGGCGAGACACCGGATGTCCCCCTGGAACATGCCCTGCGCTATGCCAATAATGAGGGTACAGAGCTTAATATGGTTTTCCAGTTTGAACAGAACACGCTGGACTGCGGACCTGAGCGTTACAGTTATCGGAAAGTGCCGCTGCCGGAATTAAAGGCATGCTTCAGCAAATGGCAGACGGTTCTCCAGGATAAGGCATGGAACAGTTTGTACTGGACCAACCATGACCAGCCAAGAACCGTGTCCCGCAGGGGAAATGACGGGCAGTACCGCAAAGAAAGCCAAAAAATGCTGTACACTATGCTTCTGACCATGCAGGGAACCCCGTATATTTATCAGGGCGAGGAAATCGGAATGACAAATGTGCATTTTGATTCCATTGAGGATTACAATGACATAGAGGTAAAAAATCTCTGGAAAGAGCGTGTCATTAACGGCAGCGCGGACCCGGAGGTTCTGCTGGATGCCATCAGGTTCCGTTCCCGCGATAATGCAAGGACTCCCATGCAGTGGGATGACAGCGAGAATGCCGGATTTACCACGGGAACACCGTGGCTGAAGGTGAATCCCAATTACAAGGATATCAATGTGAAGGAAGCGCTGGAAGACCGGGATTCTATTTTCTATTATATGAAAAGGCTGATTCAGATGCGGAAGGCAAATGAGGTTGCTGTGTACGGAGATTTCAGGGAATATGAGCCTGAGAATGAGAGTCTTTATATATATGAAAGAAATTATGAAGGCAAAAAGATGTTCGTGGTGCTGAATTTCACGGAGAATGAAGTTCCTTTCCATATGCCTGAGGGGCTGGATGCAGGTAAGGCTGTGCTTGTGATTGATAATTATAAGGGAGAGGAAGCGCTGGAGGAGCGTATGATGCGGCCGTATGAGGCGGCTGTGTATGTTATGTAAACTTCTTGTGTATTGAGAGAGAAAAGGAAGGCGGTGCGGCGCAGGGCTGTACTGCCTTTTCTCATGATTTGAATTTCGTCGTATTGTCTAATTGTTATTTGGGGTGGGTTGTGATACACTTCTGATTAAAGATATCAATGAGCGTTCGCTCTTTAATTTCTAATCGGCATTTCGCCGTGAAACTCCATTGTTTAAAAGTATATAGCCGACAGAGCAGATATGGCTGATTTTGTCCGGGAAAGAATTACTGTCTTTTACAGCCTGATAAGTTATGATACAATAAAGGCAAATCACAGAGAGATTTTTTCCTGCATCAGGTATATTCTGTTCAGGAAAGGAGAATCTATGGAAACTGACAATTTCATAATGCTGCCCACTGTGGATTTTTGTTTTACAGAACTGATGAAAAACTGTATAGTGCGAAAAGGGTTTGTCGCTGCGCTTATAGGCATCCCTCCGGAGGAGATAGAGGAGACAACACTTCTTGAGGCATCTCTTGGAGGTGACTGGCCGGATGATAAGCTGGGAATTCTGGATGTCCATGTGCTGCTTGCGGACGGGACCAGGATGAACATAGAAATGCAGGTCAAATACTTTGAATACTGGGACGAGCGTGTTTTATTTTATATGGGAAGAATGTTTACGAGCCAGATAAAAAAGGGAGAACCATATAAAAAGCTGCAGAAGTGTATCCACGTAAGTATTCTGGATTTTATACATTTTCCGGATGATGATGAGTGCTACAGAACCATTCATTTTCGAGATGATAAGACGGGAAAAGTATATACGGATAAGATGGAGATTCAGATTCTGGAGCTGAAAAAGCTGCCTAAGGAAGTGCGTACAGGGGAGGATGTCATTTTGTGGATGAAGTTCTTCAGTGGAAAAAGCAGAGAGGAGTTTGAGCGCGTGGCAAAAGCAAACGAATATCTCAATGAAGCATATAATACACTGAAGACTATGAGTGCGGATGAAAAGAAGAGGCTGGAGTATGAGGCCAGGGATAAGGCTTTGAGGGATTATAACTCGCAGATAAGCAGTGCGGAAAGAAGAGGGGAGGAAAGAGGGGAGGAAAGGACCCGTCAGGTGTTTAAGCTGTATATGCAGGGGGAGACCCCGGAGGCGATTGCAAAAATCTGCGGAATACCGGTGGAAAAAGTCAGGGAAATTATACAGTAAAACTACCGGGGATGTAAAAATCCCCGGTAATTGAGTCCGGCCTGCCGGATTGTAATTATTTTGGTGTATTCAAATCTTTATAACACACATCTTCAAACGGAAGATAGATCCGTTTCCGTTCCAGGGAGGACAGATAGATTCCCTTTACCATTTCCAGCGTTTTCCTTCCCTCCATGGCGTCTATGGTAACCGGACGGTCATAGAGTATGGAATCATAAAAATCCCTGAGCTGCAGGTGGTGGCTGCTGCCCCAGTAATCCGGTCCCACATTGGTTGTCTCATAGGTGTTCCGAATCTCTGTGTAGCATCCGTCAGCCTCATAGAAGCCCATATCCTGAATCAGGCCACAGCGTCCCTTTTCTCCCTGAAATTCAATGGTGATGGGGGCGTCTGAGGCGTAGGAATTGCAGGCATAGAGGTTGTAGATGCAGCCGTTTTTAAACTGTATGGCAGCTTCCGCGGCATCCTCCACATGCACGGTATCGTGGCAGTGGTTATGTACGCTGCCTTCAATCCATTCAATGTCACTTCCCAGCATATAGCGCACCCGGTCCATACTGTGTATGGCCTGGTCTATGAGTACGCCGCCGCCTTCTCTGTCCCAGGTGCCTTTCCAGTCACTTCCTTCATAATAAGTGTGCGGGCGGTTCCAGGTGAGATAGGAGCGGGCAGAGAGGATGCGTCCGAAATATCCGGCGTCCATGAGTGCTTTCAGCTTTTCCACACTTTTGGTATACCGGGTCTGGAATATAACGCCGAGCTTTTTGCCGGTGCGCTGCTGTGCCTCCATCATCCTGTCTGCGTCCTGCAGGGAGACAGCCACCGGCTTTTCTGTCAGCACATGAAGTCCGGCCTCCATGGCCTTTACTGCCATGACCGGGTGCAGATAATGGGGAAGGCACAGGTGGATGACATCAATATCATACTGGAGGGCAGTCTCCAGGTCAGTACAGTAATGGCAGTTAAATTTCTCTGCAAAAGCCTTTGCTTTTTCCTCGTCAATATCTATGGCGCATACAAGCTCCACTTGATCAGAGAGACGGTTAAAGGCGTCCTCGTAGCAGACGGAAATTCTGCCGCAGCCCATAATTGCAGCTCTGAGTTTTTTCATTTCATACCTCCGTTTTATATGAGAAGACAGCGGATTTTTATCCGATGAAGAAGCATCCGTCCATCTCCTGCGTAAAATTATAGTGAATATCAAAAAAATACTTCATAGCACCGTTGTACAGGGCGCTGGAATCCAGAAGGCTGTAACGGACGCTGACGGAATCTACCATGCGGCGGAATCCTGTGGTGCGCAGACATTCCTGGATCTCCTGTAAAAATACGGGGCCAAGGTCCTTCCCTTTTCCTCCGATGATGATCAGCTTTGGGTGCACCATGCAGATCAGATTGCACAGTGCCAAGGAAAATTCATCTGCGATATCCCGTATTACCTTGCGGGAGACCACATCCCCATATACACTGGCCTGGCCCAGGTCAGCGTATGTGACAGCAGTTGATTTTTTAAAGGCCGGGCTGCTTCCGGTCTGGGCGATCCTGTCCTTTAAGGAACCCTCCCCGATCATCAGTTCCAGACATCCCCTGTTTCCGCAGGAACACAATTTTCCTTTGGGGTTAATAGAGTAGTGTCCGAACTGGGTGTAAGATGCGCAGGCATGTCCCAACATTTCGTTTCGGATAAAGAGTGTGGCACCGATTCCTTTGCCGAAATTGATAAAAGCAAAATCCTTTTCCGAAATCTGTGTGTAGACTTTTTCCGCGTAAGCAAAGCAGGCTGTATCATTCAGGATGTTGACGGAAAAATCTGAGAAATTCCGCTGTATTTCTCCTACAAAATCTTTTTCGGGAAGATTCAGGGTAGTGGCGAAGATCTCGCGTTTGTCCGGATCTATCATGGCGGGAACAACGATGCAGATTCCAAGGAGCTGTTCCTTCCGAATCCGAGTGAGCACAGTCTGTTCTATGTAATCCCGGCACAGGGGAATGTAGGCTTCCGGTGAGGAGGCTTCCATCTGCATGGGCAGGGAAGATACTCCTGTAATATCCACCAGGGCTGCATTCAGCCTGTCCTCCTCCAGACAGAGGACTGCCACATAGTATTGCTCTGCGCGGAGAAGCAGGCTGTTGGGCTTCCGCCCCACAGTCGTGCTTCCGCCTGTTCCGGAATCATATACAAATTTCCGGGCAATTAATTCATCCACCAGAGAGGAGACAGCGGTTTTGCTCAGATGAGAGTCTTTGGAAAGCTGCGCTCTTGAAGTGCCCGGATTCTGGTAAATGGAATTGTACAATTGTTTTAAATTGGTATTTTTGATTAATTGTTGATTGACCAGTTTCATAATATCCTGCTTTTCCTTTGCTTTGTTATGATATCGCAGTAACGATTCGTTACCCTTTTGGTTACGTGCATTGCCGCGGTCTGCAGAGATGTCCGATGCAGTACTGCGGACCTTAAAATTTCGTTACTTTAAACATATCACAAAAAGGCATAAGGCACAAATAAATTCATTTTTCCGGGGCGTGCAAACCTGCCCAAATAGGCTGCAGGCGTATTTCAGCCGATATAAAAAGCACGCGGCCTGGGTTCCAGGAAGGAATAATAAGTGTCGAAAAAGTATTTCATGGCACCGTTTAAGTAGGCGTCGCTCTGAAGCTGGGAATATCTCACCCCTGAGAAATCCACCATTCTTCGGAATCCCACATCTCTCAGCGAATGCTGCACCTCCTCCAAAAATAATGTGCCCAGGTGCTGCCCTTTTCCTCCCAGAATGATCAGCTCGGGGTTCACGATGCAGATCAGGTTGCTGAGCGCGAGCGCCAGGTCCCGGGACATTTTCTGCAGAGTGTGAATGGCAGCAGGGTCTTTGTAGAGTGCTGCCTTTCCTAAATCTTCAAATGTGATGGCAGAACGCCCAAGAAGACAGCTTGTCTTCCCTGACTCCTCCAGACGGGCTTTTATCTGTGATTCGGAGAACATGGCCTCCAGACAGCCATGGTTGCCGCATATACATAAAGGCCCCCTGGGATTGACGGAATAATGGCCGAACTGGGTGACAGAACCGCTGGCCTTGCCCAGCATGTTTCCTTCTATAAATATAGTGGCACCGATGCCTCTTCCGAAATTGATAAAAGCAAAGTTCTTTTCCCGAACCTGTGTATATATTTTTTCGGCGTAGGCATAGCAGGCGGTGTCCTCCAGAAGAGCTACCGGATATTCAGGGAAAGCAAAGCTCAGATCATGGATCAGATTGCCGCTCCCTCCGGGTCCGAGACTCAGGGTAGTGGAGTATATTTCATTGCGCACTGCATCTATCATGGCAGATACCACCACACAAATGCCCAGAATCCGCTGGGGATCGTATTTGGACAAAATGTCCTTATAGACGCAGGTCTGGGATAAGGAGATATAAGACTCCCCTTTTTTCAGTGTAAGCCTGGTACTGTACACGGATGTGCCTGCCACGTCCACCACATGTGCCTCGGCAATGTTGTCTACCCAGCTTATGACAATGACGAAATGCTGGTTGGTCCGGGCTTTCAGGCAGTTGGGTTTTCTGCCCACACAGTCAGAGTGGGAGGCACCTTCGTCGGCAATGAAGTCCCTCTCGATCAGCTCGTCAACCAGTGTGGACACAGTGGTCTTGCTTAGATGAGTCCGCCTGGCAAGCTCTGTACGTGAGATGCCGTTCTCAATGTATATGGAGGAGTACAGATGCTTCATGTTGGTGTTTTTGATTACCTGTTGTGTCAGAAGTTTCGTATGCTCACCTCCTTTGGGAGTTAATTGTAAAGTGGTATTATTAATTGCATGCTACCATAAAACGCGGAGATATGCAATATTATTTGTGAAAAGTTACACAAAAAGGGACTGAGATAGATAAAATTGTATAAAATGGTGAATAAAAGAGGAGGTTGGGGATGGTAAGGAGAATACTTTGCCTGGAAATAGTGGAAATAAATTGTAATGTCGCAGGAATAAATGAATATAAGGTGAAAAGTGCACAAAAAAGATTGATATAAAATGTTAAATATGTCTTAAATTACATTACAAAGCAATAAAAATTCAAAAACATATTGACATATACAACATCAAATGCTATTGTATAGCTATCAAATAAATAAATTTTACATTCGTAAAAAGCCAAAAACAGCTGAAAAGCAACAAGGCTTTTAATTTTAAAATTTATTAGTAAGGTCACTGGACAAACAAAAAGAAAAGAGGATGATGAGATGAAAGTGGGATTAATAGGATGCGGAGGAATGGGAACTACCCACAACCTGTCGCTGAAAGCACTGTCATCCAAGATGGATGTTGAGGTAACAGCTCTGGCGGACTGCAGACCTGAATTTCTGGAAAAGGCAGCAGAGCAATGGCCGGATGCCAGACTGTACAAGACAGGTATGGAACTTCTGGAAGCGGAGACATTGGACAGCGTGCATATCTGCCTTCCCAGTTATCTCCACACAGAACATGCGGTGGCAGCCATGGACAGAGGGATCAATGTGTTCGTGGAGAAGCCGGTATGTCTGACGGAGGAGGAGGCACAGAAGCTTCTTCTCCCAGC
>OATT01001491.1_pt1 | contig 11472 bp, 9 predicted proteins | sample 1476071 | NCBI WGS metagenome assembly OATT01 (sample SAMEA2579989, study PRJEB22360) | human gut metagenome | biome: human gut; feature: human-associated habitat; material: faeces | place: Denmark | collected 2008/2010 | reverse complement strand
ATGTGGATAACCCCCCCCCGCCCCCCGCGCCGCCGGCGGTCCCGCCGATACTGTTTACCAAGGATCTGCCGGGACCGCTCAGCCTTAACCGTCTGGCCGCCTTCGGCACGTTACGTAAGCTCGACGATTCCGCCGGCTACTGGATCGAGCATTCGGGCACACTGTATGGTCGCGCGAAAATCGTCGCGGAGGTCGCCCCGTTTGGCACTGTGGTGTGTTCGATGACCGCCGCTTGGGTATGGCTGGGAGGCCCCGACTTTCCGAGTACCATAGACGTGATTTCCACATCGCACTTCCGCTCGGCATCCGTCAGCCGCCGTATCCGCGTATTCAAAAGATTGACGTTGCCGGAGCAAATCATCAAGCTCGGCGGGCTGCCTGTCACCACGCCAGCCCGTACGGCTTGCGACCTGGTGATGAGTCCTGAAGACATCCCCGATCCTTCCACCGTCAACGCACTGGTGTGTCAGCTGATGTCCACGTACCAGTTTCGGCCAAACGACTGTCTGCAAATCGTCAAGGAGCATCGGCATCACAAGTACGCCGGACGCGCACGCATGTTTTTTGAATCGGTACAGCAGGAGATGGACGAACCGGCTTTGGAGCAATGCGCATGACGAGGGGGTTCATTGTCAGAGGCCATCGCAGAGGCCGCCATGCCGCTCACCGTTTACGGCATTTGCGGCAGGCGCAACGGTTGCCTCGCCACGCGGCGGCGGCACACTCATCCGAATCCGCATCGCGCGCAATCTCGGATATGACCGCGCCGCCTGAACCGCCCATCAGACTTACGCCCGCGGTGGCATGTTCGCCCGATACGGATGTTGCCGTGCTCTGGCACATCGCATATCACGTGCCCGAACTGCGTAAATGGCTGGTTGCCAATCCCAAAGCCGACGCACCTTTGCTGGAATTGGTCTCGCAGCGTGGTGGGCCCGGGGTCCGGCAGGCGTTGGAAATATTGTTCGAGTCGATGGAAACGTAACGGGGAGATAATCGCCGGCTGCTGCGCTATCCCTTGATTTTCAGCACAGCCGCATACACCTGCTTGCGATTGGCCAACGATCCGTCAGCCAGTGGATGCTCCTGCACCACTTGCGCGATGGCGTCCTTGATACGCAGGCCGCCCTCCAAAGCACGGTCGATGGAGAGCACGGCCATGTCATCCACGCTCAACGTGCTGGGCGCGGCCGCTTCGGCCTCCTCGTTGGACGCGCCGCCGATGACCAGCACTATCTCGCCACGGGGCGGATCATCAATCACACTTTGGTGAATCTCGTCAATCGGGCCGCGACGAATCTGCTCATAATCCTTGGTGAGTTCGCGGCACAGGGCCATCGGGCGATTCGGGCCGAACGCGTCCAGCAGATCGTCCATCGAATCGGCAATGCGATGAGGCGTCTCGTAGAACACGATGGTGCGGCGTTCGGGCAACAGCGTGCGCAGATACTGCACGCGCTCGGAATGCTTTCGCGGTAGGAAGCCTTCGTAGCAGAAGCGGTCGGTGGGCAGGCCGGAGAGGGCGAGCGCGTCGAGCACAGCGGAGGGGCCGGGCGCGCAGGTGACGGGCAGACCGCGTTCGATGGCACGGCGCACGATGGCCAAGCCGGGGTCGTTGATGGTGGGCATGCCGGCATCGGACACGACGAGCACGGTGGCGCCGGTTTCGACCTGGTCGAGCAGGCCGTCGGCCTTGTCGCGCTCGTTGTGGTCGTGATAGGCGATGACGCGACCGTTCACATAGACGCCGAGGCGACGGGCGAGATCGTAGAGGCGGCGCGTGTCTTCGGCGGCCACGATATCGGCCCGTTCCAAGAGGGCCACCAGACGGGCTGAAGCGTCGCCGACATTGCCGATCGGGGTGGCGGCGAGCACCACGGTGCCGGCGGGGATGGTCACGGCCGATTCGCGGGATTGGGCGACGGCGGATTCGCCGGCATGAACTTCATCATTGCGTTCAGGCACTTGCGTCACGCTACCGTCAGCGTCATACTGCTCATTCAACTCATCTGCGCTTGTCATACTCCCAGTATTGCCCATGCCACAGAGCAATCCACGACAATCCATGGCGAAATCGAGGCATTCTCCCTTTGCAGGGGCTGATTTCACATGTTCCGGAGGTCTACTTCCGTTTCAAGGGGCTCCTCATCCGGTGAAGCACCAGTACAAACGGCTTTGACGCAACGCTATTCCGCCATTTTGGCGGCGTATCTACTTGACCATCAGCCCCTCGAAACGCAAGTAGACCTCCGGCAAACCCCAAATCAGCCCCTTGAAACGCGAGATGGCAGAATTTCAACGAAAACAAAATGAAAAGACCCTCTGCGGTGGAATGAATGCAGAGGGTCTCGTGGAGCTGACGGTAGTCGAAACCGCGACCTCTTCGATGCGAACGAAGCGCTCTACCAACTGAGCTACAGCCCCTTGGATGTTACTTTGCTCCGCAAAGCAACTCGCAACAATATAGTACGGAGTGCGGTCAAACGCAATTTGACGCCGAAGTGTCGCACGCGTGTCGACACGGTAACGTTTCGGTGTCGCAGACGGGGCAAGTCACCCACACCGCTCCGCATGGATACCGCGGCGGCACCCGGCAACGTCATCACGTCTCCAGCACGCCCAGCACCTTCTTTTCGTTGTAGAACGCGAACACGATGCCGCCCAGACCGCACAGCACGGCCGCGCACACGGCGGCGATGCGGTAGCCCGCGCCGGACGCCATGCCGATGGTGGAGACGCCGGTGAACAGCAGCATGGCCACGGACTGGCCCATCTTCATCGCAAAGGTGCGGGCCGCGTAGAACATGCCCTGACGGTCCTGGCCGGTGGTCTTGGAACTGGCGTCGGCGATATTCGCCACGATGGCCTGCGGCAGGATGCCGAACGCGGCCATCGGAATCGCGCCGACCACCGAGAGCACCAAACCCTGGGCCATCGCCGGAATGAAGCCGAGCACGGCCGAACCAAGGGCGCCGGCAAATGCGAACGCACAGGTGAAGATCACGAAGGCAACCAGCAGCAGCCTCTTCTTGCCGACCTTATTGGCCAGAATATTGACCGGCAGATAGAACAGCACAGAGACGCCGGTCATGAGCACGAAGTAGATGGTCGTGGTGGTTTCCGGCAGCTTGAGCAGGCTGGTCACGAAGAACGGCAGACCGGTCTGGAAGGTGGTGATGGCCACCCAGTAGACCACGTCGGAGCATACGAACTTGCGGAATTCGCCGTCGCCGAACGTCTGCTTCAGGGATTCGATGGTCGATTCGGAGGTGGGATGGGAGTTGACGTAGTCCTTCTCGCGGATGGCCAGCGGCGGCACCAGCATGCACACGAACGCCACGGCGGCCATGATGGTGAAGGTCACGCGGATGGCGGTGATGCGGCCCATCATCGGCACGAACGCGCCCCAAATCACCGGCGCCACGTACGCGATGGCCGTGCCGGCCACCCAAGTGAAGGAGATGGCGGTGGAGATGGTGAGTTGCTGCTTGGAGTCGTGGCCGAGTTCGGCGATGAGCGCGTTGTACGGCGTGCAGTAGAACGTGAGGGCGATGTAGTAGCCGATCACGGTGACGAACAGGAACGCCGCGTTCACCCAGCTGGTGCCGTTGATCGGGCTCCAGAACACGAGCACGGTGACCACCGCGAGCGGCAGGGCGGCGAATTTCAGGAACGGCATACGGCGGCCGGATTTGGCGTCGCAACGGTCGGAGAGAGACGCCACGGCCGGGTCCACGAACGCGTCGAAGAATCGGGCGAAGGCGGTGATGCCGCCCACCACGGTCACGATGCCGAGAACGACCAGGCCCTGCGGCACGAATACGGTCTGACCTTGGGAGATGGTCTCCTGGTCAGGTTGGTAGAAATACACGAGCCAGTTGGAGATGATGCCGGAAAGCAGCGCCCACCCGAACTGGCCGACCGCAAACGCCCACACTTTGGCGATGGGGAGATCTCTGATGGCTGACTTCGCCGGTGCAACTTGCACACCCGTTACACTTGCTGTAGTCGCATTGCCCATTCTCACAACCTCCGAATCAACATTGACACAGTGTCAAAATCCAGTATACACCGGCACACCATGCGTTCTACGATAGTGGGCATGACAAGTCTGACCGAGCAACTGCCATACGTATACGCTTTTCCTGATGCGTTGGGGACCGGATTACTGGTGCACACCGAGAGCGTATTGGACGATGAGATACGCGATCGTATTGGCTCGTTCATCCATGAATATGAGGTTGTATTATCTCGATTCCGCGATGATTCCATCGTCGGCCGGATGCGCACGGCCGCACATGGCGGCACGTTCGATTTTCCCGACTGGGCATCGGGTCTGTTTGGCCTGTACGACCGCCTGTTTGCGGCAACCGATGGGGCGACCGACCCGTGCGTGGGCGAGGATTTGATTCGGCTTGGCTATGACGAGTCGTATTCGTTTACGCCTGCGCCAGATGCCGCTGAACATGCAGGCGCGATCCACGGACGAGCCATTTGGTCAGCCGACGTTGAGCGGCATGGCACAACACTGGTGACGCGCGGACCGGTCGCGCTCGATTTCGGCGCGTGCGGTAAGGGGTATTTGGTGGATTTGCTTGCGGGGATGTTGGGTGATGGCGCGGGTCACCCTCAACCCATTCAATACGTCATCGACGCCGGGGGTGATTTGCTAGTGCACACGGACGAACCAATCACCATCGCCCTTGAAGATCCTGCCGATCCGGCCAACGCCGTAGGTACGGTCGAAATCAGCCACGGCGCATTCTGCGCGAGCTCCCCCAGCCGCCGCCACTGGTCTGACGCCGCAGGTCACCAACTTCACCATCTGCTCAACGCCATCGACGGACTACCGGTTGACGATGTAGCCGCCACATGGGTGGCCGTCACGCCGCCATCGAGCGCCATAACCACGAAGACATCGACGCATGGCAGCAATGCCTCGACAACGGCAAACCGCGATACCGACGATTCGTCGAACACCGTTGCGGCACACGTCCCTGTCACACTGGCCGACGGCCTCGCCACCGCCCTGTTCACCACCCCGGCCACCCAGCTGCGCGCTCACTTCCCCTTCGAATGCGCCATTCTCAACGCCAACCGCACCGCCGCCCAATCCCCCAATTTTCCCGGCGGCTTTTTCACACACTAATGTACGAAATCATCAGTATCACATCCAGTGGAGCATTCCCTCGGGTGGACCGATGGGTTGCTCCCCTCGGTCAGCTACGCTGACAGCTCCCCTCGGAGAGGGGAGCCGAGTATAGCTAATCCGCTAATCCGCTAACGCAGGAAACAATCCGTCAGTCAGCGAGCGCGAACTGGCTGTTGTAGAGGTCGGCGTAAAAACCGCCCGCCGCCAGCAGTTCGTCGTGCGTGCCGCGCTCGATCACGTCGCCGTGGTTCATGACGAGGATCATGTCGGCGTCGCGAATCGTGGAGAGGCGATGCGCGATCACAAAGCTCGTACGGCCCACGGTCAGCGCATCCATGGCCTTCTGAATCAGCTCTTCAGTACGGGTATCGACCGAGGAGGTGGCCTCGTCGAGAATCAGAATCGGCGCGTCCTGCACCATCGCGCGGGCGATGGTCAGCAGCTGCTTCTGGCCCTGGGAGAGCGACGACTTGTCATCGAGCACGGTGTCATAGCCGTCCGGCAGTGAGCGGATGAAGTGGTCGAGGCCCACGGCCTTGCACGCATCCTCGATTTGCTTGTTGGTCACGCCAGGCTTGGAGTAAGCGACGTTCTCGCGCACAGTGCCGCGGAACACCCACGTATCCTGCAACACCATGGAGAACTGGTCGTGCACGTTCCAGCGCGGCACGGACTTGGTGTCCACGCCGTCAATCGAAATCGAACCGCCGGAAATCTCATAGAAGCGCATCAGCAGGTTGACCATGGTGGTCTTGCCGGCACCGGTCGGGCCGACGATGGCGACCTTCTGACCGGCCGAGACTGAAGCGGAGAAGTCGTTGATAATCGGCTTGCCCGGCTCGTAGCCGAACTGCACGTGGCTGAATTCCACGTCGCCCTTCACTTCGTGGCCGCCCATGTAGTTCTTGCCGAGTAGGGCCTGCTTGCCGGATTCGTCTTCCATCTCCGGCTCTTCAAGGAAACCGAACACGCGCTCGGCGGCGGCCGCGCAGCGCTGCAGGTTCTGGAAGGCCTGCGCAAACTGCGAAAGCGGCTGAGTGAACAGGCGGACATACATCATGAACGCCACGATCACGCCGAACTCGATCTGCCCGTCGAGCGCGAGCGCCGCGCCCACCACGCACACCACCACGTAGCCGAAGTTGCCCACGAAATTCATGAGCGGCATCATCAGGCCGGAGAGGAACTGCGACTTCCAGCCGGACTCGTAGAGGTCCGAGTTGTACTTCTCGAAGCGACGAATCGAATCGGCCTCGCCGTTGTATGCCTTGACGATGAGGTGACCGGCGTACATCTCCTCCACGTGGCCGTTGACGTCACCCAGCGCCATCTGCTGCCGGGCGAAGTACTTCTGGGAGGACTTCATGATGGCCATCATGATGATCAGGCCGATGAGGCTGGCACCGATGGCGCACAGGGTCATGATCACGTTGTTGTAGAACATCATCACCAGCGCGCCCACGAACAGCGTCACCGAGGTAATCAGCGAGCCGAGCGACTGGCCCAGCGTCTGGCCGATGGCGTCCACATCGTTGGTGATGCGGGACAGCACGTCGCCGTAGCTGACCTTGTCGAAGTATTTGAGCGGCAGTTTGTTGATTTTGACCGAGATCGATTCGCGCAGTCGCTGGGCGGTGCGCTGGGTGACGTTGGCCATCATCCAGCTTTGCACGTAGCCGAGCACGGCGTAGCCCACGTACAGGGCCACCAAAGTCCAGGCGATGTGGCCCACCGTGCCGAAATCTACCGAGTTCATCACCGGTCTGCCGTTAACGATGGCGGGCAGACCTTTGACGATCTCGTTGGTCATGTCCTTGAGCTTGTCCGGGCCGACGATCTGGCAGACGGTGCCGGCCGCGCCCAGGATGAGCGCGATGATGATGACGGGAAGATAGTTGCGGCAATAGTTCACGAGCTTGCCCATGACTTTGCCGAAATCATGGGGCTCTTCGACGGCACGCCTGCCGCCCATTGGTCCTCTTGGCATTTGTTTTACTCCTTAAAAGTCCGTATTGACCTCCCTCTGATGAAGGAGGTGGCGCGAAGCGCCGGAGGGAGAGAAGCCGTACGCGACTACCCCTCAGTCAGCTGTGCTGTTTTATTCGCTCGCTTATCAGCTCGTCTTCGCCTGGGAACAGCCCACTGGGCTGTTCCCTTTACGGCTCAGCCCCTGACATGGGGAGCTACCGCTGCCGCCCCCCCTACGCCGTAAGCTCCGACTGGCTGAGCTGGGATTCGGCGATCTGGCGGTATACGTCGCAGTTGTCGAGCAGTTCCTTGTGCGTGCCCTGACCCACGACCTTGCCGTCGTCGAGCACGACGATGCGGTCGGCGTTCATGATGGTGCCGATGCGCTGGGCCACGATGAGCTTGGTGGAATCCTTGGCCTCGCGGGCGAGCGCGTCGCGCACTTCGCGGTCGGTCTTGAAGTCGAGCGCGGAGAACGAGTCGTCGAAAATCAGGATTTCCGGGTGACGGTACACCGCGCGCGCAATCGACAGGCGCTGCTTCTGGCCGCCGGACACGTTCGATCCGCCTTGGGCGATCGCGGCGGAATACCCGCCGTCCATGCGCGCCACGACCTCGCTGGCCGGCGCCACGTCGGCGGCGGCCCTGACGCGATTCAGCTGCTCGGCCGGTATATCGGCACCTTCCGCAGCCTTGCCAGCGGCGATCAACGCGGCCTCGCGCTTGCGCCCGGCCGGGGTGGAGGTATCGGCCATCTCGACCTCCGCCGGGTCGCCCGGCTGATCGCCGTAGCTCACGTTGGAGGCCACGGTGCCCTTGAACAGCACGGACTGCTGCGGCACGTAGCCGATCTTGTCGCGCAGGGCCTTCAGGTCGTAGTCGCGCACGTCCACGCCGTCGACCAACACCTGGCCTTGGCTGGTGTCATAGAAGCGCGGCACGAGATTGATAAGAGACGACTTGCCGGAGCCGGTGGAGCCGATGAACGCCACCGTCTGGCCCTGCTCGGCGGTGAAGTTGATGCCTTCCAGCATCGCCTCGCGCGAATCCGGGTAGGTGAAGCTGACGTTGCGGAATTCCACGGTGCCCCTCTGGCCGGTTTTGGCCACGTCGGCGGCGGTTTTGGTGCCGTTCTCGACGATCGGCTCGGTGTCGAGTACCTCCATGATGCGCTGCGCGGACACGTCGGCGCGCGGCCAGAGCACGAACACCATGCTCATGAGCAGGAAGCTCATGATGACCTGCACGGAGTAGTTGGAGAACACCACCATGTTGGAGAACACGGTGAGCTTGTCCTTGAGCCCGGCGGCATCGATCAGGTAGGTACCGATCCAGTAGACGGCAAGCATCAGACCGTTCATGATGGTGTTCATCAGCGGCATCATGAACGCCATGACGCGGTTGGTGAACAGCTGGGTGTCGGTGAGGTCCTTGTTGGCCTTGGTGAATTTGGCTTCCTGGTAGTCCTCGGCGTTGTAGGCGCGCACCACGCGCAGGCCGGTGAGGTTCTCGCGGGCCACGAGGTTGATGTTGTCGGTCAGGGCCTGCATGGCCTTGAATTTCGGCATGACCATGGCCATCATGATGACGATGGCCGCCAGCAGAATCACTACGGCGATTCCGGTGGCGAGCGTCCATTCGAAGCCTTCGCCGGCGATCTTGCACACGGCCCATACTGCCATAATCGGCGATTTGACGATGAGCTGCAGACCCATGGTGATGAACATCTGCACCTGCGTGACGTCGTTGGTGGAGCGGGTGATGAGGCTGGCGGTGGAGAACTTGCTCATTTCGGCCGGGCCGAAGGACTCGACCTTGCGGAATTCGAGCGAGCGCAGACGCTGGGTGAACGAGGCCGCCACGCGCGCAGCGATGTAGCCGGTGATGATGGCACACGCCGCGGATCCGAGCGAGATGAGCAGCATCTTGCCGCCGGCAATCCAAATGTCCTTCATGTGGCTGCCCGGCGTTTCGACCAGCGTGGTGATGTCTGACATATAGTCGGGCAGTTTCAGGTCGAAGTAGACCTGCCCGACGATGGTCACCAGAGCGATGAGCATCTGACCGATCTCCGCTTTGGAAAGGTATTTCATGATGCGAAGCATTGGTTTCCCCTTGTGTTGGTTGGGTTGGTTATTGGTTATTGACGATTGGTTCTTAAGTTGGCTGGGTTATCGGCGATTATCGGTTCACGATGTCTTAATAGTTTCTATTGTTTGATTACTTACACTGTGAGATATTACGCGCACTTCTGCATGTTCGCTGTGAGCGTCCTCAATTAGCCTTGCCGATTAGTTCTCCGCGCGCTTAGCTGCCATGTGTTCAGCCACGCGCTTGCCCCGCTCCACGAATGCCTCACGCACCTGTTCAGCAGTCGGCCGAGGCTGTCCCGGATGGCAAATCGACATATATGTGGTGAACTCAGACACCAGGTCAACGAATTCGCGCGTGCGCCGCTCCCCCATTTGCGAGAAAATCCAGCAAATCGCGGAACGCATTTCCTCTATCATCCGATGAGACTGCTCGCGCCCGGAATCAGTGAGATTCACGCGAATAATGCGCCGATCCTTGGAATCAATGTCACGCGTGACCCAGCCTTTCTTCTCCAGAGACGACAGCACAGTGGAGATGCGGCCGGAACTGGCCTGCAGCGCCGATGCCAATTGCGATGGCGTTTGCGTCCCCTTCATGGACAGCTCCCGGAGCACGAACTGCTCACCATGGGCTCCACGAGTGAATTCCCTCTGCATTGTCGAACGATTGCCCCACACGCTGGCATACAGTTCACTAACTGCTTCCTGCTCAAATCCCATAAGAGCACCATCCATTCCCATTCGCCACACGGCAGAGCGCCGCAAACACCCCAAGAATATCTCACACCGTAAACAATTCATTACTAGAAACTATTTTTGGAACGCATAATGCACACACTCCACGCTCTTTGATATTCTGAAAGCCGCATAGATATTCACTTCGGGGCGTCGTCTAAGAATATTTGCTGGGCCAACGGTAGCGACGTTGGCATTGTGCTCCATGAGGTATCTGGTCGAAAAGGCGGACGAAGACAGACCAGTTGGGCGGAGCGCGCCCATACCTCAAAACCATTGCAATTATTCGCTTTGACCATTTTCGTGGAGTCACGAAAATGGTCATGAAAAACATAAGGACACACCCATGAACCGCGACGAAATCACACGCAAAACCAGCGAACTCAGCACTATCGCACACACCACCGAGGACTCCAAAGTTGAGTATTGGTATGCACGCGAGCTAATGACCTATATGGGGTACGACAGATGGGAAAACTTCAGCAAAGCTATTACACGAGCCAAGCAAGCTTGCGACAATTCCGGCGTATCCGTTGAATCCCATTTCCGTGACACTACGCGAGACGTGACTCTCGGCAGCGGTGCCACCAGCTCCATCGCGGACGTCAAGCTCACCCGATACGCCTGCTATCTCATTGCTCAAAACGGTGATCCAAAGAAAGAAGAAATGGCACTTCTCCAGAGCTATTTTGCCGTTCAGACTCGCAAAACGGAAATCATTGAGCAACGCATGGGAGAAATCAGCCGGCTCGCCGGCCGAGAGGCCCTTGCCACTGCAGAGAAGAAACTCTATCCGTATACCCAAATCACACACAACAAAACCGCACAAGTGCACATGTACACGCCCAACCACGCCGCAGAACGCCGGCAAGGATGTGATACAGGCCACAGAAAGCGTTGTACCGCCTAGGCAATGCAACAATTGTCCGCTATGCTCTGAAGGCAGATGGCGGCACGGATGCCATCCCAAAGAGGGGGTATGACCATGATTCGGGGTATGAACCTATGCAGCATCGCCGGCTGCACGCACGAAGCAGAAGAAGCGGGCATGTGCAACATGCATTTCACATCGGCGCTGGTTCACGGAGCGCTGCACTACACTGCGGGCGGACGTCCGTCGCACTGCTGAGCGCAACAACAAAGCAAAACAACCAGTAACGCTCAACGGCTTCCACATGTTCATGCTCTAATTGCATGTACTTGCAGACACAATGGCCGGTCTGAGCCAGCTGCCCTCGCATGGAGCAGCTGGCTCAGACCGGCCATTATTGTTGCTTTGTACTGTTCGCACTGTATTGCGCCTGCATTGCGCAAGCTCGGGCGCACTCGGGTGCACTCGCTGAGTGGCGTGAATCGCAGATTGCTCAATAGCAACGCAATCCACGCCACTCAGCAGTTGCCATGGTTATGCGCGGCGTTTGCGGATGACGAGCAAGGCACCAGCCGCAGCTGTCAGCACCACAACCACGACCGCAATGGCAGCCACGGCAGGACCCCGATTCGGAAAGGGGGGACTGATTGATC
>OATT01001485.1_pt1 | contig 11546 bp, 13 predicted proteins | sample 1476071 | NCBI WGS metagenome assembly OATT01 (sample SAMEA2579989, study PRJEB22360) | human gut metagenome | biome: human gut; feature: human-associated habitat; material: faeces | place: Denmark | collected 2008/2010 | reverse complement strand
TAATATTTTTCCTCCCCGTCACTATCATACCCAACACCGCCCGCCTGTTATCAAGAAATATCAATCCAAACACAATCCTGCTGATGACTGGAGGTCAAATCCTTCCGGGGCGCAGCAGCCTCTCCGGTCCTTACGCCGTAGATATACTCAGACGCAATTATGCCTCCAAGTGCATTATCGGCGTCAGAGGGATTAGCTTTTCCGGTGGAGTCACCAGTCCTCTTTTGGAGGAATCCATCATCAACCAGGCAATGATTGAACAGACCACAGGTTCCGTCATCATCATAGCCGCCAGTTATAAAATTGGAAGAGAAGACAGCTTCCACATCTGCGGTCTTGATAAGGTGGACATACTGGTGACTGACAGCCATATCAGAGATAAAGACCGCATTACAATTGAAAACATGGGGATCCGGGTTATCACCGTCCCCTATAAAGCAGAACTTTCCTAAACACTGGGGGACTGTATTCACTCCCTGCCTCAGACAGGCAAATACAGCCCCCGGAGTCTGGTCTACCCCTCTTTTTCAGACATTCGCTCAAACATCTTTCGATATAAGAAACAACTGATATACGCCGGAAGCGAAAAGCCACAGAACAGGACAGCCACCAGGGAGGAATACGATATGGCCACCGCTGCGGCCGGCGCAAAAAATACCAGCAGCATTAGGAGCGATCTCGGCAGATTCAGCAACATGACTGTCACTGCATTTTTAATCGTATTTCCTATGCTGTTCTCGAAATGGGCCTGCAGCGGAAAAATATATAGCATAACCATCAAAACAATCAAGCTTCCCATCCCGGTAAGCCCCACAATCCATCCTGGAAACAGCCGATAATTCACCATCAGCGCCCATATGTTCCACACCATCAAAACCAATACCGGCAGCATCAGAAGCCACAGCTGCGTTCCTTTTTTTAAATTCTGCCAAAACGCCTTGAAATAATCCTTTGCCGTATACCCCTCCTCATTTTTCGAAAGTCTCTGCATGACATAACACATCGCGGACGCAGAGGCTCCGATGGTCACCACCGGCAGACTTGTCAGAATAAACAGCAAATTGATGATCACGATATCCGCTGCCTTATCCACCGTTTTCATTGTTTTTCCTTCCAAATCCAGCATAGTTTTTCTCCATAATCAATATATCTTTTGATACCAGTCGTTCATTCTCAAAAGACCTTCCCGATAGATCTTTTCGTTCTTATCATCCGGCTCAAACCGCGCAATGACCGATTTTTTGTGTACTTCGTTAAAAATTTGTTCCGGCTCGCAGGAAGGATCTAACGCGTGCGCCGCTACAATCAGTGCCCCCAGAGCAGTAGCGTCCGCCCCGCCCCTTTTGACAACAGGAATACCCAGCACGTCGCACAGCATCTGGTCAAACACCCGGCTGTTGGACAGCCCTCCGTTTAAAGCAACATCAGCCACCTTTACATACCGCCGTATCACACCAAGTCCATTGGCGAATTCATAACAGACCCCTTCCAGAAGCGCCCTTAAAAAATGCCGCTTTTCGTGATTCAGCGAAACATTACCAAACACCCCTCTCGCCGCGTTGTTCCAGTCCGGATTGCCCCGCCCCGAAAAAAGCGGCAGGCAAATCAAGCCCTCCGCCCCCGGAGGTACTTCCTCCACTGCCGCACTTATTTTTTCAATATCCCAATCCTTACAGAAATTCCTGCGAAACCAGTCAAAGGCGGAGCAGCAGGTCAGCATTCCCGCTTCCAGAATATATTGATTCGGAAGTGAAGAACAATTACAGGTAATGTCAGCAGCCAAATTCGAAGGTACCCCGTCCGACGCGGTAATGATATAGCCCCCCGTTCCCGCTGTGATAGATGTCCGCCCCTGAGAAAACACTCCCTGTCCGATTGCTCCACATTGCTGATCTCCTCCAGCTGAAATGACAGGCGTTCCTGGAAACAGTCCTGTCCTCTCAGCGGCGTCCTTCGTCAGCACTCCGAAAATCGTCCCAGGCTCCGTAAGTTCACACAGTTTTTCTCGCTCAACCGCAAACAGCTCCAGCAGCTGATCGTCCCATCTCCTATTCCGAAGATCCATCAGCAGCGTCCTGCTCCCATAAGTATAATCCGTTTTGCACTCCCCCGTCAAAAGGTATAAAAGATAATCCGAGATCACCAGAAATTTGTGTGTCCGCTCATAAATCCCAGGCTGATTTTCCCGAATCCACGTCATTTTTGAAGCGGCAAACACCGGGTTGATTCTGGAACCGCAACGGGAAAAGACCCACTCATTTTCCTGTTCCAGTCGGCTGCAAATCTCCGTTGTCCGCTTGTCCTGCCACATAATCGCCGGTTGCAGCGGATGCATTTTTTCATCTGCCGCAATCACAGAGGATCTCTGCGCCGTCATGGAAACCGCATCAATTGTCCATCCATTGGCTTTTGCCCTCTCCGCAGCACTTCTCAAAATTTGCCACATGGCATTTTCCCACTCAGCGACATCCTGCTGCACCTGTCCCCCCGGCAGATACTTCGCACAATAGGGACTTGCCTCCTCCAAAAGCTTTGTCCCGCCGCAGTTATATAAAATTCCCCTCATACTCGATGTTCCAACGTCCAAAACAAGTATCTTCATTTCTTCTCCAACATCTCCTGCTTCCGTCAATCTTCATAAATCGTGTAGAGAGCCACTTCGTTAATCTCTCTATTTGTGGATATCAGCTTGTCATACCCGTCCTTTTGAAAATGGTACACATTAGCGGAGCCGCAGTCCCGGTCAATATAGTCCATTTTGTAGGTTTTCTCCTGCTGATCATAGGTAAATACCATCAAATCTCTTTCCCCTTTCCGATGGCCCGTAATCAGCGCCGGCCTGCCACACAGCATACCGCCGTAAATAGCGTGAAGAAATTTCCGGCTCTCCCCAAATTCGTATTCCAGCTGGAATTTTTCGTCTTTTTTCTTATAAAAGCGAACCTTATCTCCATGAAACGCTGCAATCACCGCCAATTCTTTTTCTCCGTCTCCGTCAAAATCCACCAGTACCGCGTCGCTGGCCGCATCGTCAATCAGTTTTTCGATATTCCAGGACTCTCCCGCTTCTTTTGGCGGATAAAACTGATATACACCTCCGTCGCAGGAAATTACGCTTGTCATAACATCCTTCTCTTCCACCCGATAATAACCATGGTTTTTCAACATTCCATCCATTAATACCTCCAACTGCAGCTGATGTTTGTCATCAAACCCACTTAGATTTTCTGGCAGCACTGCTGAGTACACTTTACCTGGGAACCTCCAGTCATCCTTGTATTCATGATCCGATTTCAGCACGCAGGCAATCAAATAACGCACACCGTTTCTAGTCAAAATATCAAACCGGTGTACAAACGGAAGCTCAACCAGGGTCTGTACTTCCCAATCCCCTTTCTCCTTCGGCGTTACAATTACAATTTTCGCCTCTCTAGAATCATTAGGGGAATAAAATTTCTGCGTTGCCAGAAACTGTCCGTCCGTTCCCGGAACCTGAACCATGGTCATGACTCCGCCCGGCTCCTCCCACACCACATCCTCCTGATTTCCATCCTCATCAAACAGCAGACACCGGTCCACTTTCTCCGCCGCCACCAGCAGATGACGATTCCCATGATATTCCAGCGGTGCAATCGAATAGCACTTTGTCAGATTGGAAATCACCTTTTTTTCGACTCTCATAAGATACCCTCCTGTTGATTTAAAATTGTAGACATTTTATCGTAAGCTTTTTTCAGCTCCTCTCTCCAGTTTTGCTGCCCCATATACCAGAATTCCGCCACATATCTGCGCACACCCATCTCCCAGGCCTTGCGGATTGCCGCCTCAAAATCCACCTGTCCCTCTCCGTAGGGCACTTCCCTGAACTTACCCGGAAACGTCTCCTTCAAATGCATCGAGATGATATTTCCCTCCCCCAGCTGCAGATCCTCCAGTACATCCATTTTATACAGCTTGGCCGCATTAGTGATATTTCCGATATCCGGATAAATTTTCAGATAATTCGACCGACAGAGCACCACATATTTCATCGCCTTCTCCACCGTGTTCATAAAATCATTTTCCATGGTTTCCAGCCCCAGCTGCACTCCTACCTTTTCCGCAAAAGCTACAACTTTTTTCAGGTTAGCTAAATATCTTTTTTTAGTGCTCTCATCCGATGGCTCATAATAGACGTCGTATCCCGGAATCATCACCACCCGCACGCCGATATCCGAAGCCATCTGTATTGATTTTTCCGCAATCTCAACACCCCGACACGCCACCTTATCATCCGGATTTCCTAGAGAATACTTTGTTAGCGCACTCACGCACATCGTCCTTACTGGAATGTTGCAGTCGTACATATCCCGAATTAGTGAAAATTTTTCCTCCCGTCCCATATCGACGCGCGAAATCTTTTCCTCCGTCGCGTCAATACTCATTTCCACATAGTCAAACCCCGCTTCTTTCGCCGCAGTCAGTTTTTCTTTCCAGGTCAAAGCGGAAGGCATCGCCTTTTCATACAGGCCTAGTTCATATGCTTTCATCTCTGCTTTTCTCCCTCCATCACACAAAACAATTTTTATTTTATTCTTATCTTACATTAACTTTTTATCTTTTTCAATCTATTTTTCTTTCTTTTCATATTTTTTCTTTCTTTATTTAACATTATACTTTCTTTTTAATTGTTTTTTAATATAATAAAAGAAATACAAAAAGAGCGGCAGTATCTATCCTCCGCTGTTTCGCAAAAACCGGGGAATCCTGCCGCTTTTTTCATCGCTATAGAGCGCTTTCTATCATGTTATGGAGTAAAAAGTATGGAAAAGACAATTAAAGTTATTTATTGTGAAGATAAGTTATCGAAAACAAGAATAGAACTCTAATTCAAATTGACTGACTAACACGGGGCCGTCGCACTAATCAATTAGTACGCAACTCCTTTTCCGTAAAAAAATAACTGCCAGACCTCGAAAGATTCCGGCAGTTGGTGTAAGACTAATGTATGACCAAACACATTAGCTTACAGAAAGATTATAGTCTAGACCAGAGCGGATATCCATTAAAATACCGCTAAATATCGAAACAATCATCCCCGTAGAAATTCTATGCGGTTACTAAGTCAGTCTATGGAGGCAATAGATATGAAGATTGTGTATAGGGATATGGTAAAGATGAAATATGTAAAAGCTGCATAGAAAACTTTATGTCTTGAAGAAAAGAGAAAATGTAGTCTTTGTCCATGGAACAGAAAAAGCACTTCAAAAAGCATCGAAACATTGGAAGATTACCTATCTAGAATGAAAATATACACCTCTGCGTGGAACGAAACAGCTATTCCAAAATGGACCATGATGTGACCTTTATGCGTATGAAAGAAGATGCCATGGGAAACGGACAGTTAAAACCGGCTTATAATCTTCAGCACAGAGTAGATTCAGAATATATTACATAGCTTACTATGGAACCTCAGCCTACAGATACAACGGACCTGATTCCATTTTGATGACGTATAATTAATTTCGCAAATTCAATTTTATAAAAATAGACATGTTCTATAGCCGTTTGGTAGAATTAAGTTACCGCACAAAAATCTCACAAAGGAGGCTATAAAACATGTCTGATAACATTATACAACTCAACAAGGATTTAATAAAGCACGATTTACGAGATTTAGTCCGCTCCAGTGTTGAGGAAGCTCTCAATGCCCTGCTTGATCATGAAGCAGAAGAATTAGTAAATACTGAGAAGAATGAGCGTTCTGGTAATCGTAAGGGGTATCATTCCGGCCATTACAACCGTAACTTCCAGACCACTGCTGGGGATGTCACCCTAAAAATTCCTAAACTAAAAGGTGTTCAGTTTGAAACTGCTATTATCGAATGGTATCGCCGCAGAGAATGCTCTGTTGAAGAAGCCCTTATCGAGATGTACCTTGCCGGTGTTTCTGTTCGCTGTGGGGAACCAAAGTGTCTCCCGGAACCATCAGTAACCTTGACAAAAAGGCCTATAAACACATTGAAACTTGGCGTACAAGACCTCTGACAGGGGAATATCCCTATGTTTATGTGGATGGTGTATACCTGAAACGCAGCTGGGGCGGTGAGGTTCAAAACGTCTCCATCCTTGTTGCAATGGGCGTTAATCAGGACGGTTGACGTGAAATTATTGGCGCAGTCGAGGGAATGAAGGAAGATAAAGAGAGTTGGCATTCCTTCTTTATCTGGCTCAAATAGCGTGGTTTATATGGTGTACGCCTCATCATAGGTGATAAATGCTTTGGTATGCTTGAAACAATACCCGAAGTGTTTCCTGATGCAAAATATCAGCGTTGTACTGTACATTTCTACCGCAACATCTTCTCTGCAACACCACGCAAATGTATGAAGGAAGCAGCCATGATGTTAAAGGCAATTCATTCACAGGAATGTAAATCAGCTGCCCGTGAAAAAGCAGCTCAGGCAGCCCAAAAACTCCGTGAAAGGAAGATTTCCTCCGCTGCCAAGAGACTGGAAGACGGTATTGATGAAACACTTACATATATGGATTTCCCCAGCCAGCACTGGAGTCGAATCCGTACCAATAATACAATTGAGCGTCTCAACCGTGAAATCAAGAGACGAACAAAAGCGATCGGTGCCTTCCCGGATGGGCAGAGTGCTTTAATGCTCGTATGTGCCAGACTCCGTCATGTAGCAGGCACCCAGTGGGGTGTAAAACGCTATATGAATATGGATCATCTGTATGAAATGGATATCCAGGAAGGGTCTGATATCGTAGCCGGATAAATCCCGGCAACCAGACGGTAAAAATTAATTTGCGAAAAAATAATTGACACTATCAACTCATTCAATGGCCAGGCAAGCTTCAATTCCTGTGCTCTATGTTAAACCTTAACAATTGCTTTCTTAGAAACACCAATACTTTGGATGATGTTTCGCTGGGATAATCCTAGTGCTGTGAGCCTTAGGATTTCACGATATTTTGTCATAGTCGTGGCCTCCTTACAATGAATTTACATTTTTAATGCATACCATCATTATAAGGAATTTAAGCGATGATTTCTGTCTCCGGAAATATGATTTCCTTTTGACCAAAAAGGTGATGTCCAAACACCTGACAGATGTACCCCGGGGTGTTTACATTATCTTTGAAGGCGATGCTGTCCCAAAAACTCCTAGGTGATATATCCACAGGTCAGTTCAATCCTTCAAATCATCAAACCAGAAACTCTATGGGATTTCACCCCCTTATATTATTGCAATTTTCATTCCACAATTCTGTAAATTCATGCTCATACATTTTAAATAATGGTGTGTCTTTTCCATTAATTTTGAGTAATGGATCATCTTGTGAATTATATGTATACATATATGGTGTTACCATCATTTTATTATCGACTCTATCAATATGGCTCAATATCATCCCTTTAGTAACCTTTACATATTGTAATTTTCCTTTATAGTTATTCTTCTCCGCCTTTTTTTGCAATGAAATATATAATTGTTCATTGGTCCTTATGTCACTTCTTATACTTTCATAACTATGATTTTTTATATTTGTATCAACAATAGCTTCTAAATTTTTATGATTTTCATCCATAAATAGAATACGTATATTTATTCCCTTTTTCAGTAAATATTCCAAAGTATTTTCATAGCTATGAGCCAATATAATCAAACCTAAACAATAGCCCATTATATCTACATTTCGTTTGGCACTTTTAAGAAAATTAATTTGTTCTTCCTGGGGCACTTTTCCAGTCGTAGAATAAAAATCAGTCAACCCAGCTTCTTTACTATGCTTAATCAGTGGATTAAAATTCACCAATGTATTAATCATTTTTTCAGTTGGCTCTCCGCCAAGCACTCCCCATATAACATTTACAACAACTAATGTTAAGAGAATAAATGAAATGTTTAACAATACTTCGTAAAAAAACTCCCTATTGGTTACTTTACCTTTATTAAAATATGCTATTGCTAATAACAATCCTCCTATAATTGCTATTATAATATTTTGGTGCAATTTATTTTTGTTATATTCATCCATTTCCAATCCCCCTATTCTTTTTTAATGACAAACAATAAGGTAATTCCATATCAGAATCACCCTCCCTTCAAATCAAACCAGTTCCCGCCCGTCCACTATTACTTCAATGGTCATCCTCTAACATGCAGAAAACATCAAACTCCAGACCATCCCGATTACGGTTTAAGAAATTACCGACAGCTAATTCGGTCTGCTCCTCCAGTACAGCCCCATCCTCTATCAAATTATTTTCGTTATGATATGGCGAACAGCCCGCAAGCATAAATACAAATAAAAATATAACGCCCTTCTTCATTTCCTTGCCTTTCCAACAATACACAAAAAGTAGGTGTACTACTCCTGTCTATCAGGTTAGATAAAGATGACTGGCTTATATCCGTTTTTTCGATAAAGCATACATAGACATCTCCTTCTTCTCACAGAGAACTTTTATACGATTTACAATATACTCCTCTTCTAACAAGCTACTTACACCTCATTTCAGTTTCAGCAACAGCCGGACTGAAACTCAGACGATACCAGTACTGACTGATAAATTCCTGTACCTCATACTCTTTTGGCTCCGGTCCGAATGTGATCTTGCACACGGAACATCCTCTTCTGTCCGTTCTCTCACACAGGCCAATCCAAAAAGGGTCCTGAAAAAACACCTTCACCGTTATCGAGATCCTGTCCATAATCGTTCCTCCTTGAAATGTTTTTATGGACTGTGAGGGTTATCCATCCGAATACCACTGCACATGTCCTGCAAAGAAGGGACGACCTAAGGAGGAAGGTTACTTACAGACCGGAATATCTGCACATCCGGTCTGCGCCCGGACTACCTACCGGGTCTGTATGGCCCTGCCGCACGTTGTGTTTTTATCTTTGTATATATATTATAGCGCATTTGAGGAGAATGTTCTACCCTGCCAGCTGCCATCTTTCTGTTTTGTGATATGTAAAAAGGCTCCCGGGTCGATTTCCCCGGAAGCCCATCTCTTTATTTTCCCACAGCCCTTTTCATCTCTGCTGCCACTTTATTCCTCAGTCTGTAAAGATACTCCGCATCCTGCGGATAGTTCTCAAACGTGATCTTTCCTTCTACACCCTCATATATAATTTCCACTACCCTCTCCCTGCCAACTCTTTTTTCCAGTTCCTCCAAAGCACGCATATCGTCAAGTCCCTCCCGCTGTACCTCTGCCCGGATGGAAGACCATGGTTCCCCGTCCGCGCCGGGATACACCAGAAATGGGTCTCCGGATGGAAACGCAAAACCTGCATGCGTGTCAAAAAAGGGATCGATATGCTCTATGGAAAACATAGAATTATAAAAGTTATATCCCCAGTGCAAAAAACCCTCTATCCTATACAGATACATCAGCACACCCATAATCCGGTTTCTGGCACTTGGCATGGCAAAAAAGCGGTTTGGCACTTTATTATTCTGCGCACAGCAGTAATATACCCAGAGGTGCTCCACCCCGTGATCTATAAAAGCCTGGATATGGTCATTGGAGGGAATTGGATTTTCCACGATCCCTTTTTCATAGAACACGTAATCACTCAGGGCATCCATCACCTTCCACCCTTTCAACAGGTCCTCCACTGCTGCCTTAGCCTGTATATAACTGTCCAGATTCTCCCTTGACGGTTCGTCAGAGATATGAAAATAAACATGCTCTCTGTCAAACCCAAACGCTTCCAGATTCTCCTGAAGCGCCGGAAGAAAGGCTTCCAGAAATCTTCTGTATTCTCTGCTCACAGCCGGTACATGCCACCCGAATTTCTGTGTCTTAAGGCCATTCTCTGTGACATATATCTTCGGCGTCGCCTTTGCCCCCCACTGGGTGAAGAGATGGGCAATCTCAAGATTCTCAATCCCTGACCGTCTGCAGATATCACACCACCTTTTCAGCTTTGTAAAATCAAAAAGATAACCGTCCTCTTTCAATTCTGCCTCAACCAATTGAACCGTTGTGCGCTCTCCTCCAATCGCAGTGTCCAGGGGCGGTGTAAACACAGGCGTCAAGATCATATTGACCCCCAGCTCTCTCCCTGCAAGGGCAATCTGCTTTTCTATGACTTTCCAGTGCATTTCGCTGAATACTTCCGTCCGATAGAAATCTGCCAGGCAGTCAGCATGAAACCACTCTGTATGTATGAGAGACTGCGGTCTCCACTGCGCCTCCGCCACTTCCAGCTCAAAAGGAAACACCGCTCTTTCACATTCCATGTGTTCCGGCTTTTTAAGTGTACCATCTCCCATGTATACTTCCGGCAGCATGGTCAGCTCAACCGCCGCCTGATATACCCCGGCATCCAGCGTTTTTGTATCCGGAAAATCAATCCACAATGCCCGAAACTGCCCGGGCATTGGCGTGATAATATTCTCTTTTTTGGGTTTCAGCAGGTCCGGAAACAGCCCCGGCCGGGTTGTCAGATAATTCTCATCCGTAACCTCATAACAGGGAAAGGCGGATGGTACCAACTCCACATCACGGAAACGCGCGCTAGCCGGTATTCCTGTCACTTTACATTGAAAACGGTATTTATATGGAAGGTTCTCCCCACCGCATTTTCTCCTGTAGGCAATCTGTACCGCAGGCACTTCTCCTCTCAGAATTGAGATTCTGTGTGCCTCGCCCATTGCCTTTGGCTCAGTATCCGGAAATATTTTTTCCAGACTGCCGGTCAAATAAAATTCAAACTCTGGCATACTTCTCCTTTCAAAATGGCATTCGCATAATCAGAATGGTGTCCCGTCCAAATCGTACGGTGTGATCTGGTACACGTAATAATAATATCATTTCCCACAATTGATTGTCTACACCCCCTTGATTCTATTGGGTTTTATGCCTTTGTGACACCAATAAAACAGAATTTGACACCAATCTGACACCATTATCCCGTTATCGTTGAAAGTTCTATGACTTTGCCTTTTTGTTTTCTTCTGGCTTCGTAACGCTCATTAGCGATTTGCATGTCCATGTCATCCATTTTTTTCATTTCATTTTCTAGTAGTTCAATTTTGTCAATTTCCATTTGTGGTAAAACATGAGCGTATAAATCCATTGTCATCTGTAAAGTAGCGTGTCCCCAAATTTTTTGCAACACTTTAGGTTTCATGCCACTTTCTATACATCTTGTGACGAATGTATGCCTAAAGCAATGTGGTGTGATACGTTCAAATTCATCAAAAATATCACGAACGGAATTAATCTCATCAATGATCCGGTCTATGGCATCAATAAAAGTTTGTTCAATAACAGGTGTATTAAACTTTGTTGTAAACAAAAAATCTTTAAACGAGACTATGAAGAAAAGTCTCAAAATAGGAGCAACGGATCCTGACCGTTGCTCCACTATCCTTAACATATTCAAAACCTTTACAATACCCTAACTGTCCAACTATTCTTCCCTCTTTATTCCGTAAAACGAAATACAGGCGCTTTACTGCGAAACGGCAGCCCATACCCGCCTTTCGGCAGGAGCCATGCGTGTTCGTGTGTGATTGTGACTTTGTTTTC
>OATT01001480.1_pt1 | contig 11584 bp, 10 predicted proteins | sample 1476071 | NCBI WGS metagenome assembly OATT01 (sample SAMEA2579989, study PRJEB22360) | human gut metagenome | biome: human gut; feature: human-associated habitat; material: faeces | place: Denmark | collected 2008/2010 | reverse complement strand
GTTTTCTAGGCAATTTCCAATCTAACGGGTGTTGCACTTTCATTTAGACAACGGGAGACACTTTACAAGAAGCTATTCTTAATAGCAATCTCAGCAAATACGGAGAATCGCCACATATTTGACATTGAATTACAACGTGAGTGAAATCACAAAACCCAATAAACGACTACGTTGTTAACCTTCACATCTATATTCGCATCATCGCGACACGCGCAGGGAAAAACTGCGCAAAAAAAGTAAGACAAATTTACCTGCATTCGACGCAATCAATGCAGCAGCATTACAGCAGCAAGCCGATTGAGCAAAATAGCAAAAGCCGCCTTGCGCAACCGCAAGACGGCTTTGACGACAATGGTGAGGCTGTGCTCGCTTACTTCTTGGAAGCGTTCACGGCATCCACAGCCTTCTGCAGCGATTGAGTATAAGCCTTGTACCAATCAGCCTGCTCGTTGAGCTTCGCAGTAGCGGACTTGAAGCCGGCAGTGTCGTCAGCTACGCAGCCTTCGTATACCGGCAGTTCCACGCTCAGTTCCTTGTTGAGGGCGTCCAGCGTGGAGGCATCCTTTACATCCTTCTTGGTGAGCGCAGCAGCTTCGGAAGCATCGCCATTGACCAAGCCGTTGTAGTCGTTGGTGGCGTTGCGCACATTTTCGGAAGCGGCGGCGCAAGCGGCGACTGCATTGTTGTACTGAGCATCGGAGTAGGCGCGGAAGCCGAACACACCGGCCACGACGATAATGGCCACGACCACCACGGCGATAATGGCGACGGCCGCCTTAGACATGTGCTTCTTCTGAGCGCCTTCATTGCTTGCATTGTTGGCGTTGTTTGCCGGTACAGCCTGCTGCCCAGCGGACATACTTCGATCTCCTTCGTTCTCGTACTTTCATACACACGTATGCGCTCTTAGCGCTCTTATGCGCACTCATATGCAGGGAAGTCGCTTTTCAAGCGGCTACTTCCCTGAAAACAAAAAACCCTCGCATTCCGCGAGGGTCATTGGCTGGGATGCCTGGACTCGAACCAAGAATGGCTGAACCAGAATCAGCTGTGTTGCCAATTACACCACATCCCAATTTGGCTTGGCGTAGCAACTCCAAGGAGTTGTTCGTCGTACCCCCAACCGGATTTGAACCGGTGTTGGCGCCGTGAGAGGGCGTAGTCCTAGACCGCTAGACGATGGGGGCATATTCAGTTTTTCAACCGGCTGCTCGGTGAACCGCGCAACAAGTGATAAATATACGCAAGTATTCACCCTTACGCAACTTACGGCGTGTCGCGCGGAATTTCAACGATTTCAAGTGCTACGCTGCCACTACTGATGAATTTGCATGAACTCTACTGACGGATTATCAGTAAGCACTACTGATGAATTACCATCTAATGCACTGATGAAATTGCAGATGAGGCAATGATCTTTGCCTTGCACATTCATAGCCGGCAAATCAGCCTTCAAGAACCAAATGAGGCGCTTATGTTCCCTTGCGACAGCGAGCGCGTCGCGATGCTTGTAATGCAATGTCACGTCAAAGACCGCCGCCCGGTTACCTATCAACCGTTTCATGGACGCATGAAGGCGAAACCACCTACAAGGCACGTTTCGTGACCTCACTGCACAAACCAGCCATGTTCAACCTCGTACATATTCTCACTGGCATGCGGCGCAGCGGTAAGACTTTCCAGCTGTTCCAGATCATCACTGAATACAAGAAAAGGTGGGCATCTGCACATGCAGACGCCCACCTTGAGTGTCCTTACAGCTCAGCCGAGCACGGAAGGAACCTTAGCTCACAGGTGCTCGCGCAGGCCCTTCAGGCGAGCGAGGGAAACCGGCTTGCCGACGATCTCCATGGACTCGAACAGCGGCGGGCTCACGCGACGACCAGACATGGCCACACGCACCGGACCGAAAGCGAGGCGCGGCTTGTAGCCGCCGTCTTCAACCAGGGCCTTGTTCAGGGTCTCATGCAGGTTGTCGGTCTTCCAATCGACCTCATCCACGCCCTCGAGAGCGGCGATGGCGGCATCCAGCACTTCGCCGGCGGAATCCTTGAGCTGCTTGCGGGCGTCGTCCGCAGGCTCCAGATACTCCTCGGTGGACAGCAGGGAGCCGACCATGCCGGCGACCTCACCCAGCAGACGCACACGCGGCTGAACCAGCGGAGCGGCGGCGGTCAGCACCTCACGCTCACGGTCGGTCAGGGCATCCCAGTTGTCGGCGGAAACCACACCGTCGCGGTGCAGGTACGGCACCGAGCGGCGCAGGAAGTCCTCGGGCTCAAGCATACGGATGTGCTCGGCGTTGATGGAGATGGCCTTGTCGATGTCGAAGCGGGCCGGGTTGGCCTTGACGTCGCGCACGTCGAACTTCTCGGTCATCTCGTCCATGGAGAACACGTCGCGGTCCGGTGCAATGGACCAGCCGAGCAGGGCCAGGTAGTTGAGCAGGCCCTCGCGGATGAAGCCATTGTCGCGGTGGTTGAACAGGTTGGACTCTGGGTCGCGCTTGGAGAGCTTCTTGTTGCCCTGGCCCATCACGTACGGCATGTGGCCGAACAGCGGCATCTCCTTGGCGATGCCGAGTTCCATAAGGTAACGGTAAAGCACGATCTGGCGCGGGGTGGAGCTCAGGAGGTCCTCGCCGCGCAGCACGACGTTGACTTCCATCATCGCGTCGTCGACCGGGTTGGTCAGCGTGTACAGTGGGTCGCCGTTCGGGCGCACGATCACGTAGTCCGGCACGGAGCCGGCCTTGAACTCGATGGTGCCACGAATCAGATCGTCAAAGGCGATGTCTTCATCAGGCATCTTGATACGTAGCGCAGGCTTGCGGCCCTCGGCGCGGAAGGCGGCCTTCTGTTCATCGGTCAGGTTGCGGTCGTAGCCATCGTAGCCGAACTCGGCCGGACGGCCGGCGGCAAGGTTGCGCTCCTTGATTTCCTCAGGAGTGGAGAAGGACTCGTAGGCGTAGCCGGCTTCGAGCAGCTTGGCGGCAACATCCTTGTAGATGGCGGTACGCTCGGACTGGCGGTACGGGCCGTGAGGGCCACCCACATCGATGCCCTCGTCCCAGTCGATACCCAGCCAACGCAGGGATTCGAGGATCTGGTTGTAGCTTTCTTCGGAGTCGCGCACGGCGTCGGTGTCTTCGATACGGAAGATCAGCGTGCCGCCGGTGGCGCGAGCTTCCGCCCAGTTGAACAGGGCGGTACGAATCATGCCGACATGCGGGGTTCCGGTCGGCGACGGGCAGAAGCGAACACGAACGTTCTTGGGCAGTTCGGGTTTGGTGTTTTCAGCATCAGTCATAATCCCCTATTGTGCCGCGCGCGCCGGACGCGGAGAGCAGCGCTCCTCGCTCTTTTGCTTCGTTATTGATGTTTCGGGCCAACACCATCCCAAAACGGCCATTTTCCAACGAAATCTCTTTTGCCTGCCATTTGCTTTTCTTTTAAAAGCAAAATCAAAAGAAAAGAAAACAGCAAACGAGAATCAGCAGGCCAGGCCCACGAACAGCAGATCCCAGTCTTGAGATTCGTCTTCGTGCGATTCGCGCTGCTCAACGGCGGCATCCGTGTATTCGTGGTTCATGGCATTCCCTACATCTCTGTATGTTGCTTTATGCATAGCGCCAAAAGCTTCGTCTGCTTTCCAGTTCCGCCCCGCAACTGTGCGCAATATTCATGCAACAGGTTACACAACCGATCGATAACGTTCACCCTCAACTGATATCGATTTGATAACCATCGATTCTTTCCAGTGCATTCACCACAACTTTGGACATTATTTGGCGCAATTGTTGAGTTTTCCACTCATGCAATGGAAGAATATGATGTGACACATAGGTCTTATGAAAGGGGAATCAATGTCTGATCCCAACAATGTGCCTTTGCCTCAGCAGCCTGAGGCCAACGGCACGCCCACACCTAATCCCGTACCGCAGTATGGCGCACCGGCCCCGGCGCAGCCCTCACAGCCGGCGCAGCCCGCTTACGGACAGCCGGCATACGGTCAGCCTGCTCCGACCGCGAACTCTTATGGCCAGGCCGTACCAACCTACGGTCAGCCCGCGCCCGACGCCAACACCTACGGTCAATCCGCACCGGCGTACGGCACACCGGCCCCCGATGGCAATCCTTACGGCCCGGTTCCGCCGTCTTACGGCCAATACGCCGCGCCCACTGCCACTGTGCCGCTGGATAAGCCTTACTACGGATGCTCCTTCCAAGAAGCCTTCCTGCGCTTCTGGAAGAAGTACACGGTGTTCAAGGGCCGCGCGTCCCGCAGTGAATTCTGGTGGTGGGTGCTGGCCGCTTTCGGCATCAATATAGTGCTGGACATCCTCAACACCGCCACAGATGAAAAGCTTGGCTTCCTCGCCACCATTTGGGGTCTGGTGACCCTAATCCCCACCCTGGCACTTTCCGTCCGCCGTCTGCATGACACGAACAAGCCTGGCTGGTGGGTTGCCATTTTCTATATCGCGATGGTTATCGGCCTTATCATCATGATTATCGGCGGTGGTGCGGCACTGTACGGCGGGTTCAGGAGCCTTGGCAGTTATGACTATGGTTATGGCAGCATGGCCGCCGGCGGTCTTGGCGCGGCGGTCATTGGTGCGTTGATTACGCTGGCCGGCTGCGTTGTCTATATCGTGTTCATGGCTCTTCCCAGCAAGCCGGAGGGCGCACGTTTTGACGATGGCGCGGCGGCAACCCCCATGCCTCAGGGTGCTTACGGCGCACCATACAGCACGCCTGTACCCCCGAATTTCGCCGCTCCGAACGCGCCCGCACCCGGCTTCAACCAGCCGGCCCCGGCTTACGGCCAGCCGCCCATGCCAACCCCCGACTATGGCCAGCCGGCTGCACCCGCACCTGATTACGGTCAGGTGCCGGCCCCGCAGTACGGCCAACCGGAGGCCCCGGCCCCACAGTACGGCCAGGTTCCGCCGATGCCTCAAAACGCCGGCGACGAATCCGCAACACCTTCTGAGCACACGGCTCCCGCCGGCGACAATGCCCAGAAACCCTGGCAAGGCCAGTAACCGATATCGGTGAACTTCCGTTGAAGAAGTTCCCCGCAACCAATGATGAAGCCCTACTCAACGCGAGTAGGGCTTCATCATTCTCGGCACTGTATTATCGGCACTGTATTCAGCCAACTACCCCAACGGCATCACGGCAATGGACTGCGAAAGCATATACGATTCACCCGGACTAAGGGCAACGATACGGTCTCGGCACGCCGCTGCCTCCACGGCCACAAAGCCACGCCATTCACCCGTCTTGGCATGGGCAATGGCGTTGCCGCCCTGCTCTCCGGGATTCCACACCACCGTCTGCGGCGAGCCGGTCTTGCCGATGCGAATCACACGACCCAGCACATGGTCCTGCAATTCCAGTGCAGCATCGGAATAATACACACGGTCCACCGGCTGATCGCCGAACATCACCGATGGCTGTTCTTGTAGTTTTGGCGGGAATCCGGCTTCCGTGGCATCCAGATATGTTGCACCCCGCAAACCGACCAGCCGCGCGCCGAGCACATCGCCGACATGCAGATACGAGTGCAGCGCCGCCTCATACGACATCGGCTCACCTCCCGTGTTGGTAACGGTCAGCGTCATCGTCAGCGTATCGCTGGCACACACCTCGTATGCGGCATGGAAACGCACGTTGGGTTCATCCTCGATCCATGGCACTTCGCCAGTCGTCAGTCGTTCGGAATCCAGCACATACCGCACACGGGCACCGGTAAACGCCCCTTCGTCCAGCGCCCACTGGCGCAATCGTGCGAACCCATGAATCGGTCGCTTCGCAGTCTGCCCGCCATGCACAAACCCCGGCCCGAACCAGGGGAAGCACACCGGCACTCCCCCGCCAACCGGCTGACCAGCTTCGAAATGCCATGTGCGGGGCGTCCAGATTACATCCGGCTGCCCCGCCGGGGCCCAGCGCAGCAGATGCGCCCCGTAATCGCTGATTACCGCGCTACCGCCGTCATTGGTGAGCGTGCGCAGATTGACGCCATTGCCCATAAGTGTTTCTTCTTCCGTTGCGTAAGCGATGTTCTTCACCACATAGACGATTTCCTTGGCACGGAGGAATCGCGAGCAGGGGTAAGAGAACCGATCAGGCGGGCTAAGCTGCCTTGATTCTCACAACTCCACGGTTTCTTTGCCAGGGTCATCTTTAATGTGCGCAAACTTGGCGGCCAAGGCCTCCTTGTTGCGCTTTTCGTCTTCTTCCTTGGCCTTCTTCTTGGCTTCGTCCGGGTTCCAGAGCACATCGTCGCGGTGCTTGGTCCATTCGGCACCGGCCAGCGGGGCAATGTATTCGGCGGTGGCGGTCAGCGTGTCCGCGCCAGCGGCCTTAGCGCGCGTATCAATCAGCTCAAGAATCTGCTGATCGGTCAGGCATATGCGCGGAATCGAGCACTGCTCGCGCAGCTCGTTGACGTACAGCAGAATCGGCAGCACCTTGACCGCCTGAGCTGCGGCGTCGCCATCGTGTTCGCCGTCACCGGTCACCACGCTCAGCAGCGCATCGCACACGGCGAGCGCAGTGGCAAAACGGGTGGCCACATCAGCGGGCTCGCTGGACGTAGACAGACGGCCCTGCGCGGCGTCGTCTTCAATCTGGGCTTCCACGGCGGCAATCGTCTCACGGACCTGAGCCGCAACATCGGTGTCCCAACGAACGTCCAACGCTTCGGCGGCGTCAAAGATCAGCTGTACATCGCCGGATTCGGAGTAGTCGGCCATCGTGTCGTAGGCATCGTTGGCGGCCAGCAGCGTATCGACGATGTTCTGTGGGCGGCCGGGAATCTCATCGGCGCCTTCATAGACGAATTCGGCATCGGGCACCGTGACGTCTTCACCGGTCAGCACGCGGGCGAATGCGCGCGTGACGCGAACCTGCAGATTCTCCGCGTACTTGGCGTCATTGTCCATCTGCATGGCTTCGGTCAACGGCCACAGGCTGATCAGCGCCGAGCCGGCTTCGGCGGCCTCAGTTACCGCCGGCAATGCCGTGACCTGTGCGATTGCCTCACGATTGAGTTCAATGGTCATCTATGCTCCTTTGCGTCCACCACTCGATTGTAGTGCGTCTCTTGGCTCCCCTCAGTCACCTACGGTGACAGCTCAGCAGCAATTGCGGACGGGCCACGCCCGCGCCTCAATAGCTCGCCTATCGGCTCGTCTTCGCCTACAAACAGTCCACTGGACTGTTTGCTTCACGGCTCAGCCTCAGAGAGGGGAACCAATGTCCTAACACCAGTGTGCCGTTACTTGACGTTGGCTGCTGGGTCGACATACGTGATTGACATCACACGGCCGGTTTCGTTGTCGTACGTCACCGAGGTCACGGAGGCGAGCGCCGTGTGCCGCAGGAACATCCAGTGCTCGGGGTGGCCGGTCTCCAGATAATGGCGATAACTGAAAATCGGCGATTCGTGGCTGACCACCACAATCTGTTCGCCGGGGTGTTGGGCGACCTTCTCGCGTGCGAAATCATCCATACGCTGCGCAATGTGCTGATAGGATTCGCCCCAACTCGGCTTGTACAGGTTGGTGACCAGTTTCCAATTGCCGTTCTTCCACAGCGCGCCTTCGCCATGGCCGATACGCTTGCCGCGGAACTCGTTGCCGGCCTCAATCACTCGCTCATCGGCGGTGAGCATGAGCGGGGCTTCGCCTCGGGCCTCGCGCACGGGATTCAACGCGTCAAGAATCGCGTCGGCGGTCTCGCGCGTGCGGTCCAGGGGAGACGAATACACCGCGGAAATCGTATTGGTCTGAGGGCTATTGGCCAGATAGGCGGCGGTGGCCTGTGCCATACGCCGGCCAAGATCGGAGAGATGGAAGTCGGGCAGCCGCTCATAGAGCAGATGGTCAGGGTTGTAGACCTTGCCGTGGCGAACGAAGTGGATGGTGGTTGCGCTCATGAGCCGCCTTTCTTTTTATTCCTACGGGCATCTTGCGATGTTCGCCGAAGAACATGAGAACGTTGTCTTAATATCTCCAATCTACCGCGTGTCGCGCCCTAACCAACGATTAGAGTATCCGTGACGCAAATATGCGAATAGGGAAATCCAACGCAAACTTTGCGCGACCATGGACAACACATCATTCGATGAGGGCTTCGCCGGCAACGCCACGTCAGCGGGGAACATCCAATCGGGAGCGGAAAGGAGCGTAGTGCTGTTATGTCCAACAACCTGTCCAACTCGAACACCATTATGGCTGGCATCAAGGAAGTGGGTCACAAAGTTTTTGGTGGGTATGCGGAGTTGCTGCGCATACCTCATACCGCTCGTTATTCCATCGGTTCGGTGATTGCCTGCATGCCGTTCCCGATGGTGGGCATGACCATCACCATTTCCGTGCAGCATTACTACGGCAACTACTCGCTGGCAGGTATGCTCACCGCCATTCAGGCGATTGCACTGGCCGCGGCCACGCCGCTGCTCGGCAAGCTGACCGACAAGTTCGGCCAGCGGCAGGTTTCGATTCCAACGATTCTGGTGTGGATTGTCGCCGCCGTCGCGCTGACCACATCCATCACCAATCGTGCGCCGGAATGGGTGCTGTACTGTTTGACGCCGTTCCTGGCAGCTATTCCGCCGTGGGGCGCGATGAGCCGCGCGCGCTGGACCAAAATCCTGAAGGGCGATCAGGAGCGTACCAACCGTGCGCTCTCCCTGTGCGGCGTGCTGGACGAATGCATGTGGGTAATCGGCAATCCACTGGCTTCCACACTGGCCGTGATCTCCGGTCTGCTGGCATTCTCGTTCACCGGCATGTGCGTGGTGGTGGGCGCGCTGATGTTCTTGACCGAGCTGACCACTGAGCCACCGTCACAGACTCAGCTGGCCCGCGCTGAGGGCATTTCCCGCAAGGAATACCGTGAGCGCGAGGCGGCTCGAGCCGAAGCGTTGAAGGTGGAGACCGCAGCCGAGGAGACTCGCCGCCGTCTTGAGCGCGAAGGCGTGACCGATGAGGCCACGATTAACGCCGCCATTGAGCAGGCGGTCGCCGATGCGCGTTCCGGCAAGAAGGCGTCCATCTGGGGACCGGGTCTGATTGCGGTATGCGTCACCTGGTTCGGCTTGGGCGCGTTCCAGTCGGCTACAGGCATCTCGATCATCGCATTCGCCACCGAGTCGAATATGAAGCAGTACACGGGCTTTGTATTCGCCTGCTTCTCCATCAGCTCGTTGATGGGCGCCTTGGTGTACGGCGCGAAGAACTGGTCGATTGCCCTGTGGAAGCGCTTCTACTTCTGCCTGGCCGTGGTGAACATCGGCATCAGCACGTTCCTGTTCGCCAAGCATCTGTGGGTGATTATGATCATCTACCTGATCATCGGCGTGTGCCAGGCTCCGACGTGGATTAACGGCAACCAGCTCATGCTGCACTTGGTGCCGCCTTCCCGCCTGACCGAAGGCATGGCGTGGATGGGTGCGATGAATTCTATCGGCTCCTCCGCCGGTTCGGCGATTGCCGGCCAGTTCATCGACCGCATGGGCTCGCATGGCGGCTTCATGGTGGTGACCACTTTGGCACTGGTCTCGCTGGTGATTGCGCTGATTGGCTTCAAGCAGATCAAGGGCTCCACCGAGCAGCCGACCTTGACTGAAGTGAGTGTGTGAGACAAAAGCTAAGCCCCCTCTGACGAGGGGGCTTATACGTCAAAACGCTACTTCGGCCAGCCTTTGGGCGTGTGTTCCAGGGACCAGATGCCGAGCTTGTGGGAGAAGCTGTTCTGCCACTTGGCTTCAAGCTCCTCGGCATTCAGTCGATTTTCAGCGGACTTCAGACGGTTCATCGCATTGGTGTGCGTATCGTCGAGCAGCCACTTGCGAATCAAGAAGTTCCAGATCATTACCACGGCAGTGGCCACCAACTTGCCGATATTGGTGCGCAACAGATATTCGGCATGCTGCGATACATAGGCATCATGGTTCATGCCATAAGTGGAAATCCAGATAATCGCGTCATTCATGAACAGACCGACTACAGCGCCCGCCACGAAGATAAGAATCTCCATCCAGCGCGCCATGTCATCACGATGCTTGAATACGAATTTCATGCTCGCCAGATAGTTGAAAATCAGCGAGATGATGAAAGAGACGGTGGCAGCCAGCACGTTGTGCATGTGGAATATGCCAACCAATAGGTTGAGGATACCCCAGTCGATAACAAAGGCGATGACGCCCACAATGCCGAACTTCATCAGTTGTTCAATCAGTTTTCTCACAAGGGTATTCAACACTATTGGGCTGACTGCGGAACATATATTGGCTGGAAAGGCCAATAATCTCCCCAATTGGCCTTGCCCCGGTCCGTTCTGCAAGCAGCTTCCTACATCCGCATGCCATGTTCAACAGCAGCCGCTGAGGCTAGACTGGAAGCGAACCGAATCAAGGAGGAATTATGCCCGTTATTCACACTCATGTGTCCGTGTCCACCACCCCTGAGCAGCGCGAGGCACTGAAGGCCGCCTATGGCAAGGCGATTACCGCCGTGCCGGGCAAGTCCGAGGGCTGGCTGATGTGCCCGTTCGAAGACAATATGCCGATTTACTTCGGCGGTAGCGATGACCAGCCCGCCGCCTATGTGGAGGTCAACGTGTTCGGCCGCTCCGTGCCGGGCTCTGCTTGGGAAAAGCTGACCGAGAGCATTATGGCCGCGCTGAACTCCACGCTCGGCATTCCCGAGGACCGCACCTACATCCGTTACACCGCCACCACCGACTGGGGCTGGAATGGTAGCAACTTCTAGTTGCCACCATTCCCCTCGCAGCATAGCTGCTCGCATCGCCTACGGAAAGCCCACCGGGCTTTCCGTTTAACGGCTCAGGGTAGCAACTTCTAGTTTGCGTATTCTGGCTCCCCTCAGTCAGCTTCGCTGGCAGCTCCCCTCAAAGAGGGAAGCTCAGATGTAGAAAGCCCGCCGGTGGCGGGCTTTCTACGTTTCAAGGGGCTGATTTCCAACATTCAGAAGCTCTACTAGCGTTTCAAGGGGCTTTTAAAACAAGAAAACCGGAGTATAAACATTGCAATTTCAATGGTCATACTCCGGATTTCGCAATCGAAGAGCCCCTCGAAACGCAGATAGACCTCCGGAAAACCGAAAATCCGCCCCTCAAAAGCGAGTTACCTCACCTCATGCCTGTCATCACACGATCTTGGGCATGGGGGTGGTGAGGCTGGTGGTCAGGTTGACGTGGACCAGACCGGCACCGGCATGCACCTCAACCTTCTTCAGGGTCACGGTGCGCTCTTCTTCGGGGGCACGGTCGTTGTCGGTCATGGTCGCCGGGGACTTGACCGCCACGAACGCCAGATCGTCCAGCGAGATGCCTGCGCTCTGGCACAGTTCCATGGCCTCGGACACGGACTCGGTGAAGCCCGGCTTGTAAATCACGCGCTCGGCCGGTACGCCGTAGGCGTTCTCGGCCACCCACTTGGCGTTCTCGGTCAGGGCCATGCCCTTGTGCGAGTGCGGTTCGGCCGGCATGGAGCCGTTCTGCAACGCGTCGACGAAACCGTCAAGCTGCGGGGCCAGCGCCTCGCC
>OATT01001474.1_pt1 | contig 11642 bp, 9 predicted proteins | sample 1476071 | NCBI WGS metagenome assembly OATT01 (sample SAMEA2579989, study PRJEB22360) | human gut metagenome | biome: human gut; feature: human-associated habitat; material: faeces | place: Denmark | collected 2008/2010 | reverse complement strand
AAGCCGCAGACCGGCCATGTTGCAAACTGAAACATGGCCGGTCTGCGGCTTGAAAGGCCTGGAGCATGACGAAGGTCTGATTCAGGGCGAAAGACCTGGATCATGGCAAAAGTCTGATTCAGGGCGAAAGGCCTGGAGCATGACAGAACAGAGTAAAACCCACATTCAAGAACCGCAGAAGTTTTCCAGCGGCTAAGCTTTTGGTGGAGCGTGAAAACTTCCTACGGTTCTCGCCTGTTCTCTTGGCGCGTTTATTCCGTCTCCACCCTTACCAGGCTTCCCTCCTCGCCGCGCTTTACCGTAATCTTCTTTTCAATCTGCTCTCTCAGCTCCGCCACATGGGAAATGATTCCTATCATCCGCTTTCCTCCCGACAGCTCCTTTAACACAGCGATAGCTCTCGCTCTCGCCTCGTCGTCCAGAGAACCAAAGCCCTCGTCGATAAAAAGCGCGCCCATTTCCACGCTTCCCGCCGTATCTTGGATTACGTCCGCCATGCCAAGCGCCATGGCAAGAGCGGCCAAAAACGCCTCCCCTCCTGATAATGTTTTCACATTTCTGACGCTGTCCGTCTCCACGCTGTACACATCCAGGTCAAGTCCCGCTTCTCCCTGAAGGCTCAAGGCTTCCAGATCTCTGCATTTTAAAATAAACCGCCCTTCTGTCATCCGCTTCAGCCTCCGGTTGGCAGCATAAATCATCTGGGAAAAATACTGGCGCTGCACAAAGGTCTGAAAATCCAGCCGGGCCGTCTGGCTCATTTTTCCATCCGCCGTTATATAGAGGGTGTGGATCAGCTGATACTTCTCCATCAGAGCCGTCCTCTCCTTTAAAAGCTCCTTTACGGCCCCATACGCCTTCTCATATTCCGTCCTGGCCGCCGCTGCCTTTAAGGAAAGCTCTCTGGCCTGTGACAATTCTTCCAAAAGCTCTGCAAGCTGCGGCTTTACTTCATCCTCTGATTCCTCTGACGCTCCTTTCAGCGCTTCTTTACACTGGTTTGCCCGTTCTCTGGCAGCGGCTGTCTGCGCCTCATAGTCAGAAATTTCTTCTGAAAGCCGCGCTCTCTCCGCTTCCGTGCAGATCGCCTTTCTGTACTCCCCTTCATTGGCAAACCCGGATCTTCTGGCCCTTTCAGCAAACTCTGATTTTAACAGCGTCCTCTGTTCCTCCAGTCTTCTGCCATTCTTTTCTTCTGCTTCCTGCTGCCCTTTCAGCGTTCCTTCCTCCTGTTTCAGCCGTTCTGCTTCCCTTTCTGTTTCCTGTCTGCGCTGTGACAGCTGTTCCAGGCGGCCGACAATCTGGATCCGCCTCTCTTCTGCCTCTCTCTTCTGTTCCATGGGGAGGCGTTTTTTCTGTTCCTCCCACTGCGTTTTAAGGCTTGCCGTCTCAGCCAAAAGCGCCCCCTCATCCTCTCTCAGCCGGTTCTCCCGCTCCTGCAGAGCGCTGAATTTTTCTTCCTCTCTGCGGATCAGATCTGTAAGTTTCTCAAACCGGAGGGCCTCTTCCTGGTACTGTCTTTCCTCCTCCCGCTGTCTCTGTTCATCCTGTACAGCCAGAACATAGAAGGCTTTCATTTCTTCCAGCGCTGTTTCCAGACAGACCGGAACCTGCTCCCCGGAAGCTTCCCGCATTTCCAGATAAAGCGTTTTGCACTGCTCTGATTCTGCTTCTGTCTGCGCCCGAAGAGTCTGAACCTGCTCCATATGAATCCGCAGCCTTTGGTCGGCCAGATCCCTCTGTCCCTTTGCCTGTTCCAGCTCCTCCTCTGTCACATGTGCCTCTGCCAGCGAGGCGGGAGCCGGGTGAACCCGGGAACCACAGACAGGACAGGGAACCCCCTCCTCCAGGCTCAGAGCCAGAATTCCGGCCTGGGAGCAGATGAATCTGCGGTTTCGTTCATCATATTCTCTGGAAATCTCTTCGTAGCGGCTGGTCTCCTGCTGCAGCAGACGCTGTTCCTCTGAAAGCGCGGTCTGTCTCTCTTTCAGGTTCTCCAGACGCGCTTTCAGGCTTCTGATCCGATCCAGCTTTTCCTCTGTGCGTTTCCGCTTTTCTCTGCTTTTCTGGAGAAGAAGCGGCGCGCGGCTCTTTTCCTCCTGCTCTGCTTTCAGGAGGGCCAGCGCTGCTGCGGAGTTTTCCTTTTCTTCCCCTGTTTTTTTCCGCGTTTCTGCCGTCTTTCTGAAGGCCTGCTCCGCCTGAGCCAGGCGGCGTCCCGCTGCTTCCCAGCTGTCATAGAGGGGAAGCGCCTCTCTCAGCCTTGCCTCCTGAAAAGCTGGGGCTGGCTGTCCCCTCACAAGGGCTCCGGCCGCCGTCTTCTTCTGCGCGTCAGCCTCTGCCAGTCTTTCTGTGAGGGCTGCAAGCTGGCCAGACAGACGCTCCGCGCTCTTTCTGGACTGTGCCAATGCGCTTCTGTTGGCAAGGATCTCCTCCTCCTTAGCCTGAAGAGGCAGAGCCTCTACTGCCTGTTTCAGCCGCCTTTTCCGCTCTTCCTGAAGCCCGCGCTCTGCCTCCAGAGCCTGAAGCAGTCCCTCTGCCCGGATCTGCTGCTGCCGAAGCTTTTCTCCTGCCCTGGCGGCCTCCAGTCTCCGCTCCAGACCGGTCTTTCTGGCCAGAACCTGCTGTTCCAGCTCCCGGCTTTCCTTCTCCGCCTGAAGACTGGCCGCAAGGGCCTCTTCCACTGTCTTTAAAATTTCTTCTCCCCTGGAATCCAACAGCCCGGAAACCTCCTTCCATCTCTGTCCCAGACAGCTGTCCTCCGGAATCTGCAGTCTGGAGGCTTCTCTCTCAAAAAATTTCCAGTTGTCCTCCAGCTTCCTGGTGAGGGCGCTGTTTTTCTCCCGCAGCTTCTGCTGGATCGCCCCATAAATTCCAGTGTCAAAAATTTTGGAAAAAATTTCCTTCCGCTCTTTTGAGCTGGCCAGCAGCAGCCTCATATACTCTCCCTGGGCAATCATGGCAGTCTGGGAAAACTGTTCCCTGTCAATCCCCACAATGGAGCGGATTTTTTCATTGATATCGGAAATCCTCCCAGGAAATTCCGTTCCGTCCGGAAGCGTCAGGGAAGCCCTGGCCTGCGACAGAGTCATGCTGTACTCTCCGTCCTTATTTTTCCGAAGGCTCCTTCTCTGGTAGGAAGGACTCCTGACAATTTTGTAGGTCTCTCCCCCGTCAGAAAAAACCAGCTCTACCCTCGTCTCCTGATCCGGCGGCGCCCACTGGCTACGCATCATGGGCCCCTCTCTTCTCTGCCCGCTGGTCTCGCCATAGAGGGCAAATGCAATCGCGTCAAAAATCGTGGTTTTTCCCGCTCCAGTATCGCCTGTAATCAGAAAAATGCCGTCCCCCAGCCTCTCAAAATCTATCGCCGTCTCCTTCACATAAGAGCCAAAGGCAGACATGGTAAGCTTCAGCGGCTTCATTTCATCTCCTCCTTTGCTTCCTCTATGATCTGCTCCATAAGAGCTTCCTCCTCCTTCGTCATTTCACTTTTCTGCACCACAGTAAAAAACCGCCGGAACGCCTCCATGGGGCTTAATACCAGCATAGGCTCCCCCTCCTCCTTCAGGCTCTCTCTTGTCCTCTCATTGTCAATCCTGATTTCCAGAATATGATCATATCTCTCCCGAAGCTGTTCGCGGAAATGCGCCGGCTCTCTGTCGTCTGTCAGCGTAATTTTAACAAAATCGTGGCAGGACGGTTCCTCCGCCTTTCCTAACACCTCCTGAAGCGTTCCCCTGACGCTTCTGACGTCCTGAACCCCGGACAGAGGGAGAAAAGTCAGGATCGCCGGTTCTCCTTTTTCGGCAAGCTCCGCCATCACCACTGACTTTTTATGGCGCTCCTCGCTGACCGAATACTTATAAGGAGAGCCGCAGTATCTGACTGTCTCCCTGCCAGCCTTCTGAGGCCCGTGAATATGCCCCAGAGCCGCGTAGTCGAACAGATCCAGAGCAGAACTTCCTATGGCGTCCAGCCCTCCCGCCGTGAGAACCGCCGTCTCCGATTCGCAGGTTTCCGGATCCCCGGAACTACTTGTAAAAAACTGGTGGCAGAGGATTACATTCCGCTCTGACGTATCAATCGTTTCCCTCTCCAGCACAGCCCGGAACGCGCCGTCATAGGTGTCCTCATATTCTCTCCCCTCCGCCCTGAGAAGCGGTCTCACATAGCCTGGCCTCATAAAAGGAAACAGGTAAAAATTCACATTGCCCCACCTGTCTTTTAAGGTAACCTTTTTCAGATGCTCTCCTTCTTTAGACGGCGGAAATGACGATAGAAAAATCCTGCCCTTTTCCAGAAGCGGCCCTGCAAACCCCAGCCGCTCCGGGCTGTCATGATTGCCTGCAATAATAAGAGCCGGAATCCCCGTTTCGCTGATCTGCTCCAAAAAATGGCCGAACATAGAAAAAGCCTCCCCGGACGGGATGGATTTGTCGTAGACGTCTCCGCATATTAAAATAGCATCAGGCCGGTAAACGCCTGCATACTCTGTAATCTGAGCGAGGACCCTCTCCTGATTTTCCTTTAAGCTCCAGCCGTTTAACTGTCTTCCGATATGCAGATCTGAAAGATGAAAAAATTTCATTCAGTCCCTCCTGATAAAAAATAAAAAGCAGCGTCCCTGCGCTGTCAGAATCTTCTTATATACTCTGGAATAAGAGAATGCCCGGTCCAGAGCGGCGCGCCTCCCTCTTCTGGATGCCGGGCATTTCCTATTCTGCTTCCTGGTTTGTCTCCTGATTTTCTAGTCCAGAATAATAAGAGCCATAAATACCAGATCCTGGTCTGTGCGGTTGGCGATCCCATGGCCGCAGCCATCCGGCGTGAAGGTCCTCTCCCCGGCCTTCACCGTTCTCGTGGTTCCGTTATCGTTGTACTCGCCCTCTCCCTTTACAATGTAGTAGGTTTCGCTCTCATTGTGATGCACATGATATCCCAGAGAACAGCCTGCCGGAATCGTCACCTCTGCAAACATCTTGCACTTTCCGTTTAACTCCGTCTCATTTAAAATGTGCTTAATAAAAATAGCTCCCTCGCCGCCGTTTGCCTGCTCCTTCTTTACAATTTCCATGATTGTTCCTCCTTTATTCTGCCTTTTATGTATGAAGAGTTTTCATCAGCTTCCTGAAGTACTCCCGCTGTGCCTGAAATTCCCTGTTCGCCGGGTCAACAGACAGCAGATACTCTATTTTCCCCAGCAGACGGGCCAGAACCTGCTCCTCCGTCTCCTGGCCGCCAGCTCCCAGCCGCTCCATGTGGCTTTCTATGCCGTACTTTCTGCAGTAATAGCATTCCTGTCTGAGCTTTCTTCTGTAGTCCTTAGAGAGCTGGGCCTTTTGATTGACTGTGATTCCAGTTACCTCCTGGCGGCAGTTTTTCGCATATACGCCCGTTTTTCTCCTGTTTAATCTCATGCCAAGCTCCGATAAGTAGGACTGAACCTTGCGGATCACTTCGCCTGGCTCAAACGAGCCTGAGAATGTCATATCGTCGCAGTACCTGCTGTACCTGATTCCTCTCTGCCTGCACCAGAGATCCATCGAATCGTCAAAGGGCTTCATCACCAGGTTTGAGATAGCCGGGGATGCGGGAGAGCCCTGAGGAAGTCTCCCCTTACAGCAGCAGAGAGCAGTCAGAAGCCCCCTCACCGGAGGCGGAAACAGCGTTCCCGGAAAGGCCAGGCCGTAGACAGCCGAGCTTGTGATGCTTCCAAAAAAGTCCTCAATATCCAGCTTCAAAACGCTCTCCTGCCCCACATGAGCCGCAGCGTTGTCCCGGATTCCCACGCCTTTTCTGTAAGCGCAGGCGCAGGATGATACGGGGCGTTCCGATAAAATATGTTTCAGAATTCTCCTCTGAACCGCCTTCAGCCCGCTGTCTGGAATCATCAGGCAGCGGACGCCTCCAAAACGCTTTGGAATCTTTTTCTCCCTGTAATAGCAGGAGCTGTGCCTGCTAAAGCGGTAGAGCACAGCCATCTGGATCTCCTGGGGAATCTCCGGATCTCCCAGCAGTCCAAAGGAACAGATCATCTCCTTCCACTGCTCCTTCGTACAATATTTCCATATATCCTGTTCTCCTCTGCACACCGCCTGCATCTCCCCGCTTTCCCAGTGTCTCGGCTGCCCGGCAGACAGCACTAAAACGGCAATGCCGGTTCTTCCAAAGCCGTACCCCATATCCTCGAAGAGGATAGGAGTTTCCGGAAACCGGAAACCATGTACGGCGAAGGAGATTCGGAAGGCTGCGAAGCTGCCTGTCCTCTTTTTATCCACAGGAAGAGCGACTCGCTCTTCCAAAAAGCCTGTATGAAACGCTTTTTCGCTGCCGTCTGCCGGTGATGTCCCCTGTACACTAATCTACCACAATTTATTTAAAAAAGAAAGCCGCGAAAATGTTCATAATTTCTTCACATCTTTTCCATACTTTTTTCACACTATCCTGGTATGATAAAGACAATTAAAAAAGCAGTTACTTTTTTAATTATAAATTCTTTTTCATACAGGCCGGCAGTTGGAGACGACTGCCGGCTCCTCCCTTTTTATCCCATATAAAAAACCGATACATCCTCCTGCCGCTTTATGAAAACATGGCAGAGTAAAACACGTATCGGTTTCTTTTTATTTCATCTGTAAGCCCTACATCTGCTCTCCTGCCAGAACCGGCTTCGCGCCGTCAGGAATCGGGCAGTCGTATCCGCCTTTTGTCTTCTTCTCGAACTCTGCTCTGGCCTCTGCAAGAAGCTCTGTATTCTCCATCAGGTCGATGGCAGCTCCCGCCAGCACCTTTCCTGCTGCCAGCACTCCCTTATGTCCGATGGAGGTAGCTCCGCAGGAGACGTTCTGCCAGCTGTGGCCAGGCGCATTGGCCGTAAAGCAGGCCACCCTGATCTGAGCGGTAGGCGTATTCCAGCTGACGTCTCCCACGTCTGTGGAACCTGCCCGCATCTTTTCACTGTAAATATAGGGAATCAGGAAGTCGTTCATGGCTTTTGTGCCGTGGCAGCTGGCCTGATCTACAAACTCCTGGGCTTCAAAGCTCTCGTCTACCATAGAACCTGGCAGCCCCTCCTTGGCCAGCTCGCAGGAATCGTTTAACTTCTTTGCAAATTCCAGCTCCGCTTCTGTATAGGAAGGAACTCCCACCTGGTCGAAATTCCTGTAGAGCAGCTGCTCTAACGTCTTGTTCGGCACAGTATTGGAACAGCCGTCAATAAATTTCTTCTTTACGGTGGTTTCCGTCATCATGCCAGCCGCCTCTGCAATCTTGTCGACTCTGGCCTGAAGCTTCATGGCATCCTTCATGAGCTTTGCCCGTACCATGTAGAGCACCTGCGCCTTAGGCTGCACCACGTTGGGGGACTGACCGCCTGTATCTGTAATAGAATAGTGGATTCTGCACTCGTCGCTCATGTGCTCTCTTAAAAACTGAACGCCGATGTTCATCAGCTCTACCGCATCCAGGGCGGAACGTCCCAGCTCCGGAGCTCCAGCCGCATGGGAAGCAAGGCCTGTAAACTGGTATTCTGTCTGGATACAGGAATTGCAGGTTCCGCTTGTCACCTCGTTGGCTGTGCCCGGATGCCAGGTCAGGGCTGCGTCTAATTCATTAAACACGCCTTCCTTAGCCATAAACGCCTTGGAGGCCGCGCCCTCCTCGCCGGGACAGCCGTAAAATTTCACGGTTCCGCTTCCTTCTCCCTTCTCCTCCAGGTAGTGTTTCACACCCAGACCCGCAGCCATGGCTCCTGCGCCAAGCATGTTGTGGCCGCAGCCGTGGCCGTGTCCTCCCGGAATCACTTCCTTCCTCTCCACAGCTCCCGCCTCCTGAGAGAGGCCGGATAAAGCGTCGTACTCCGCCAGAATGCCGATGATCGGCTTTCCGCTGCCATAGGAAGCGATATAAGCCGTCTCAATGCCGCAGACCGGCGTCTCTACCTGAAAGCCTTCTTTTTTTAACACTTCTACATAAAGCTCCGACGACTGGTGTTCCATCAGGGAGAGCTCTGCATAGCCCCAGATTTTATCGGAAACCTCTGTCACCAGCTCTGCCTTGCTGTCAATATATTCAAGAGCCTCTTTCTTTCCCATCTCTTCCTCCTGACTATCCGTTCTCTGCCGGATTCTCATCTGTTCTGGCTGTCCGCCGCATCCTCTTTAATAGAGCACCTTTCCTAAGAACTCCTTCGTCCTGTCGTTCTGCGGATGCTCAAAAATTTCAGACGGCGTGCCCTTCTCTGCAATCACGCCTCCGTCCATAAAGAATACCCGGTCGGAAACTTCCCTGGCAAAGCCCATCTCGTGGGTGACAATCACAGTGGTCATTCCCGTATTGACAAGCCCCTTGATTACGTCCAGAACCTCTCCTACCATCTCCGGATCCAGGGCGCTTGTAGGCTCGTCAAAGAGCATTACCTCCGGCTCCATGGCCAGCGCCCTTACGATGGTGCTCTATCGGCTCCATGCCCGGCGCCCTTCCGATAAAAAGCCTCTGCTTCTGCCCGCCTGACAGCTTTCCCGGATATTCGTTGATTTTATCCAGCAGGCCGACCCGGTTTAAAAGCTCCTTTGCCATCTCGTCCGCCTCCTTCTGAGTCTTCTTTTTCAGAAGAACCGGAGACATGGTAATGTTCTTTCCCACGCTCATGTTAGGAAATACGTTAAAGTGCTGGAATACCATTCCCATCTTCTGGCGGTGAAGGTTAATATCTACTTTTTTATCTGTAATATCGATTCCCTCAAAGAGAATCTGTCCCTCGTCCGGAACCTCCAGAAGATTTAAGCATCGCAGGAAGGTGGATTTTCCTCCGCCCGACGGGCCGATGATGGAAACCACCTCTCCCTTTCCGATGTGCTCCGTCACTCCCTTGAGCACGTGGAGGGAGCCGAACCGCTTGTGCAGATTTTCTACTGTAATAATGTTGTTACCGCTCATTTGCGCTCATCCTCCTCTCCATGTAATAGATTCCCTTGCTCAGGCTGAAGGTAACGATAAAATAAATGCATCCCACGATAATTAACGGCTCGATGGAGAGGTATAAAACGCCTCTCACTGTCTGCCATACGGTCATCAGCTCGCCTACAAAGAAGGTGGAAGCTAAGGAGGTGTCCTTGATCATCATGACGAACTCATTTCCCAGGGCAGGCATAATATTCTTCACTGCCTGGGGAAGGATAACCTTGACCATGGCCTGCTTCTGGTTCAGTCCCAGAGACCGCGCCGCCTCCATCTGCCCCTTGTCGACCGCCTGGATTCCGGAACGGATGACCTCAGACACATAGGCCGCTGAATTCAGGCACAGGGCTACCGTCGCGCACACCACAGGGCTTAAATTCATTTTTGGAAACGCCATGGGAAGCATAAAGTAAAAGAAATACAGCTGCAGAAGCATAGGCGTTCCTCTGACAATCTCCACGTAGATGCCGGCCACTGTATTTAACGGCCGGATCTTTGCAATTTTCCAATTGCTGAGTCTGAACATCGCCAGCAGGAAGCCCAGAAGGGTTCCCACTATGACGATGATTAAGCTCAAAAGAAGGGTAATTCCAAGTCCCTGCATAAAAAGCATCCAGTATTTATCCCAGATATTAATGATCTTCTCTAACAAAACAATCTCTCCTCAGCTTTTTCATTCCGTCTCTTTCAACTGGTTTTCATTAATCCATCTCAATTCCCAGAGCCTTGGCCTTCTCCACAGCCTCGTCGTGCCACTGTGTGTAAAGTCCCTGCTCCATGACCTCCTCTACCGCCTCGTTGACAACCTCTAACAGAGCGTCCTCCCCCTTGGGAACGCCTACTACGTTGCCCTCGTCGTCTGTTTCAAACCAGAAGCCTGCAAACTGAAGCTCCGGATAGTTCTCAATCATCGGCTCTCCTACGGAGGTGGCCACTGCCACTGCGTCTACCTTGCCGGTCTGAAGCATCATAATGCCGTCGTTGACAGTAGTGATCGTCTCCATCTGGGCGTCCGGAAGCTGCTCTGTCACCAGTCCCTGCTGCAGCGCTCCGTTCTGAGCCGCTACCTTCTTTCCTGCGAAATCCTCCGCTGTCTGGTAGGACTCCACCTGGTCGGCCATCACCAGAATTCCCTGGGTGCTCGGCATATCGCCTCTGTCGTAATCATATCCGTGGGATAATCCCATGTTTTCCGCTCTCTCCTCTGTGTAGGACATGCCTGCGATAGCCATATCCACGGAACCGGATGTAACGGCCGCCTGACCCGCCGCGAAATCCATGGGCTGGATCTCCAGCTCTACGCCGATTTTATCTGCAATGTACTTGGCCAGCTCAATATCGCAGCCCACATATTCTACCTGTCCGGAGCTGATGTCCTTAAATTCAAAAGGAGCGAAGTCCGGGCTGGTCGCCATGGTAATTTTTCCGGCTTCCTTAATCTTTGCCAGGCGTCCCTCTCCCTCGGGGGACTCTGCCGCCTCGCTTCCCGCCTCGCTTCCCGCCTCTGTGCTCTGTGCCTCGCTTCCTGCCTCTGTCTTCGCCTCTGTCTGGCTGTTTCCGCCTGCGGAACCGGAACATGCGGTCAGGGAAACGGCTGCCATTAAACCTGTCAGTGTAAGTAATGCTGTCTGCTTCATTTTCATAATTATATCCTCCTCATATATCAGTTATTTTTATACGCTTTTGTGTATATATATTTAACTTGTAATGTATAATACCTCTATTTATGTAGTATGTCAATAGTCTTTTTCTCAAAATATGTATTTTTATTCATTCAGATATGACAAAAGGCTGGAAATCAACGGAACACGGTCCTTTGATTTCCAGCCAGGCGCTTTCCTTTCAGCCTGCACTGACGCAGTCTAATCCGGCTGTCTATTTCACTGTTTTGCCTCTTTAAGCTCTCTTTTCATGGTCTTCAGGCAGTGGAAAAATGCCGGAAACAGGAAGATATCGGCAAAAATCCACGCTAACGGGCTTCCAAAGCAGGCGGCGATGTAGCCGAAAGCCGGAACCAGCACAAGGCCCGCCAGACCTCTGGCAGCCATCTCGAACACTCCCGCCAGAATGGCGAAGGTGCTGTAGCCCATTCCCTGAATGGTAAACCGCACCACATTGACAAACACCAATGGAATGTAGAAGGCGCTGTTGGCAATCAAGAACATGGAAACCTGGCGGATGGTCTCCGTCTCTCCCGCATCCATGAAAAGCAGGGCAATCTTATCGCTGAAAAACACCAGAATCAGAAACGCAATGACTGCGTATATACAGCCGATGATGGAAGAGCTCTTTAACCCTGCTTTAATTCTGTCAAGCTTCCCCGCTCCCACGTTCTGGCCCGCATAGGTGGCCATGGTGCCTCCCAGAGCGTCGAAGGGACAGCAGAAGAACAGAGTCACCTTGCTGCCTGCAGCCACAGCCGCCACAGCCATGGATCCCAGCGTATTGACGGAGGCCTGTAAAATCACGCTTCCAATGGCTGTGATCGAATACTGCAGTCCCATGGGAATTCCCATGCCGCATAGCCGGCCGATCAGGTGCCGGTCAATTTTCTTTTCATCCTTCTCCATTTTCAGAATCTCAAAGTGTTTCTTCATATATAGAAGGCAGAGAAGTCCCGATACAGCCTGGGAAATGACGGTGGCGTAGGCCGCTCCTGCCACTCCCCTTTTCAGCACGACAAT
>OATT01001459.1_pt1 | contig 11869 bp, 9 predicted proteins | sample 1476071 | NCBI WGS metagenome assembly OATT01 (sample SAMEA2579989, study PRJEB22360) | human gut metagenome | biome: human gut; feature: human-associated habitat; material: faeces | place: Denmark | collected 2008/2010 | reverse complement strand
AGAAGAAAATGTTGATGATGACGATAGTATGTATGATTTACTACCTAAATTACTATTTGTGACGGAGGCATAAGTTTGTATTGCTTATGCCTCTAAAGATATTATCTATGTAATTTTTCAGATATTGGGAGGATTATTTTATTCAATATTTTATAATGAAATTCTGGAAATATATATAATAGAATATCATATAAAACACTGATATTATTTAAGGACGGAATACGGTTGATAATGTAATAGATTACAAGGACAAATAAAAAATATACTTTTACTTTTCTCATTTTAAATCTTCCTTTCGTAAAAATGAAATACAATAGAAATGCATCTGTAATAATATGAATAAAAAAATAGCGAGGATGAGGATAAAATACTTATATTTTTAATATGTAAGAAGTAAAAAAAACGAAAAAAGTAGTTGCGTATGGAATAAAAGAAAGATAAAATACAAGTAGAAACAACAGAGCCATGAGCCAATAGAGATATATTCTTTATTGGCTCTTTTTTTATTTGTCAGGAGGGAAAACATAATGAAGGTATTAGAAAAGTCAAATGTAGTTTGGGGAGCAGTCGCAACATTTCTGGCTGCGGTATTTGGACAGTATTGGTTTTTATTTGTAGGTTTTCTTGTATTAAATGTAGTTGATTATGCAACAGGAATTATTAAAGCGAAATTCTATCAAAAGAATGAATCATCCGCAGTAGGTGCAAAAGGAATCCTGAAAAAAGTTATGTACTGGGTGGTGATTGGTATTGCATTCTTTGTGTCAGATTGCTTTATCCGGTTTGGTGAGATACTGGGAGTGAATTTGAACTTCTTGATATTGCTTGGTTGGTTCGTTCTGGCATCTTACGTAATCAATGAAATCCGTAGCATTTTGGAAAACTGTGTTGTAATGGGAATTAACGTCCCTGAATTTCTGATCAAAGGTTTGGATATAACACAAAAGCTGATGAACAGTAAAACAGATGGAGAAGAGGCATAATATGAAGAGAGGAATAGACGTAAGCCGTTGGAATGCAATAAGGGACTATGATGCCCTTAAACGAAGTGGCGTAGAATTTGCTATAGTAAAGGTAAATAATGCGGGGAATGCTCCAGACACGAGATTCCACGAACATATGGTAGGATTTAAAGCAGCAGGAATCCCGGCAAAGGATGGCTATAATTATTGCTATGCGAATACAAAGGAAAAAGCACATAGAGCTTCCGATAGCTTTGTAAATTTAGCATTGCCATACGGTATAGAAATGATGTGGTTAGACCTGGAAGATGCTTCTATGCAAGGTTGCGGTAGCAAAATACTGGATATAATAAAAGTATATAGAGATACTGCAGAACAAGCAGGAATGAAATTCGGAATTTATACAGGTGCTTCTTTTTATAAACCATATTTACAGCGATATGTTGGTGAATTAAGAGATATACCATTCTGGTGGGCACGTTATCCATCCACACAGGATAAACTTATTACAGACCCTGTACCAACTACACAGAATCTTCCAAAGGACTTAGATTTGGATGGATGGCAGTACAGCTCAAAGGGATGTGTAAATGGCGCACAGGGATATCTGGATCTTAATGTGTGGTATGAAAATAGACCTGCTTGTAATACGACAGAAATGATTCCAGTAGAATACAATCCATTTACAGAACCGGTTCGTAATGTGACAGTAGGAATTACTGGTAACGATGCAAACTGGGTATTGTGGTATTTATGGCGATTTGGAAAGATTACGGATGTAACTTTAATTAATGGAATTATTACAGCAGAAGTGGTTGTGTTAATTAAAGAAGTACAGTTATTACTTGGACTTAAAGAAGATGGCATCGTAGGAAAGAATACACGAGCTGTGTGGAAGAAAATTTGTTAAAATTGAATCAATATTATTATTTTGTATATAGCACCTATCCACAGCCTCCTATATGGAGGCTTTTAAAATGAAAAAGAAATGGTATTAAAATTACGTCGAGTCATTTAAAATGTAGACATAAATAGATGTAAAATGATGGTTTAATAAAGTTAAATATAATTGTACAAAGTGTAATAAAATAAAAAACGGTTAGTGACACAATATGAACACAGAATCCTTAAAACACTGATAAAATCAACATTTAATTATCATAATAATTTACTATATACATAACTAAATAGTAATGTATTTTTTTACCCTATTCTGTTATAAAATAAAGACAAAATGAGGACAGGAGGGTATCAGATGAAACAGATTCCTTATGAGTATAAAAATCTGCCGATTCCCGGAGGCGGATATGTAACCGGATTCCTTTATCATCCCAGGCAGAAGGATGTTCTGTATGCAAGGACAGATATAGGCGGAACTTACCGGTTTGATGCGAAAGAACAGAAATGGATCAGTCTTATTTCTCATGTAACAATGGAAGATTTGAGTGAGACATTTCCCATAGCGATTGCACTTGATTACAACGCTCCTAATCGTTTATACATAGCCTGTGGAGAGGGAGAAAGAAGTGGCAGGAATGGTATTCTTGCGATTTCGGAGGATTATGGTGAACATTTCCACTACGAGGAGATCCCGGTATTTGTTCATGGCAATCTAAATGGCAGGGGAACCGCCGACAGGCTGTGGGTAGATCAGGAAGATGCGAATACCTTATACTATGCCAGTCAGCAGGATGGATTATTGCTCACTCATGATCAGGGACATACCTGGTCAAAAGTGATACCACTGTCAGAAAAATATCTGACCTTTGTTACGCAGGCAGGAGCAGCAATGGTTGTAGGTACAGCGGGTGTGACAACAGGCACTGAGCAGATGAGAGGTCATAGCCTTTATATTTCTTATGACAAGGGACAGCATTTTGAGCAGATGGCAGAGCCTGCAAGCAGAGTGATAGAGGGATGCAAACGTAATGGTCTGGTAGCACAGCGATATGCGGTCGCTGACAAGTATCTGTATGTGACATTTGCCTCTACAGGAAGACGTTCTTATGTCATTGAGAATGGCTACAGCTGTGACTCAGGAGATACAATTGATGGCAGAATCGCCAGATATACTTTATGTCCAGACGGTACGATTGGAGATTTCGTGGAGATCACGCCGGTAGCTTCCAGTAATACAACCGGAGTGAATCTTCCCCAGACAGCAGCAGGAGAGGCGTTGGATTTTGGCTTTTCAGGAATCAGCGTATCTGCACAGACTCCGGGACTTGTAGTGTGCAGTACGATTGTGAAGGATGATGGAGACAGCATATTCCGCTCTTATGATTACGGGCAGACCTGGCAGCAGATTCTCTATGATCTGAAAGAGGGTATTATGACATTCAGGGCACCATATATGAGACCGGAGTGCAATGGTGGTCATAATCTCATTCACTGGCTGAGCGATATGGTCATTAATCCATATGATGACAATGAAGCGTGGTTCAATTCGGGCACAGGTGTATTCAGGACCAAGAATCTGAAAGATATACAGGCATGTGAATTTATGGACTGGTGTGATGGAATTGAGGAAACGGTTCATCTAAATGTGTATAGTATGCTAAGAGGAGAGGTACAGGTTGTGGATATCCTGGGGGATCTGGGAGGATTTGCCTTTACCAGTGTAGATAAGCCTTGCAGTAACTCTTTTGCCGATGCACAGGGCAACCGATATATTACCTGTATCAATGCGGATTTCTCAGATGCAGATCCCGACTGCCTTATCGTAACACCAAGAGGTAACTGGACTGGTAAGACAAAAGGCGGCTTGATTCTGTCACATGATCAGGGACGCACTTTCCGAAGACTGCCGATGCCTTTTGGCTTATCGAAAGAATTGGATGAGGCGCTTCATTTCATAGAGTGTCCGAATGTGAATTCTGGATGGGTAGCATTGTCTCCTGATACGAAGCATATCGTGTGGTCTGTTGCAGATGGCATTGATCTTCCGATTAGCAGACTGTTGGTAAGCCATGATGGTGGAGAGACATTTTCTTTTGGAAAAGTCTATGACTTACAGGGTAGCCAGGTGATAAAGGGCAGACTTAAAGTATATGCAGACAGAATGGACAGCAGTCTCTTCTATGGATGGGGAGATCATTCGGATTTCTATATCAGCCATGACAGTGGCAGTACATATCATCAGTATCCATTGCCAGATGAATTTCCTGTTGTGAATTTTGGTTTGATTGATTGTGCAAACAGAACGGAAATACGTGGAGAAACGGGCAAGACAGGTACTTTCTATATTGCAACAGGACAGGGGGGCTTATGGAAACTGATCTATACACCGGATAAAGATACAGTGACCTTGCGCAGGTTGTCAGCAGAAGGCGATGCCATTTATCGTATGGGGCTTGGACTTGGCGCACCTGATGCGGATTATTATAAAGATAACAAGGCAATCTACTGCAATGGTATCATAGAGGGAGAGTATGGATTTTATCGTAGTCTGGATGATGGTGCGAGCTTTGAGCGGCTCAATACTGACAGACAGATGTATGGTGAGATCAACAGTATAGATGGAGACTGTAGAGTGTTTGGCAGATTCTATCTGGCAACAGGTTCCAATGGAATAAAATATGGAAGTATACAAAAACCATAAACGGTAGTTTTTGTATACGGAAAGGGATGGTTATTAATATGCATATTTATCAGGAAGAGAACAAAATCATAATTGCTGAGGGTAAATCACAGGTGTGGATCGAGGCATGGGGAGCCAATTCCCTGCGTGTACGCATGACTGCACTGCCTAAGATGGATGAGAATGACTGGGCTTTGACAGAGAAGATGGAGTCTGTGGAGCCACAGATCACATTTGAAACAATTGATGTGACAGATCCATGGTACAAGGGAGAAGAATATGCCAAGTACCATCAGACAGCAACGCAGGCGCAGATCACAAATGGCAAGATCACGGCGAAGGTGTCTTTTGAAGGATGGATTTCCTTCTATAATCAAAAGGGAGAATTGCTGACACAGGAATACTGGAGAACGAGAGACCGCATCAATCGTTATTGTGTGCCTCTTCGTATCACAGGAAGAGAGTTAAAGCCGATCATGGGAACCAATGATTTTGAACTCACTGCACGTTTTGATGCCTTTGATGATGAGAAGATATTCGGTATGGGACAATATCAGGAGAAGAACCTGAATAAAAAGGGTGAGATTCTGGAGCTGGCTCACCGCAATTCCCAGGCGAGCGTTCCTTTTTATGTATCCAGCAGAGGATATGGTTTCTTTTGGAACAATCCTGCCATTGGTACTGTGGCATTTGGTATGAACAAGACAGAGTGGTATGCCAAGAGTACGAAGAAACTGGATTATTTTATTACTGCGGGTGATACTCCTGCGGAAATCGAAGCCCAGTATTCCCTTGCAACAGGGCGTACGCCTATGATGCCAGAATATGGTATGGGATATTGGCAGTGTAAGCTGCGTTATCGTACACAGGATGAGCTTTTGGCGGTGGCAAGAGAGCATAAGAGACGTGGACTGCCCATGGATGCCATTGTAATAGACTTCTTCCACTGGACAAGACAGGGAGACTTCAAATTTGAGCCATTAGACTGGCCAGACCCGGAAGCCATGGTGAAAGAATTAAAGGACATGGGAATAGAGACGGTTGTATCTGTATGGCCGACTGTGGATGAACGCAGTGAGAATTATGCCAGGATGAATGACCTGGGCTATCTGGTCAATGCAGACAGAGGGCTTCCATATCATTCTACCTGGATGGGAGATATCGTGTACTTTGACGCAACACATCCGGGTGCTCAGAAATTCGTATGGGATCGCTGTAAAGAGAACTATTACCGCTATGGTATACGCTGCTTCTGGTTAGATGAGGCAGAACCGGAGTATGGTCCTTATGATTTTGATAATTATCGTTATTATGCAGGACCTGCCCTGCAGTGTACCAATACCTATCCTGTTGGCTATGCAAAAGGCTTCTATGAAGGCTTAAAGGCAGAGGGAGAGAAAGAAGTCATGAGCCTGGTGCGTTGTGCATGGGCTGGCAGCCAGAAGTATGGCGTTTTGACATGGTCTGGGGATATTTATTCTTCCTTCCGTTCCATGAGAGAACAGCTTCAGGCTGGGCTTAGTATGGGAATGGCAGGTATTCCATGGTGGACCTCTGATATTGGTGGATTCCTGGGTGGACAGATAGATAAGCCTGAATTTCAGGAATTACTGGTGCGCTGGTTTGCATGGGGAGCTTTTTGCCCGGTATTTCGTATGCATGGCGAGCGTTCACCCTGGTATGAGAGAGAAGAGGAATTTCGTAATGGTGTTCGTCAGCTTACCAGTGGACAGGATAACGAGGTATGGAGCTTTGGTGAGGATAATTATGAGATTCTCAAGAAATATCTCTTTATCAGAGAGAGACTTCGTCCATATGTGAGAAAATGCATGGAAGAAGCGAGCAATAGCGGTGCACCGGTTATGCGTCCGTTATTCTATGAATTCCCCAAAGATGCAGAATGCTGGAATGTAGAAGATTCCTATATGTTTGGTTCTGATCTTCTGGTATCGCCCGTAATGGAAGCAGGCGCTGCAGAGCGTAGAATCTATCTCCCAGCCGGATGCAAATGGACAGATGCCTATACGAAGAAAGAGTATGAAGGTGGACAGTATGTAACAGTTCCAGCACCAATCGACATTATTCCGGTCATGATGCGGGAGGGATGCGACTATCCTATTTACAACGAATAGTTATAGAAATTTATATAGTATAAAAGCCACAGGAGTTGTTTATCCTGTGGCTTTTTCAAGGTTGGTAAGAATTGTATCGTGAACGTAGAGCTTGCCATATCCACATCCAAGATCCAGTCCGGGTTTGGTGGCACCATGGAAGTCTGAACCGCCGCTTGGCAGCAGATGGTATTTCTCTGCAAGCGCTTTAATCTGCCGTTCCTCTGCGGGAGTATAAGTGCTGTAGATACATTCTATTCCCATAAGTCCCTGTTCTGTCAGAGTTGACACCAGAATGTCCAGTTGTTCTTTTCCTAATTTATAGAGAGTAGGATGAGCGAGAATTGGAACACCGCCAGCCTTTCTTGTCACTTCGATAACTTCTTTGGGAGTAATATTTTCTCTTGGAACGAAGTAGGGTGTGCAATCACCCAGATAACGCTCAAAGGCTTCGGTATGGCTTTTTACATAGCCATGCGCCAATAGGAACTTGGCATAATGTGCTCTGGTAATCACAGAATGAGGGAACATCTCTAACAGGGCGTCATAACTGATATCAATGCCTGCATTTTGCAGATTGGCGCACAGTTTATGGTTACGTGCAGTTCTGGATTTCATAAACTGATCCAGATATGCCCTGAAATCAGGGGATTGATAATCAATAAACAATCCAACAATGTGCACATCACGATCCAGATAACGTGTAGAGTATTCGATGCCGGGGATGACACGGATGGGCTTGCCTTTGGCAGCAGCGAGTGCTTCATCAATGCCATCTACAGTATCGTGATCTGTCAGGGCGAAGGCATCCAGCCCCTTTTCTATTGCATAATTGACCAGCTCTGTTGGGGTATAAGTACCGTCAGAGCTGGTAGAGTGTACATGTAAATCAACTTGTCCCATGATAAGATAACCTGCCTTTTTTATAATAAAAGTAAAAGGGCATGTTCGCATGCCCTTTTAAAATCTTATGATTCCTGTGCTTCATCATCTGCAATTTCTGCATCCGCATTATATACAGTTCTCTTTCTTGCCATTTCATCACTTGCCAGATATTCATCATAAGTAGTGATCTTATCAATCAGAGTACCGTTAGGGAGAATCTCCATAATACGGTTTGCTGTTGTTTCTACGAACTGATGGTCATGACATGCAAAGAGTGCAACGCCAGGGAACTTGATCAGACCGTTATTCAGGGCAGTGATACTTTCCATATCCAGGTGGTTGGTAGGCTCATCCAGAATAAGGCAGTTAGCACCGCTGATCATCATCTTACTTAACAGACAACGAACTTTCTCACCACCGGAGAGTACTTTAACTTTCTTCACACCATCTTCACCGGCAAAGAGCATACGTCCGAGGAAACCACGTACATAAGTGATATCATCTACAGGAGAATAGCCCATTAACCAGTCAGCGATCGTATAATCGTTGTCAAATTCACTGGTAGGATCCTTAGGGAAGTAAGCCTGGGAAGTGGTAACACCCCATTTATAAGTACCTGCATCCGGCTCCATTTCACCCATCAGAATCTGGAAGAGAGTAGTCTTTGCCAATTCATTACCGCCTACAAAAGCAACCTTATCTTCACGATTGAGAATGAAAGAGATATCATCCAGAACCTTTACACCATTTACAGTTTTGGTCAGGTGTTCAACTGTCAGTACTTCGTTACCGATTTCACGATCAGGACGGAAGTCGATATAAGGATATTTACGGCTGGATGGCTTGATCTCATCCAGTTCGATCTTCTCCAGCGCACGCTTTCTGGAAGTAGCCTGCTTGGACTTGGAAGCGTTTGCAGAGAAACGTGAAATGAATTCCTGTAATTCCTTAATCTTTTCTTCCTTCTTCTTATTAGCTTCTTTCATCTGCTTTACAAGGAGCTGGCTGGATTCATACCAGAAATCATAGTTGCCGGCATAGAGCTGAATCTTGCCATAGTCGATATCCGCGATCTGTGTACATACCTTATTTAAGAAATAACGGTCATGGGACACAACGATAACTGTATTTTCAAAATTGATCAGGAATTCTTCAAGCCATGCAATCGCATCCAGATCCAGGTGGTTTGTAGGCTCGTCGAGTAACAGAATATCAGGATTACCAAAGAGTGCTTTGGCAAGGAGTACCTTCACCTTTTCACTACCGTTAAGATCCTTCATGGTGCTGTAGTGAAGCTCTGTAGCGATTCCCAGACCATTCAAGAGCTGAGCTGCATTGGATTCTGCTTCCCAACCGTCCATCTCTGCGAATTCACCTTCCAGTTCACTTGCACGAATACCATCTTCATCAGTGAAATCTTCCTTTGCATAGATGGCATCCTTTTCCTTCATAATTTCATATAATCTGGCATTACCCATGATGACAACGTCCATAACAGGGTATTCATCATATTTAAAGTGATCCTGCTCCAGGACTGAGAGACGCTGACCGGGAGTGATTACGATATCGCCCTTTGTTGTCTCAAGACTTCCGGAGAGAATCTTTAAAAAGGTTGATTTACCGGCACCGTTAGCACCGATCAGACCATAGCAGTTTCCTTCTGTGAATTTGATATTTACATCTTCGAATAAGGCTTTTTTGCCTACACGATAAGTTACGTTATTTGCACTAATCATTACAATACCTCAATTTTACTATAGTTTAGAGTTAGACATACATCTCTAATTATACATAAAATCAATTGTTTTTCAAGGAAAATAACTATTTTTAAATAGGAGCGAAGTGATCGACTTTCATGCTCAGGACAACGGCCTGCGCTTTGGAATTCATGCCATACTGTGTGTTGATCTGATCCATGATAGAATTTCGGATGTCGTTAGGGATAACAATTGCGATAATCTCCTTCTCTGCCTGCTGGTTGATACCGTATTGTGCAAATGATTTATCGCCACTCCAGCGGGCACGCAAGACTGTACCGCCTCTGGCTCCCAGATCTCTTGCGGTGTCCAGGACATTTTCCGTATAACCCTGATTTACGCTGATAAGTACGAGACTGTAATTCTGATCGGATGACATTGTTTTCTCCACTTCCTTTCCATTGTTATCGTCCAACTGGGCGCTGTACACAGCCTGCGTGGATGTATGCTGGCTGCGTTTGTCTGCGGGAACTCCTAACTGAATATTCAGAGCTGTGGCAATGAGATTCGTGATACCGGTAACAGGCAGATCAAAGAGAATACCTCTTGTATCTACTGCACCACGCAGCTCATCACTCATCTTATAGACCAGCATATCTATCATTGACCTGGTAGATACGCTGATGACGATATCCTTGTCCTTGGAATCCAATCCGAGAATATCCATGATTTCAGAGGTCGCAGTACCATGACCAATTGTCTGGTAGTGATAATTAACGCCTTCTTTATTATATAAATTAATGATTGCTTTGCCTTTTCCACGCTCTACGATGGATACCAGGAACTTGGGGCGTTCCACCTGAGGTGTTCTGGTTTCATTTTTAGTTGTCATATTGCACCTGCTTTCTATTCATCAAAGTAAAGCACAACGTCTTCAATTTGCTCAAACTGGTTCTCGTAGTATTTTGCCAGAGCTTTCTTCTTCAGCTCGCTGACAAGTCCGAGAGTCTGAATGGTAATTAACGGTGTCATAGCGACCATGGCTACAATACCGAATGCATCTGTCAGAATGTTGCCGCCTACAGCATTACATGCCCCCATGGCAAAAGGCAGCAGGAATGTGGCAGTCATAGGTCCGCTGGCAACTCCACCGGAGTCGAAAGCAATACCTGTATAGATCTTTGGAACAAAGAAAGATAACAGGATTGAAAGGAAATATCCGGGAATGAGGAACCACATAATAGAGATTCCTGTCAGAATACGCAGCATGGCGATACCAACAGATAAGGCAACACCAATGGAAAGTCCGTTTCGCATGGATTTTGAGGTAATGGAGCCATTGGAGACTTCTTCTACCTGTTTGGTCAGTACGTGTACCGCAGGCTCAGCCTTTACAATAAAGAAGCCCATCAGCATACCGATAGGAATCAGCAGGAAGCTGCGGCTGCCCTCGCCAATGGAAGCTCCCAGATACTGACCGGTAGGCATGAAGCCGATATTGACACCTGTCAGAAATATGACGAGACCTAAATATGTATAAATGATACCACCGGAGATTTTTAATACCTGTCTTTTCTTATAACGTCTGGTAATGAGCTGCAATAACAGGAACATGGCGGCAATTGGAAGAACGGCAATCGCTACTTCCTTACCGTATTCAGGAAAAGCATGCACGAATTCCAGCGCGGCAGCCTTGGTCGTAGTAATTTCAGCAAGCGGCGTCATTTCATAGACAGCAGAATCCGGTTTGTAGAAGATGCCAAGTAACAGAACAGACAGAACAGGACCGATACTGCATAAAGCGACCAGACCGAAGCTGTTCTCCTGTGAATTCTTATCACTGCTCAAAGCAGCAAGACCAACACCAAGAGCCATGATAAAAGGTACAGTAATAGGACCTGTGGTAACACCACCGGAGTCAAAAGATACGGGAATAAAGGTTGCTGGTGTGAAAATAGTGACAATGAATACTGCTGAATAGAAAATGATCAGCAGAACGTTTAAAGGAATTTTAAATAGAATACGGCAGATGGCAATCATCATGAAGATGCCAACGCCTATAGCCACTGCAAGCGTCAGGACAATATTCGGGATTGCGGGAACCTGTTCTGCAAGTACCTGTAGATCCGGTTCAGCCAGAGTGATAATAATACCGAAGACAAAACCAATGATAATAGGTATAAATGCCTTACGGGATTTACTCATTTCGATACCCATACCTTCACCCATGGGGGTCATGGCAAGATCAGCACCGAGAGTAAACAGACCCATGCCGAATACCAGAAGCACCGCACCAAAAAGGAATAATACCAGAGTCCCTGAAGAAATGGGAGATATGGTGATACTAAGAAGTAGTACGATAGCAGTGATAGGCAGCACGGAGGAAAGCGATTCCATGATTTTTTCACGTAGTAATTTTCTCAAATATACATTCCACCTTTCTGTCTTTTACTATAAATATACTTTAATGTGATAAAGTATGTCAACCTTACATAAGGTAATAAAATATGAAAAAAAACTAAAGTGCAAAATCATTGACAGTATTGTAGAAAACAAATACTATGTAACTATTCAGAGCCCAATGTCATTTAGTTAGTGATAAAGTAGGAAACTTTCACGGAAATAAAGCATTAG
>OATT01001458.1_pt1 | contig 11885 bp, 17 predicted proteins | sample 1476071 | NCBI WGS metagenome assembly OATT01 (sample SAMEA2579989, study PRJEB22360) | human gut metagenome | biome: human gut; feature: human-associated habitat; material: faeces | place: Denmark | collected 2008/2010 | reverse complement strand
TTGCAATACAAAAGTTTACTTCTGAGGAAATAGATTTAATTGTTGATTATCTTGAGGAAAATGATTGTAAGTACTTCGATTAACTTATGAGAAAGTGGCTAATTAGCCTTAACCAATAAGGATTAACATAATAAAGAATTTGTTAAATGGTGAAATTTATAAGTATTAGCTAAGGAGCTAATTAGAAAAGGAGTGATTAAGTAATGGAATTAATTAAGATAATAGAAAGAGAAGGTAGACAATTAGTAAGCGGTAGAGAATTACATGAGTTTTTAGAAATAAGAACTAAATATAAGGATTGGTTCCGAAGAATGGTTGAGTATGGATTTGAGGAAGAGATTGATTTTATAAGGGTGGCTCAAAAAAGAGCAACCAATAATTTAAAGAATCCAGTGACCACAGTAATAGATCATGCAATTTCTATAGATATGGCAAAAGAAATATCAATGATACAAAGAACAGAAAAAGGAAAGGTAGCTAGACAATACTTTATTAACTGTGAAAAGAAACTAAAAGAAGTTAAAAAACTAAGTCCAATGGAATTAATGGAGTTACAATTTAAAGCTTTAAAGGAACAGAAAGAAAAAATATCACAAGTTGAAAATAGAGTAGATAAGCTTGAAGAGGACATGCCTTTATTTCAAATAGATTGCAAAGAGATACAAGCATTAGTTAGAAAGAAAGGTATAGAAGCTTTAGGTGGATACAGGAGCATAGCTTACAATGATAATTCACTTAGAGGAAAAGTATATAGTGATATCCAGCAACAAATAAGAAGAGAATTTGGAGTATTAAGATATGAAGCTATAAAGAGAAGTCAGCTAGAGATGGCAAAAGAAATAATTATTAATTATAAAGTTCCATTAGTGCTAGAAAATGAAATTAAATTATTAAATGGGCAGGAGTAAAATATGGAAATTAACATAGAGGGTATGATAAACAAATTAGAATATGATGTTAATGAATTTATTATTAGAAATGCAGAACTTAAAAAATTAAAAGGCTTAAAGGATAAGCTTGAGGCTATATATAGTTGTGAGCTAAGAAAAGGATTGTTACAGTTAGCATTTAATAATACAAATACAAGAGATAATGAGAAAATTACACAGCTTAGACTTAATAGAGACTTAGCTATAATCAGGTATTATTTAATGAAGAGCTATATTGAAGATATAAAGTTTGAAATAGAGGTTTTAATTAGCATGCTGATTTGGCTTACGATTAACTTCAGTGCTATTAAAGGTGAAGAGGTTAGAGGATTGAATTAACAGATTAGTACTTTGAAATTAGTTTTAGAACTAAAGTGAAGGGAATATGTAAAAGGCACATACCTTACAGAAGAAAAATTTAGTAAAATACAAGGTTTCTAAAAAGGGGACAAGATTTTAGATATATTAAAGGCTCTGGTCCACTTAAAATTTTGGAGATAAAGCTATGAAAATAATATTTATACAGGTAAAAAGACACATTGACAATCCGGCAAGATTAATCTCAATGTGTCTTGATGAAAAGTTTAATAAAACTCTCTATTTTTATTATATAATAGGGAGTTTTCTCTGTAAATAAACAGATAAACTGTTTTTTTAAAGGTACTTAATTTAAGGCCTTTGAGAGCTTGTAATAGGTATTATCTTTAGAACGTTATTTAATATAGGGGTAAAGGGTATGGCTATTAGAGAGAAGAGATTTCTATGTGGTAAATATTTAGAAGTAGAAATATATCCTATTTCTAAATATGAACAAAAGAAGAGTAGATCAAAGAAAAAGAAGGAGAGTAGAAAGGAACAAAAGAACTTAAATGATAAAAATGCAAGAAAGAATTTAAGAAGAAGAATTTATGCTAACTTTGATAATGGGGATTTAATAGTTAGCCTTAGTTATGATGCAGCTAATCTTCCAGATAGTGAAGAGGCTGCTATTCGTGATAGAAATAATTATATTAGGAGAATTAAAAACTTTAGGAAGAGGAATGGGCTTGATGAATTAAAATATATAGCAGTTTTAGAATATAGAGAAGCTACAGATGATAAAAGAACAAAAACAAGAATCCACCATCATATTATAATATCTGGAATGGATAGAGATAAGGCAGAAGAACTATGGGGAAAGGGCACAGCTAATGCAAATAGAATGCAAGCTAATGAACTAGGCTTTGAAGAATTAGCAAATTACCTTTCAAAGGATCCTAGAGGAAAGAAAAGATGGAGTCAATCTAAAAATATAGTTATACCATTGCCAAAGATTAATGATTATAAGTATTCAAATAAAAAATTATATGAGCTATCACAAAACCAAGGGGAAAGAGAAGTCTTTGAGAAGCTTTATCCTGGGTTTATTTATACTGGCCATGATGTGGTGTTTAATGATGTTGATGGAGGAATTTATGTTTATATAAAGATGAGAAAATTAGAGTAGTATATATATAATTATAAAACTATTATTTCTATGAATATATGTATAATTTATATGAGTTTTTTATATAAACTTATAAAAGATAAAAAAAATTTATGGAAATATTATACGGAAAATGTTAATATAATATAAAATTATTATAAAATTACATTAAATTGTAGGAAAAATAGAAACTTTTATTAATCTTAATAATTTAGAATAATGAAAAGAAAATCGTACAATAAATAAATGAGTTTTTTGCAGAGAGTATTGAAAATACTAGAATGTAAAAGAATTAAGATGAGTGGCTTTTTTGTTATCATGAAGTATGAAGTAAGGAAAATAAGATTATATGCTTAGGTGAGATTATTAGAGTTATGGCACGATTTTAAGACTGTATAATAACTCAAATATAAAGACTATAATGCAATAAAGGTTGTGAGGTTTAGGTGATATAAAAATGGATAGAGTTAAATTTTATTCTGAATACGATATGGCATGTGAATGGGAACTAGATAAAATTATTGAAAGAATTAATGACCATTCTATTGAGAAGGAATGGTCACTAGAAGATGTAATTGAGTTTTTTAACATTTTAAAGTATATGGAAGTAGAAAGGTTTGCTGAATATATTCAGGAAAAAACAAATGTTATATGCATAGATTATATTAAGGAAATTAAAGCTAAAATTGGAAAGTTTATAGGTTTTAATAAATCTGTTATCATTTCAAAATATGATGATATTAATTTTGGAGGAACCGAAGATTTTCTTGAAGTAATCGAAATATATGGAGTCTATAAAGACATTCCTGATTTTGAATTTAAGATGTTCTTAGATAAGGATAATGTCCCACTTTATATGGTTCTAAAACATAAGAAGATAGTCGATTATTTTGATTATATTGTTAAGGACAAAATAATGAGCAATTTTTATAATGCTGAAACAATACTTTCAAAGTTTTTGGATAACAAGAACTTACACTTACCACCTTCATTAACAGAAGAAGATATATTAAAATTAGTAGATAATTATATTGAGATTGATGCAGAGAGGATAAATATAAATGTTCTCAGAAAAATTATTCATTTCCCAACAGGCACGGGGTTGAACATTACTGATAAAATAAAACTCCATGCTAAACGTAGAGAGAAAGAAGAGTCAGAAAAGATTTTTAGTCAAGGAACTGGTATAAAATCTAGTGTTTCAATAAGCTATGAAAAAGGATTAAATGAGGCAATAAAATTTAATACTATTGGAAATGGTAGAGATGTATCAATTGTAGTCAATCGTGATTGGATTGAAGAAAATAAAGATTATCCGACACTTTGGAATAATTTTATTCATTTGTTTGGTATCGTTGATGATAAAGGACAATTAACAATAGTATCAAAGGGAAATGAGGTAAGTGCTTTAGAATCAGCGTTAATGCAATCAGCAAAGCATCTTTATAGAACTTCATTTATTTTTGGTTTTAAGGAGATGATTGCTAATGCACAAATATATAGTTATATACAAGTACTTAATGTTCTTGGTATAAGGATAGAAGATATGATTGAATGGTTCTTTAATGACTATTTATCAGTTGAATTTTCAATAACTGATTTTATTATAAAGATGCCATCTGGTTCATCTTCATATTTCGAAAAATGTAGAACAATTTTACCAGAGATAGACAGAATATTTAAACAGTATAATGTATTGATAGAAGAGGGTGAAATTGACCAAGAATTAATTCAAATATCATCTTCAAGTGTAAAAGTAAAAGAAGTGAAATCTTTTATATCTTGTAAATACGTATATCCTATTGGTGAATGGTATAAGACAGCTACTTTTCTTTTGTTATCTGACCAAAGTAGTTTATTTTACTTGCCGGATAAAAATGAAAAGTATAAGAATTTTCTAGACTTAATAATTCGTGATAATGTGAGGAAGAACGATTTTCAGGAATATCAAATTCAAAGAATGAATTGGTTATTTGATAATGGTTTAGTTATTGAGAATGAAGAAGGCTTTATTAAGATAGCAGATATTAAAACTATTTTTATTTTAAAAGAGTTTTACTATGAGGATGTTTTAAATTATTTCCATTATGAACCTAGCTTAAGAGGTGTAATAGATTCATTAATGGAAAAAGAAATTGTGGTTTTTGAAAACTCATTGCTTACTAGAAATGAACAAGATTACCTCGACTTCTATTTGAATAAGTCAAAGTTTACAAATGGTTATGATATTAGAAACCGATATTTACATGGGACGAATGTTAATGATGAGAATCAATATGAATCTGATTATTATTCAATTTTAAAATTAATAATAATTATAATTTTAAAAATTAATGATGATTTGTGTCTTGCTGATAAATTGTAGATATAATGAACAAACTATATATATCATTGAGACAGTTCCATTGATGTATCAATTATAATTAGAAATAAGTGGTAAATGAATAAATAAAAATATAGTTATAAGGGATTAAGACTCTTACTTATATTTAATATATAGGTAAGGGTTTTTATTTATATAAAGTAATTAAGTTTAATTAAATTATTGTAAAATATTAACTTGATATATTTATTTAAAATAGAATAATATGGTATAATAACGAAAAATATGAAAATAAGAGGTAAGAGGAAATGAAAATTCGTAGATGTGAAATTAATGATGCTGATAATATGTTAAAAATGTTATTAGAATTAGATAAAGAAACAGAGTATATGTTATTTGAAGCTGATGAACGACCTAATGATATTAATAGAGTAAAAGCAATGATAAATCAGTCAATCAATGGAGATAATTTACTTTTAATTGCAACGGAAGATGATAATATTATAGGGTTTTTATCTGCACAGAGAGGAATTATAAGGAAAATTAAGCATACAGCATATATTGTTGTAGGAATTAGAGAGAAGTTTAGAGGGAAAGGAATTGGGAAAAAGTTATTTTGTGAATTAGATTTATGGGCAAAAGAAAATAATATTTCAAGATTAGAGTTAACAGTAATGTGTCCAAATAGTATGGCAAAACAATTATATGAGAAAAATGGTTTTGAAGTTGAAGGGACTAAGCGAAATTCTATATTCATGAATGGTAAATATATAGATGAGTATTATATGTCTAAAATATACAAATAATTGTATAGTGTAGAAAAGGTGAGGAGTATGAGGAAGTTTAATAGTTTAATACCTGAGTTATCAGTGAAGAGTATTGAAGAATCTAAAAGGTTTTACATTGATATTTTAGGATTTAAATTAGAATATGAAAGACCAGAAGATAAGTTTGCATTTCTATCATTAGGATATATACAAATTATGATAGAAGAAGTAAATGGGTATTGGAGCACAGGGAAATTAGAATATCCATTTGGTAGAGGAATAAATTTTGAGATGAAAGTACCTAATGTACAAGAAATAAGAGATAATTTAGTTAAAAATAATATAAAACTATTTAGAGATATAACAATAAATGAGTATGAATCTAATGGTGAAATTATAGTTCAAGAAGAATTTCTTGTACAAGATTTAAATGGATATTTGTTAAGATTTTGTATGTATAAGTAATTGTATAATATTGTTTATTAGGTAATATACAAATTAATTTGGGGGAATAGCAATGAAATTAACAGCACATAAACTTTCGGAAGAACAAGCAAAGGAAATTTCAAATTGGAAATATATTGGAGAGTATTCAATTTACAATTTACCAGCATGAAATAAAATGATTCAAGAAAACTATTCATTGACTGACAATGTAAAAAGAGAAAGATACATAGGTTATATAAATGAAGATGGAGAGTTGGTGGGATTTGTAAATCTATTAGATGAAGGGGATACAGTATTCTTTGGAATTGGTATAAAACCTAACTACTGTAGTAAGGGAATAGGAAAAGTAATAACAAAGATGGCTTTAATTGAAAGTCAAAATAGGTTTCCTAATAAACCTGTTATATTAGAGGTTAGGACTTGGAACAAAAGGGCTGTGAATTGTTATAAATCATAGGGATTTGAAATTGCTGAAATAAAACAGCAACAAACATATATTGGATTTGGTGAATTTTATATAATGAGATATGAGTTGAAATAATTTTAATACGGAAGTTTAAATTAAGATGAGCTAGTTTGATTTATAATTATTCTATAAATTAGAATTTATAGATTACATGAAATTGTTACTTTATGGTTAGTAAGTTATAATGTTATCAATGAGATTTGATGAACCATTATAGTAAAATGCAAATTAGTTGTTTATTAAATTAACCGATAAATAGGAATTTATAGTTTAGAATGGTTTATCTATTGTTAAGCTAAGGAGGGGGAAAATGAATAAAAGACGATTAGTGAAGGTATTTATAATCTTACTATTAATAAGCATTATGACAATGTTGTTTTTATATTTCAAAGATGCTAGAGTAAAAAAATATATGTTAAATAACAATAAGTTTGATGTAATAGATATAGATAATTACGAAGTATTTTTAACTGGTGAAACACATACGATGGCTAAAAGTGATGAATTTAAAAAGGAGTTTTTTTCTTATTTAAATAAGAATGCAGGAATAAAAAATATAATTGAAGAAGTAGGTTTTGGTAGTGGACTTTTATTAAATAGATATATACAAACAGGAAATGAAAAAGATTTAGAATTTTATATGAAGCAATTAAAAGGTACAATGTCTTATAATAAAGAAAAATATGAATTTTATAAATGGTTATACGAATATAATCTGCAATTAGATGAACAAGGTAAGATAACCATATATGGAATAGACATTGAACATCAACCATTAACAGCTATAAAAGGCATTTCTACATTAATAGATAAAAATAAGGAAGTTCCACAATCTTTGGAACAAGCTATTAAATATATAGAGGAAAATAACCAGACTGCTATTTTATATTTAAAAATGGCATATGATAATAATAAGGAGGTTTGTGAAGAGTATTTTGGTGATAATTTTATTATTTTTGAAAACTGCATAAAAAATTTATATCCTGTAGAAACTGGAAGTGATATGAGAGATAAAGTTATGATGGATAATTTCTCATTTATATATTCATTAAATAAAGATGAAAAATTCTTTGGGCAATTAGGTAGTGAGCATATATATCAGGATTATATGGATAGTGATTATATGAGTAGTGATGAAGTGAGATTTGGAATATTGCTTAATAGTAACAATTCTCCAGTTAAAAATAAAGTATACTCTTTGTTATGTGTTTATCAAAACATAGCTGGCACTAATCCATCTGAAAATTCAGTTGATTACTCGTTAATTAAAAATTATAAAGAGGATATGTTTGTAGACTTATCACAAGAAAATAGTCCTTTTTATAAAAAGAAATATTTCTTTAAAGATAAAGAAAGTGCAGGGGCAACCTGTGATTATATACAAGGATTAATGATATTAATTGATTCTAATGAAACGACACCTTTATAATTAAAAACTCTCATACAAATTTCAATTTAACGATTAGATAAAGTTGAATGGGATTGTCATTTTATGTTGATAAGTTATAATATTATCAATTGGATTTGATGAATCATTGTAATTTATTGTGTAATAAGTGATTGTTATAAATAATATATATTATTTATTTGAAATGGGGGAGTTATAAAATAGGGAACGTTGCTATAATTGAAAAGATACCAACAGTTAAAGAGTATATTCAATTAAGAAACTCTATTGGGTGGAATATATTACAATTTGATAAAATTAAGAAAGGGTTAGATAATTCAATTTTTTGTGTTTGTGCAGAAGAGAAAGGTAGTATTGTTGGATTCGGAAGAAGTATTGGAGATGGAGCTACGGTTTTTTATATACAGGATATAATGGTAAATCCAGCATATCAAAAGCAGAAAATTGCTACATTAATTATGGAAAAGATTATGGATTATATTAATAATAATTGTACAGAAGATGCGATTGTTGGTCTTATTGCTATTAGTGAACTTGATAATTTCTATAAGAAGTTTGGATTTATATATAATCAAAATAACAATTTTTATAGATATAAATAGTTCTAAATATTAATTTATTATGAAACAAATCTAAAATATAAATATATATTATAATTAAGAATAATAACTAAAAAAAGATATTACTTACAAAAAACTTCTATGTGTAATTAGATTTTACATATAGAAGTTTTTATATTTTAGGGAGGATTAATGATGAAGAAGATTTATAAAGAAAGTCAATTACTAGAAGTAAATAATATACCAGTAGAGGTTATTGAAAGTATAAAAGTAACAATAGATATACTTAATGAAAACTATGGAGAGAATAGGGATATAGAAGCTGACTTAGGTGGATATGTAGTTATAGCAGAAAATATCATGGAGGTCGAAATACTGAAACAAGGTAAGTTACAAGGATTAGTAGCAGAATATACTGATATCATTGAATGTAGTGAAGGAGTTAATTGGACTTCTTCACTATTTTTGCTTTCAAGTGATTTTGTAATAGTAGTGGTATGTACTGAAGACATTTCTAAGTTCCTACTAGAATAAGATAAGGAGCTTGAATAAACATGAGTAGGAAGAATGTAAAAGAAGAGCAGATAATCAAGGAAACTAAGTACTGCAAGATAATAAATCAAGGAAAAGTTGGAGAAGGAGAGTACACATACTCAATAGAGAAAATCTACATCAAAGAACTAAAGAGAGATGAAGTTAGGTTCTGTGTCTACAAAGCTACTAGAAGAGGTGACGAAACATACATTCCAAGAAGTCTTGATGTAACAGAGCTAGAACTAATAGAGCTAATAAAAGAGTCAATAAGAGAGAAAGTATTTTCAGAAGGATTCATTGAAATGTTAAAACAAGAAATAAATAAAATCTAAAAGTCTTAATTGCTATAAGAATAGTGATTAAGGCTTTTTACATTTAAATAAAAGTATAGAAAGAGGGAGTATAAATGTTTAATAAAGATAATGTGTTCATTACAGTTAATGAAGAAGTTTCTTCAATAATTCAGCAATATATAATAAGAGAAATTAAGAAGATATTAGATAAATACAAGAGTATAACAGCAGAAGAAATAAGTAGTGTAGAAAAATTAATAAACAGTGTAAGCAATGAAGAGTTAAAGGAGGAATTCCTAAATGATTGGAGTATGTCAGTAAAGATAGCAAAAGAAATTGGAGAAAATGAAGTTGATGACAGGATAATTTCTATGTACCAAAATCTAAAAAGTAATGGATTAGAAGAATTATCAATAGGTCATGTTATTAATTGGTGTAATGAGTTAGATGAACAAGGTTATGTAATGATTGATGATTATAGCATAATTTATAAAAGTTCAGCTAATCTAAAAGATGTTGCAAGAAGGTTATTAGATGAACTACTTGATGATGCGATTTATGTTAATTCCTTAATAGATAAGGACTCACTAGTTGAATATTGGATAGAGCAAACAAGTAAAGAAGAGGTAATAGATGACTTAATTAGAGGAAATAATATTGAAGAACTATTAGGACTTGCTCCAGAAACCATATATGAAGATGAATATAATAAATATTTATATTCTGAAATAGATTGTTAAGAGGTTATATCTTAGTTAATAAGGTATAGCCTTTTTACTTTTTAGATAGAGATGAAAAATTAATAATAAGGAGATAAAGAAATATGTTCAAGAAAGATAATAGATATGTAACAAGAGAGGTAAATGAAGAAGTAGATATAAGATTGCAACTTATAATGTGGAGCATGATTGATAAGCTAAAAGATGAAGAAAGTGTTGAACTAGATTACTTACAGGTTTTCAAAATAAGAAAAGAAGGAGAGAAGATTGTAATAAACCAAAGTCAAGAAGTTCCTGAATACTCATTCACATATGAAATAGAGATAGAAGATATTCAGATAGGAGATGAGATTAAAGTATATGTAATAGATAGTGGAGAATATTCTACAATGCTTTTTCCATCAGAGTATTAATTGAAGGAGGTTCAAGTAAATGATAAATAAGCTAAGCAAAGAAAAGTATTTTAAATATGATAGCAAAGAACTTCTTGGAGTAATGAGGTTCGACTTCTATGATGGAAGACTATCTAACCAATGGAATCATAGAGATGGAATGAGCGTATTGAATTTAGATATTACTATATAGAGTATAAACTAATTTGAGGTATAATGTAATAAAAAGAAAATGTAATATTAAAACACAATAATAGATTGAGAAAAATAGATGGGAGTTGGGTTGATGAAAAATTTGCTGGTTGGAAATGGTATAAACATACAATTTGGGGGATATGAAAATACTAATGAAGCAATTATTGTAAGAGGAATTAAGGATTTAGAAAAAGATAACTTTCCTAAGCACATTATATTAGAAAATACTGAGGATTTAGTTAAATTAATTGGATATTTATTTATGGAATTTAAGTATATGATGAATGATACTTATAATAGATTCACTTTATCAAATGAAGAACAATTATGTTTAGATGATATGAGAAAAAGATATAAGAATAGAAAAAATTTAATTTTATCCGATATAGGATTTGAAGATTACTATTTAATATATGATTTATTTTGTCATAAAAATAATATAGTAAATCCAGAAAAATTTTATATTAGGGAAGCTATAAAAGCTTTTTTCATACATTCAATATTTAATGATGGAAGAGTTAATGAAATTTATAAGAACTATCCTGAAAAATTAAAAGAGTTTTTCGAGTCCTTTAATAATATTTTTACTACGAATTATGATGAAAATTTAGGTAGGTTTACAGGAAAAACAATATATTATTTACATGGAGCATTTCATGTAATGGATTATAAATATGATAAAGATTCATTTAGAAATATGCTCACTAAAAAAGCAATAGACGATTTTAACATAGACAGTAATTACTATTATTTGTATTCAAATGTTTTAACAACTTATAGTGGATATTCAAAAAAGTTTTCTATAAATCAGAGTCAGTACGCTAATGAAGCAATAAAAAAATGGCAGAAGGATATAAAAATAATATAGCTATTAAGAAAGATGTTGATAGTTGGAAGTTTACTGATAATGAAATAGTAAAGAATATGTATGATTCGATTATTTTAAAAGTTAATAATGAAGATTTACAATTTGAAGAACAGTATCCAATAAATGAATTTAAAAGTATAAGTGGAGAACTTAAAATAGTTGGTCTTTCACCTAATAATGATACACATATTTTTGAAATAATAAATAACAATGGTACTTTAAAAAAAGTTATATATTATTACTACGATAAAAATGAATGTGAAGTAGTTAAAAACTTACTAAATGAACTTCTGAATAAATTTCATCTAGCTCCCAATATCTTTCTTTAGCCTTTTCTTCACCAAAAACTACCTCACATCTTTTCCCATTCCATGCTTCAAAAACTATTACATACATTTATGTTTCATTCCTTCCTACTAATAGTTTTGAATTGTGCACTAAAAAATACCGCATATTCTTTTTTGAATAATACGGTATTTCTTCATATTTCATATATAATTTTATTGTCTTAATATCAAT
>OATT01001456.1_pt1 | contig 11911 bp, 10 predicted proteins | sample 1476071 | NCBI WGS metagenome assembly OATT01 (sample SAMEA2579989, study PRJEB22360) | human gut metagenome | biome: human gut; feature: human-associated habitat; material: faeces | place: Denmark | collected 2008/2010 | reverse complement strand
GAAAATGCTATAAGAGAGGCTGAAGAAAAAATTGATTCGATATTAGATAGAATAATAAATTAATAATATTCTTACTACTAATAAATTTATAAAGGGTTACAATATTGTAAGGTAATTGTAATAAAGTTAAATATAAATTAAGATTAAAATGTATTATAATATGTAATGAAGCTTTGTTTAATAGAAAAAATATTAGCAAAGCTTTTTATTTTGATAAATTACAATATCAAGTGCAATATATCCAGGTATAAAGCAAGTTTATACGGGAGAAATTAATGGAGAAAATAAGGAAGAAAAAGATATAAAATTACTTTTAATATATAGTGATAAGGATGATTTAAATCAAAGTATAAATAATATAGAAAATTGGTTTAAAGCTAGGTTAGATTTAGAAAATATAAAGGTTATAATACAAAAAAATTAAAGTTATATAAAAAGGGTGAAGAAATTTTGAAAATAGGAAATGCTCAATTAACAAGAAATATGGATTCTTACTGTATAAATGAATTAAGTATTCCTTCAATTATTTTAATGGAAAATGCAGCAATAAGTGTAGTTAAAAATATAAATTTTGATAATTTTAAATCATTTACTGTAGTATGTGGAAGTGGAAATAATGGGGGAGATGGACTTGCTATAGCACGTCAAATTTTAGCTATGAATATGAAGATAAATGTATTTATGGTGGGAAATCATTCTATGAGTAAAGATTGTAATATAAATTATGATATTTTAAAAAACATGGGAGTAAAAATTAATCATATTGTTGAAGAGCAAGACATAAAGGAGTTAAGCAAGGCTTTAAATGAAAATGATATGACCATTGATGCAATTTTGGGTATAGGATTAAGTAGAAATGTAGAGGGAATATATAAGAAAGTCATTAATTTAATAAATGAAAATAGTAAATATACACTTGCTGTAGATATACCATCAGGAATGATGTGTGATAAATTTGGAATTTTAGGAACAGCTATTAAAGCACAAACTACTATTTCTTTTGAAACTTATAAGAGGGGATTTTTAGCTAATAATGGTGAAGATTATACAGGGATTATAAAGGTAGAAAAGATAGGCATACCTGATTATGTAGTTAATATGTTTAATCAAAAGGAATATTTAACTGAAATAAATGATATAAAAAATATAATAAAAAAAAGAAATAAATATTCACATAAAGGTGATTTTGGAAGAGTAAGTATTATTGCTGGTTCAGAGAGATTTACAGGGGCAGCATATATTTCAATACAAGCAGCTGTAAGAAGTGGGGCAGGATTAGTTACCTTGTGTACTAAACAATCGATTGCAGATATTTTAAAAGGTAAGCTTGTAGAAGCAATGACTATGACATATGAGGATGAAAATTTTCAAGATTTAATAATGAATAGTGATAGTATTGCAATAGGGCCTGGAATGGGAAATAATGATTTTACATTAAATTTAGTAAGGAAAATTTTATCTAAGGAAGGATGTCCTGTTGTTTTAGATGCAGATGCATTAAATGTAATTAAGGATAATTTAAATATATTAAAAGACAGCAAAAGAAAAATTGTAATAACACCACATATGGGAGAAATGTCTAGACTTACTGGAGTTTCAATTAATGATATTAATGAAGATAAAGTAAATATTGCAGTTAATTTTGCAAATAAATATGGGATAATTGTGTTATTAAAGGGATATAATACAATAATAACAAATGGAATAGAGGTTTATGTAAATCCAACAGGAAATAGTAAGATGGCATCAGGAGGAATGGGAGATACCCTTACTGGAATAATTACTTCTTTTATAGCTCAAGGATATGATGTGTTTAAGGCAACTATTTTAGGAGCTTATATACATGGTTATGTTGGCGATAAGTTATCAAATAAAATGTTTTGTGTTAATGCATCTCATATTATTGAAGAACTTCCATATAGTATTGAAGAAATATTAAGATAAAGTTATGAAATTTAATTATTAATAATATAAATAAAATAATAAATAAAAATTGTAGGTAGAATGGATAAATCTTCTTGCAGTTTTTTGAGATTTTAATTAGACTTTATAAAAATATGAGAGTAATGGGTGGTGAGTAACTTCACTTAGGTATTATAATTATTAAAAAATTATAATATATGAAATGCAACATTAAATAATTAAGTTGTATTAGGAGGTATGAGACATGGAATTATGGGATGGATACAACGAAAATGAAGAAAAGATAGGAATTGATATAGTTAGAGGAAGTAAGATAAAAAAGGGAGTTTTTCATGCTGTAGTTAATGTTATTGTATATCATGATGATGGAACTTATTTATTAATTCAAAGAGATTGGAGTAAGCCTAATAATCCAGGTCTTTGGGAAGCTGGTGCAAGTGGTAGTGTAATTAAGGGAGAGAAATTTTTAGATGCCGCCAAGAGAGAATTGTTTGAAGAAACAGGTATTAAAGCTGATAATTTAGAACTTATTTATACAGTAAAAAAGCCTTATAAAGGTACATTTTATAAAGTTCATATATGTAAATGTAATATAAAAAAGGATTCAATTATATTGCAAGAAGGTGAAACTATTGATTATAAATGGGTTACAAAAGATGAATTTATAAAAACAATTGAATTAGATAATTTTATTACACCAGATAAAGATAAACTTTCCAATTTTATTAAAACTTTATATTATTAATATTAAAAGTTAAAGAAGAAGTGAACAGTTTCTTGTATATTTTACAGGGGCTGTTCAAGGACTATTGAGTTTTTAGTATGTAAAGAATATACAATGTTTTAAAACTATATTAATATAATAATTGAAAATATAATAAAAGATTATATAGTTGTTTTTTCAAGAATTATAGATAATAATTCTGATGCTGTTATTGAATTTATTGAAGATCAATATGGTGATATATTATGTACAAGTGAATACTTACAAAAAATTTGTATGATTTAGTTTAAGATTAATAAGTGAATTTGTTTTTTATCAAAACAAATTCACTTATTAAATTTTTTTAGATATAAATTTAGAATCTTAAAAAATAAAATTACTTTATCATTTTTAATTTAGGCTATTAATACTACATAGAATATTTTAAAGTAATTTAATAATTTTTTCTAACTCTTCACATAAAGATTGAGCTAAAAGGAAGTTATTATCTCTTAAAGCTAATTCAATTTTAGTTTCAACTGATTTTTTCTTTTGTTCAATTTTTAAATAGTCTTTATTAAAGTGATTAGCATAAATTATATCTTTAAAATGATTTATATTAATTTTTCTAATTTTTTTATTTTCAATAAATAAAACATAATCCATGCAATTTGCTATAGTATAGTAATCATGAGATACCATTAAGATAGCACCTTTATAGTTTTTAATTGCCTTTTCTAATGCTATTTGTGAATAAGTATCTAAGTGGCTTGTAGGTTCGTCAAGAAGAAGTAAATCAGCTCCAACTTCTGAAATTTTAGCTAATTGTATTAAGTTTTTTTCACCACCAGATAATGTTCCTATTTTTTGATTAAGTAATTCTTCATCAAAGTTATAACCTTCAAGATATTCCTTAATATCATCATAAGTTTTAAAGCCAATATCAAAGAATTCATCAGCAATTGTATTAGAATAATTTAATGTTTGACCTTGAAGCTGAGATAAATAACCTATTTTGATATTTTCATTTATTTCAATAGAAGAATTATTATTGTTAAAAATAGTTTGGAAAAGCGTTGTTTTACCTGCACCATTTGCACCAACAATAGCTACTTTATCAGTTGATTTAATTTCAAAGTTTACATCTTTTAAAAGAACTTCATCAAATGATAATTCATAATCAGTAACTTTTAGCACTGTTTTTTCTTCCACTTCATCAGTTGTAATAAAAATAATATTAGGTTGTTTAATTTCAACAAATGGAGCTTTAATTCTACGTTTTTCTAATCTTTCTTGGAACTTAACTCTAGCTCTTAAAGTTTTACCTCTAAATTGTTCAGCATTTTCACTTGCAAGTTCTCTTAATCTATCTATTAATATTTCATTTCTTTCAATTTCTTCTGTGTCAGCAGCAGCTAATTCTTGAAGTTCTATTTTGGTTTGAAGTAATGAAAAATTATAATTTATGTAATTTCCATCAAACTCTTGAATTTCCATGTTTTCAAGATGAAGAATTTTATTAAAGCAATGATTTAATAAATATCTGTTGTGAGTAATAACTAAAAGTGTTCCCTTATGAGCATTAATTAAGTTTTTAAGGGCATTAAGATTTTTAAAATCTAAAAACACATCTGGTTCATCCATAATAAGTAAATCTGGATTAGTTAACATTGACTTTATTACTTGGATAAGCTTAAATTCTCCACCGCTAAGTTGAGATATGCTTAAATTTTTATATTTAATTAATTCTATAAGGTTTAATTTCTTATCAATGATATTTTCAAAATCATCTCCATTGATTGATTCAAATTCATCTAAGGCATCTTGATATTTTTCAAGTAAAGTTTCGATATCAGAAGATGTTTCCATTTCAGTACATATGGATGTTATTTCATTTTGAAGTTTAATGAAATTTTCAGCTAAGTATTCAAAAACAGTAATATCTTGTGTTTTATCTATTTCTTGAAATTGACATACATATCCAATTCTACAGCTTGGATCAATTTCTAATGAGCCATCAAATAAATATTTTTCAGGGTCCATAAATATATCTATAAGAGTACTTTTTCCACTACCGTTTGTTCCTATAAAAGCACAATGTTGACCATCTTCTAAGGTAAAAGAAATATCATTATATAAATTTTTTTGGGGAAATGAGTAAGATAATTTATCAACTTTTATCATATTAGTACCTCGCTTTACATAAAAAAAGGGCCTATTTTTATAAGCCTTTAATATTATTTTATCACTTGAAGTTTTATACTTAGTTTTAATATTGATAGAATAACACCTTTTTTATAGAAGTTCAACTAAGAGATATTTTCCTTTTAATAAGGAGTTGTTAAGAATAGGAAATTATTACTTATATTTTTTGTGATTAATATTGACACAAAATATAGTATATGATAATATAAACGAAAAATCCCTTTAAATTGATTCGGGAAATCAATAAGGAAGTTATAATATACGTACAAATGACATTTATTATTATAAAAATATAATTAATAATAGTTTATTGATTAAAATTATGTATTAATAAAAAGTTATTTATATTGAATTTATATTAGTCTTCCAGGTTTGGAAGACTTTTTTTACGCTTAGGAAAGTATAAAAATTTTTAAGTCGTAAAGCTAGGTATATGAATGGATTTCAAAATTTAAAATTGTAAGATTTATACCACGAACTTGGCGTGGTGCCACTTTGTCCTAGCATTCAATAAAGGTATATTATCCTTATATAGTTATTTGAATTAGGGGAATAGCTAACAAGGAGAATAAGAAAATGATTAAAAAAATTAATAACAGTAATAAGCTGGCGCTTAAGATGGCAATGGCACTTGCTTTAGGATTAGTATTTGGAGTAGGATTTATAATTCTTAGAGAGAATTTGATAAAAAGTGGAAATGATCATGTTTGGACAAGTATTAATAATATTTTATTTCAAGACATATCACAAAAGGGAGCAACAAATGCAATTGGTATATTTTATATAATAGGGCAGTTGTTTGTAAATTCACTTCAATTAGTAATAGTACCAATGGTATTTACATCAATAGCATTAGCTATGTGTAAGATAAGTGATACTAGAAAACTAGGTCGTATTTCATATAAAACTATATTAGGGTTTTTATCAACTTCAGTTTTTGCATTAACATTAGCTGGAGCAATAGGATTCATAATAAAGAATTTAGGGTTATTTACAGCCAATGTTCAAAATGTAACAGCACAAGAAGGTGTTGTGAGCTCAAATAATCCATTGTTAATAATAATTCAAGCTATACCAAATAATATTTTATCTGCATTTTCAAGCAATAGCAGTATATTAGCAGTTGTTTTTATTGCAGTAGTATTAGGTCTTTGCATTAATTACTTAGGTGATAAAGTAACTGTATTAAAAACTTTATTAGAAGAAATAAATTCAATAATAACAGTATTTTTAAGTTTTATAATAACTAAATTTGGAGCAATATCAATATTTGTTCTTATAACAAGAACATTTGCAATATATGGTGTAGATAATTTAAAACCAGCATTTGTATATGTATTTACAACAATAATAGCATTGTTATTATTTTTAGTTTTTGGGTATTCAATATTTATAGCAATAGGGGCTAGACTTAACCCAATTAAATTTGTAAACAAAATAGGTAAAGTTGCATTATTTGGATTTTCAACTTCATCATCTGCAGCAACATTACCTTTAAATACTAAAACTACAGTTGAAGAATTAGGTGTTAGTGAAGATATAGCATCATTTATATTACCACTTGGAATGACTATAAATATGAATGGAACAGCAATAATGCAAGTTATAGCTGCAATATTTATAGCAACAAGTGCAGGGTATGATGTAACAATAGGAAATATAATAGTTATTGGATTACTTGCATTAATAGCATCAATTGGTACACCAGCTGCACCAGGTGCAGGAGCAATAATACTTTTCACAGTTTTAACTGGAATGGGATATAATAATGATGCGGCAATTCTTGCTTATTCATTAATTCTTGCAATAAATAGACCAATAGAAATGTTAGTAACTTCTTTAAATGTAGTTGGAGATGCAGCAACTAGTGTAGTAGTTGCAAAGTCTGAGGGAATGCTTGATGAAGAAGTTTATAATAGTGAAAATATAATGAAAGTTATAGAAAATTAAAATATATAATTCATATTTAAATAAAGTGTAAGGGAATAAAGATTTTAAAAAATGGCAATTTAGTGGAAGAAGTTCCAGTAGTTGCCGTTTTTGTGTTGAAAATAATTTTAGATATTAAAATACATTCTTAGTAATCCTAATATTAATAGGTGAACTGGATAAAAACAATAATTTAATATTTTAGATTGTTTACCACGTTTTCCGTTATATGTAAGAATGAATCCGAAGCCAAGGGTTGCCCAAACTTCTTTGAATATAGAAAGATATCCGAATATAGATGATAAAATTGGCTTATTATAAAAAATATAAAAGAAATAAACTATTAAAATTGCATGATAATCATAATCCACAGAAAGAAACATAGATATAAAACACATTATGGTAACTATAAATAATGAAATTGTATACCATATAATTCTAGGTGATTTCTTTATTTTTGTTTTAATTATATCAATAATCCAAATAGTTATTAATGCTAGTGAAAGTGAAAAAAGAACATTATTAAATCTAGGATTAAAGAATGTCTTAGTTACAAATAGGTCAAAAGGTACTTCTGAAATTATAGCAAATCCTAAAAGATATAATAAATAATTTTTTCTGTTTTTTGTATTAAAAAAACCTTCTACTAAAAGAAAAGCAAAAATAGGAAATGCTATTCTTCCTAGTACATCAAAAAGATTGCTTATTTTTAGTAATAACCCTTCACCATTTAAGTTTGGGTAAATTAATGCTTTATTTACATGGTCAATTAACATTGATACAAATGCAATGTATTTTAGCTGTGCACCAGATAATATTTTAATTTTATCTAAGGTACATTTTTTTGGGGATGTTTGTATCAAATATCATCATCCTTTCTGTATTTTTATACTTAAATAAGTTAATTGTTTTTATATATTCAAATAACTTAATTACTGTTGGAATATATAACATGTTGAAATTATTATATATAAATAGTATTATTTTATCAAGAGAGTTATTTATTCTAATATATAAATCTAATATTAAATATTTAATGGTTACTTTTTAGGGATTAATATAATAATCAAAATAAGTTTTAAAAGTAGACAAACTTATTCTATAATCATATCAAAAATTAAAACTTACCGAAATCTAATATAAGAATTATATATTTACAGAAACTTAAAATTTAAGTATAATTAAAGATAATTTTTAAATTTATATTATTAAATTGTTAATAAAGTAAATTTAATTGGTAAAATGTTAATTATTTAAGGAGGAAATAATATGAGCACAAAAGAAAAAAAGTTAGCAATTGCTTTAGCTGGGGGATTAATAATTTCAAACTTAGGTGTAGTAACTGCTTCCGCTAATACAAATGTATTAAAGGAAGCTTTAGTAGAGCAAAATAAACAAAACAATTTTCCTACTATAACTCAACAGACTATAAAGTTTGATAATAATAACTCTAAAGATTTGGTTATAACTGGGGTTGATTACTTTAACCAAAAATTAACCAAATTTACTATTTCTTATGGTGAAAATAGATACGAACTTAATGTTGATAAGCTTGTATATAATGATAGTGAAAAAACATTAACTATACCATATGAAGAACTAAAAGCATTAAATTTAACTAACGGAATGTATCCTTGTGTATTAATGTTTTCAGATCAGACACTTTCTGTTGGAGCAATAACAATTAATGTAATTAATAGTAATACTTCAATAAATAAACCAAATGTGCCAGAACTACCACCATCAAATGGAGGAGAAGAAGTTAAACCACCATCAAATGGAGGAGAAGAGGTTAAACCACCATCAAATGAAGGAGAAGAGGTTAAACCACCATCAAATGGAGGAGAAGAGGTTAAACCACCATCAAATGAAGGAGAAGAGGTTAAACCACCATCAAATGAAGGAGAAGAGGTTAAACCACCATCAAATGAAGGAGAAGAAGTTAAACCACCATCAAATGAAGGAGAAGAAGTTAAACCACCATCAAATGAAGGAGAAGAGGTTAAACCACCATCAAATGGAGGAGAAGAAGTTAAACCACCATCAAATGATACTCAATTTGAAGTTACAATTGATAAAAATAACCTTAAAGCAGTAGAAATTCCAAATTTTATTCCAAGTAACTCTAAAGTTGAATATGTTACTATAAATGGTAAAAAGTTACCGGTGATATATAAAAACTTAAGAAGTAAAGAGGATATATCTTCAGCTCCTGCTGTTTATATAATTGATGATAAATTAGTCCTTTCACCTGAGGTTTTAGAATATATAGGATTTGAATCTTCTAATTATGATATAAATCTTGTTTTAGAAGATGGAAGTATAGTTTCAAAAACAATAAAATTAGATATGAAAAACGATACTGAGAAACCAGTAGAGCAACAAAAGCCAGTAGCACCATCAGAAGATAAAGAAAATGAAAAAAATCCTTCTTCTGATAATAAAAATGAATCCTTAGTAGGATCAAGTAATGATTCTTCAAAATTACCACAGACAGGATATGTTGTAACTAGTGGACTTATAGGAACAATAATTACAGGAATTGGTGCTATTTTAATTAATAAGAAAAAGTAAATTTTTTATAAAGTTTAGTTAAAGTAAGTAGCTTAGTGATAGGCTACTTGCTTTCTTTTTTATGTATAGGAAATTATAAAAATTTGAATTTGTAAAGCAAGTTATATCAATGGATTTCAATATTTAAAGCTATAAAATTGATACCACGAAGTGGGCATAGTGATAGCCGTTTTGTTCTTGAAAAATTTTTCAACTGTAAAGGGAAGTTTCATTCAAGTAGGTGAACTCCAAGTAATAATAGAAAATACAGTAACTAACTTTTATAATAATTTTGTAAAGGTTTCGGGTGTTGGAAGTGTAAGCAAAGATAATATTAAGTAATGCACTAAATTGGCCATGGCTAGCACTTATTTTTATGATGCCATTGCTAGGTATATTAATTTGAATATTATCATTGTTTGGTCAAGAACCGGATAGTGTAATAAAAGCATTTACAGAAACAGCAGACTGGAATTTATCTATAAAGATACTAGCACAAAACCTAAATATGATTGACATTACTATATGAGAAGTGATTGTAATTTTAATTATAAAGAATTAGAATATAAATCATTAATATTTAACGCTGGAAACATGAATGATACTATATCTAAATATATATTGAATAGGATTTTTAGTAGTGAGGGAAAACTAAATATCAAATATAATGTAAAATGTAATATATATTAAAGTAAAAATTTGTATCATAGGTGAATAATATATGAAAAAGGTTATTAATGAAGAGTTAATTTATGAAATACTTTCTGTTGTAGAGGAAATTCCAAAGGGAAAAGTAGCTACATATGGACAAATTGCTAGGCTTATTGGAAGGGATAAAAATGCACGTCTTGTTGGAAAGATTCTTAGTTATTCAGAGTTTTATGGGAAATATCCATGTCATCGTGTAGTTAATTATGCTGGTAGGCTAGCACCAGGATGGAAGGAACAAAAATTTTTACTATTAGATGAAGGTGTATTTTTTAAGAATGAAAATCATGTTGATATGAAGAAAAGCCAGTGGGATTATTATGAGATATAGATGGAAGAAGGATACAGTTAGTTTTGTACTAGCTGTTTTTTCTATATCTTTTCTTTCTACTTCATATAATTGACTTATTTTACCCATTAAAGAATTAGCTCTAATATCGTATAAACATATTTAGTATTTTTATTATTCCTTAATGAGAATTATTAGACATATGATAAAAAATAAATCATAAAATAATATTATTTAAGTAAAGAAAAAGGAAATATCAGTAAAAGTTATTTTTCAATATAGCATATGTTAGGGGGAATTTAAAATTAGTAAAAGTAATTTTGTTATTTGTATATTAATAACGATGTTTTTAGTTGGGATATTAGGATATAAAATAGGTGAAAAAATAAAATTAAATAAGGAATTTGTTGATAGTATTGAAAATTATAATAGTAATGAAGTTAGTGAAGAAAATAAAAATGAACAAACTAATGAAGTAGATGAAAATAAGGAAATTGCTGAAAGATATGATGACAATGAGGAACATGACAAACAAACTTATGAAGAAAGTTATGATATAGAAAATGATTATTTAGAGAAAGAGAAATCTATAGGAAAAGTATTAACAAAAGGACAAGGCTTTTTTAGGTATTATAGTGCCTTAATATCAACATTAAGATCATATGATATAAATAATATTGATAATGCAAGAGTTGTATATAGATTAAGTGATGAATTATTAAATAATATGTATCAAACTTTTAAGAATGATTGGAATAAAGAGGATTTTGATAAATTAACTGAAAGCCAATTAAAATGGATAGAAAAAAAGACAAAGATAGAAGAAGAGTATAAGAATGATGATTTAGTAAGATATCAAACTTTAATAGAGATGACATTGGATAAGTGTGAAGAATGGACAGAATATTATAGATAACATTTGTTTAAGATTAAAATAATGGAAGTAAAGATAGAGATATTTAGATTAAAATAAAGTTAATATATTAAAAATTTAAGGATAGATAAATATGGGGGAGGAAATAGTAAGTTTAGAAGAAATACATTATCAATTTTGGAATGAATTTGTTAATAAAGTGTTTAATGACTCAGAATTTAAAAATGACTTTAATTATAGGAAATCGTGGAATAAGTCATACTATGATTTATTTTGGGGAAATAAAGACCTTCATTTATGTGTAAGACATAATATAAAAGAGAGTTATGTTTCAGTAGAAATATATATAACAGAAAATGAAGAAGTATTTAATTATTTACAAACAAATAAAAATGAAATAGAGAAATTATATGGCAAAAAACTTACATTTACTAAGGCTAAAGGTAAAGTAGGTAAAGCAAAAAAGATATATGATGTATATATGGACGGAGAAACTAGTGAGAAAAATAATTGGAGTAAGTATATAAAATGGATTAGAGATACAGCATTAAAAATGAAAAAAATAGTTGAAATATTTTATAAGAATCTAGATAAAGATATAAATTTTAATGAAATTACATATGAGAGAGAAGTAATATCAATACCAGCAGCTGATACTATTAATTTAATATATGGTGTTAGTATAAAGTAGTGGACACATTAAGACGAACTAAGTTAAAATAATATT
>OATT01001442.1_pt1 | contig 12049 bp, 8 predicted proteins | sample 1476071 | NCBI WGS metagenome assembly OATT01 (sample SAMEA2579989, study PRJEB22360) | human gut metagenome | biome: human gut; feature: human-associated habitat; material: faeces | place: Denmark | collected 2008/2010 | reverse complement strand
TGGTGGTGGTGAATGTATTTCCGCCGGCCGCAGGCACCAGCATCCATTTTTCCGGCGCTGAGATGGAGGAAATGAGCGGAATCGGGGAAATGGTGGTAGGCGCACTGACGGTTGACGATTTTTCAGGGCTTATGAGCAGGAAGAACATGCTGCCCATCATTGTATTCGCCATTTTGTCCGGTTTCTGCGTCAGCGCCTGCGGAGGTGAGGACAGTCCTGTGGGAAGGATGCTCAATAACCTGAATTCAATTATCATGAAAATCGTGAGTATTATCATGCTGTACGCGCCGATTGGCCTGGGAGCGTATTTTGCATCCCTGGTGGGAGAGTTCGGTCCGGGACTGATCGGAGACTACGGACATGCCATGCTGGTGTATTATCCCATGTGCATCCTTTATTTCATGGCAGCATTTCCGGCATATTCCTATTTCGCCGGAGGAAAAGAGGGGGTGAGGCGTATGTTCAAACATATACTGAATCCTGCGGTCACAGCATTTGCCACTCAGAGCTCCATTGCCGCCCTGCCTGTAAACTGCGAGGCGTGTGACAAGATAGGGGTACCAAGGGACATCCGGGATATTGTGCTTCCTATGGGGGCGACCATGCATATGGATGGTTCCGTGCTCTCATCCATCGTGAAGATAAGCTTTCTGTTTGGTATATTCGGCCAGTCCTTTACCGGAATCGGTACCTATGCCATGGCCATGGCGGTTGCCATCCTGAGCGCCTTTGTGCTGTCCGGTGCTCCCGGGGGCGGCCTGGTGGGAGAAATGCTCATTGTCAGTCTCTTCGGCTTTCCGGCAGAAGCATTCCCGCTGATTGCCACCATAGGATTTCTGGTGGACCCGGCCGCAACCTGCCTCAATGCCAGCGGCGATACCATTGCTTCCATGATGGTGACCAGGCTGGTGGAAGGAAAAGACTGGCTGGAAAAACGGATTTACAAAGAAAATTCCATGGGAAATACTGCCGCGGCACAAGCCGCTATAGCAGAAACCAAATAGAATCATATGATAGAAAAGGAGATTTATAGCATGAAAGTAACTGTAATAGGAAGTCATTTATGTCCTGACACACTGTATGCATTATGTAAACTGACAGAGAAGCAGGCGGACATTGATTTTAAGAACCTGTCTGCCAGCCTTCCGGATTTGAAGCGGTATCTGGCGGTCCGGGAACAGAATGAGATGTATGAATCTGTGCGCCGGGCAGGAGGTATCGGCATACCGTACTTTGAACTGGAGGACGGTACCGGAACATTGGATTTGAATGAAGTTCTGGCGCGGATATAAGACAGGTTTTGCGTTGCGGTGTAAGGCTGACTCCGGAACAGGTTCAGGATGGGGTTCGGGGCGGCGGGATTATGAAACATATAGGTACAGATAACAGCAGGAAAACGCAGGTAAGAAGCAGCATGCGTTTTCCTGCTGTTTTGCTGATGGGAATGCTTTGACAGAAGAGTTCCTTACGGCGCTGCAGACGCGCTCCGCCCATTTATCCACAGACGCACCTGCCTATTTATCTCCTTTCCAATCATGAAAAAATAATATATAATGTAAAGATGGCATGTGAAGAACCACATGAAGCGGGGAGGGACGGATTTGCGCAGGGGAATTTTTCATAAATATTTGTTGGGTTTTACCTCGTTTTTTCTGGTGCCGATGGTGGTGCTTTCTATTTGTTTACAAATTATTATGTACCGCAATCTGTCCAGGGAGATTCTCGGGTACAATGAAAATATTCTGGAGCGCCTGGGCGATGATTTGGTAACCATGAACGGCCGCCTTATTGGAAAGGGGCCCTCCTTGTGGGGGCGGGGAACCGAATCAGCTTCAGCGGCCCTGTGGTATCCAGAAGCCGGGATGCCCAAAACCAGATTCAGATGGTGGACATGCTGCGCGAGGAAAATGCAGCCAATCCCTACATAACAAAGGCGTATATCCTTTATGAAAATGAAGATATGAGTTTTTCTTCCCAGGGCCGGTATGCCAAGGATATTCTTCTGGCAGGCCAGCTGAGACTGCCGGAGGAAGAAAGGCAGCCCTTTCTGGACAAACTGTATGATATGGCTCATCCCGGTTACGATGTTATCAACAAGGAATACCATATGAAGGACGGAATCATAACAAGGCCGCAGATGGTATTCATTTATCCGGTATATAATTATTCCTATAAGGTGGAATCCTGGGTGGTGCTGGAACTGCAGCCCTCCAAAATCAGCCGGAGTATGACTACGTCCCCGGGCAGCTACAGCCATGGGATCGCTGTGCTGAACGGAGAGGGGAAGATACTGGCAACAGAAGGAGTGGATATGGGGCTGGATGAGGTGATGGGGCGGGTCCTGGAGGCAGTTCCGGGAAGCTGCACCACCTTTCAGGAGGGAGCCGGACAGGGCCGTTATATCGTATACCCCATGGACCATCCCTCTCTTATCATATTGAGTAAGATAACCATGCCCGACCTGCTGGCAGATGTGGTACAGAATAACAGCCTGCTGGTCACCGGAGTTTTAATCTTTTTAATCCTGGGATGCTTTATGGCAATCTACATGGCCTATCATTATTACAAGCCAATACACCAGCTGGCTCAATATATGAAGCAGGACAATGAAAACAGTGAGGACAGGAGCAGGGATGAGCTGGTATTTATAAAGAATCAGTATGACAGCCTGAATTCTGTCAAGGATTCCCTGGCAAAGGAGATTGAGAAGCAGTGGCCCCTGGTGGAGGAACGGCTTGTGACAAAGCTGCTCTATGGGGAGGACGATACCCGGGAGGACGGCATCCGGGAGGACGACATGGTGAATGGCATTCTGACAGAACAGATGAAGGGGCGGAATCATATGGTGGTTCTGGCGGCCGGGGGAAACATGTCTTCCAGGGAGTTATCCGCCTTCTATAAGGAGAAGGAAGGTCCCATAAAAGCAAAGTTCCAGACGGATTACGGCGTATACACAAGTTTCCTGTACTATTTCGGGGCAATTGCCGTCATTCTCAGCCGCAAGGTCCTTACTGAGGAACACAGGATCGAGGCCAGGGAGCGCCTGAAGGAGGTATTCGGCTGTTGTGAGTGCGTCATTTCCGCAGGATATATTCATGAGGATGCGTCAGGTGTGCACCTGTCCTATCTGGAGGCTCTTACCAGCATGAAGTTCCGTCTGCTAAATCCCCACAAGGAGCTGGATTTTGAGAGCATGGAGCAGGGAAAGGGCGAGGAGTACAGCGCTACCATCAGCCGCTATCAGACAGAATGTCTCTTGTGTATCAGCCGGTGTTTGGAAAGCGGTTCGCCAGAGGGCGTGGAGGGCTCTGTGCAGGAAGTGGTGCTGAGTCTGGAGGAGCTTCCGGGACAGATGGCGCTGATGTGCTGTTATGATATCGTAAGCCATCTCCTGAAGGAAGTGAAGAAAAATGACATCCGGCTGACAGAGAAGGAGCTGTACCAGCTGACTGCGTTCAGGACCGTGGAAGAATTCGGTGAAAAGCTGGGAGACGCTCTTGCAAGAATCAGCGGCATCCTTGCGGCTTCCAGGCGGGACGCCCGCAATGATTTGGCTGAGCAGGTGCTTGCGTACATAGAAGATAATTACAGGGACAGCAGTCTCTGTCTGGTGGGGATGGCGGAACACTTTGGCTATTCATCCAGCTATATGAGTAAATTCATCACCCAGAACCTGAATACCAGTTTCTCTGAACTGATATCCAAAAAACGTCTGAATTACACCAAGAATTGTCTGATTCATACAGATAAGCAGATAGCCCAGATAGCCCAGGAGGCGGGATATGCCAATCTGTCCAACTTTACAAGGAGGTTTAAGAGTTCAGAGAATATGACGCCGGGGCAGTATAGGAATTTGTATGGGGAAGGGAAAAAAATATAGAGCGGATATGGCAGGAGATATAGCGGTGCGGGAAGCGCCCCATCTCCTGCCGTTTTCTTATTTGGCACTCAGAACCAGCTGTCTGTTGTGTGAGGCGTTGAAAAAACTGTGATATCTGATTGGAATTTACAGCGTCGAGGAAGATAAAGCCTTTTACCATTAAAGAAAATATCAATCAGAACACAAGGGGGCGGCACGTGCGAAAAATGTAAATAATGCATAAAAATAGGCTATTAATATAGTGCAATATTTATGTATTGACAAAATTAAAAAATAGTAATAAGATTAAATCACGAAATAAATTTGGAAAAACGCTTTACTAAAAGCTTTTTCCTGGTAAAAGGAAACAATTATATTTTAGGTGAAGGAAGGAGTAGTTTTATTATGAAGAAACGTTTTTTGGCAATGACAATGGCGGCAGTATTAGGATTAAGTCTGGTGGGGTGTGGTTCCAACAGCACAGGAGCTAAGGCAGAGAGCAAAGCGGACAGCGGGCAGACTGCAGCGGAGGGCTCCGGCGAGGCGGCAGATTCTGAGGGCAAAAGTCCCATAAAGGTAGCTGTTGTTTACTCTGGTAATCTGGGAGACAAATCCTACAATGATTCCTGTAATGCAGGTGCACAGCAGGCAGCCAAGGATTTTGGCGTGGAGGTAAAGAACCTGGAAGGCACTACCGCAGACGAGTGGGAAGCCAACCTTCTGGCATGCTGCGAGGGCGGATATGATTTGGTCATCTGCTCTAACTCTAATTTCCAGGAATATCTTGAAAAATATAAAGACAGCTATCCAGACGTTAAATTTGCTATCATTGATACAACTGTAAAAGGACCAAATGTGGTTTCCATCAGCTTTGCTCAGAATCAGGGTTCATTTTTAGCAGGTGCAGTGGCAGCTATGTTCACGACCCACTCCGAGATTGAAGGTGTAAATGACGATGCTATTATAGGCTGGGTCGGAGGCCAGGACATTCCGGTGCTTCACGATTTCTATGTTGGATTTGAGCAGGGAGCAAAGTATATTAATCCTGACATTACCATTCTTCAGTCTTACGCAGGAACATGGATTGACCCTCTTAAGGGCAAGGAGCTGACATTGGCGCAGTATGAACAGGGTGCTGACATTGTCATGAATGTGGCTTCGGGTACAGGTACAGGCGTTCTGGAGGCGGCCAAGGAAGCTGGAAAATATGCGATTGGCGTTGACTTAAATCAGGATAACGACCAGCCGGGACACGTAGTGACATCTATGGTTAAACGGGTTGACACAGCCTGCTACAGCGTGATTGAGTCCGTAGTGGAGGGTAACTTCAAAGGAGATACCACCAGCTATCTGGAAATTTCCAACGACGGTGTGGACTTAACTGATTTCGCAGTCATTAAAGAGCACTTAGGCGATAAGTTCCCTGCTGATATTCAGGACAAGGTGCAGGAACTGAAAGATAAAATCATTTCTGGTGAGATTGTGGTAAATAACTATGAGGGATTCGGTAAGGACGCTCAGTAAGGCAGTATAAAGCGCGGAGATACTTCAGGGGCGGCAGGACATGGATATGTCTTCCCGCCCCGGGTTTTATGAAATCTTTAGAGGCAAAGATTCAGGGAAAAAGGTGACCGGAATGAACGGATATGTAGTGGAAATGAATAATATCAGGAAATCATTTGGCTCCGTACAGGCGGTAAAAGATGGGCAGTTCAACTTGAAGAAGGGTGAAATACACTCCCTGATTGGTGAAAACGGAACAGGAAAATCCACCATGATGAAACTGCTGTACGGACTATATGATTTTGACGGGGGAGATATAAAAATCAAAGGTGAGAATATGAGCCACATCACCCCCAAGATTGCCATAGAAAAAGGAATAGGCATGGTGCACCAGGAATTCATGCTGGTAAGCGAGCTTACAGTACTGGAGAATATTATCCTGGGATTTGAACCCAGAAAGGGATGCACCATAGATTTTGATAAAGCAAAAAATACAGTGCAGCACTATATAGACCAGTACGGCATGGATATACAGATGAGTAAGAAAATAAATCAGATTTCCGTGGGAGAAGCCCAGAGAGTGGAGATCATTAAAATATTGACCAGGGGAGCAGATGTAATCATACTGGATGAACCGACAGCTGTGCTGACGCCTCAGGAAACACGCAGACTTTTTGAGATTCTGGAGAATTTGAGGAAGGATGGCAAGTCCATTGTTTTCATCTCACATAAACTCAATGAGGTAATGGAGATATCGGACCGTATCACCGTAATGAGACAGGGATGCTTTATCGGTACCGTAGATAAACAGGATACGTCCCCTTCAGATTTAGCCAGGATGATGATAGGAAGGGAAGTTTTCCTGGATATAAAAAAGGAAAAGGCTGATATCGGAGATGTGGTCCTGGAAGTCAAAGATTTGTGGACATCGGGTGAAAAAGAGATATCCAAGATACGCGGTGTCTCCATGGAAGTCAGGGCAGGGGAAATCGTGGGTATTGCCGGTATAGATGGCAATGGCCAGAGTGAGTTTATAGAGGCAATAACCGGATTGAGAAAGGTGGAGAAGGGATGTGTTATTCTGGGAGGAACGGAAATAACTAATTTTTCTCCAAAGAAATCCAGAGAAGCCGGGCTTGCCCATATACCTGAAGACCGAAATACCAGAGGTTTAAACCGTACCATGACAATACGGGAGAATCTGGTGGCAGTTCAGGAGGACAAAGCTCCCTTTGCCAAGGGAATCATGGTAAATGATTCTGCATCCTACCCGTTTGCCAAGGAGATGGCCGAGAAATTTGATATACGCCCCAGGGATACTGAAATTCCCACATCATCACTTTCGGGAGGCAATGCCCAGAAGGTAGTGGTGGCCAGAGAGGTTTCCATAGGCGGAAAACTTCTGGTGGCCTCCCAGCCTACAAGAGGTGTAGATATAGGAGCCATTGAATCGATCCGCACTATTTTGCAGGATGTTAAGAAAAAGGGACTGGGAGTGCTTCTGGTATCTGCGGACCTGGAAGAAATCATGTCTCTGTCTGACCGTATTGTGGTTATGTATGAAGGCAGGATTACAGGGCGCATGATGGCGGAGGAAGCAGATGAAGAAAAGCTGGGACTTCTGATGATGGGCGGTCATGATATGGAAGGCTGCGGGATTCAGGAGCAGGAAGGAGGCAGACAATGAATCCAAAAGTAGAATCAGTGATGAAAAGCCTGAGGAGGATTTTACTGCTGGCTCTTCTGGCATTAGGCATAGGAGCTGTTTTTATACTTCTGATTCATGAAAACCCGCTGGAGGCATATGCGGCTTTGTTTAAGGGCGCGTTTGTGGGGAAACTGAAAATTGGTACAACTCTGGCCAACTTTACCCCGCTGCTTTTGACGTCCATTGCATTTGCGGTGGCGGCTAAGGCAGGAGCTTTCAATGTAGGTGTTGAGGGCGAGATATTCTTAGGCGGTATGGCGGCTGCCTATGTGGGAATCTACTGTACATGGCTTAGTGGCATGTTTTGTAGCTGCCGTTGCAGCAGGTGCGGCATGGGCATGGATTCCGGGATTCTTAAAAGCGTATTACGGCGTCAGTGAGGTGTGTACCACTATTCTGATGAACAGTGTGGCTTTGTATATCACTTCCTATTTAGTAAGCGGACCAATCAGTGCAGGCGTTGCCAATCCCCAGTCCATACCGGTGAATGTGACGCTTCCCAAACTCTTGAAACCAAGTAATGCCAACGCTGGGCTGTTTATAGCTATTGTAGCGGTCATCGCTGTCATCTGGATGCTGAATAAAACAACGCTGGGCTATAAGATCAGAACCGTGGGAACCAATCCGGCCAATGCTGAGTAAGTGGGAATCAATCCCAAGAAGGTGTTTATCCGTACCATGATGCTCAGCGGCGCCATTGGCGGCCTGGCAGGCTGTATCGAGGTGCTGGGTACATACGGATACTTCCTGAATAACTTTGCCACGAACCTGGGAACAAACGGAATGCTGGCTTCCCTGATTGTTAAGAACAATGTGGTTACAACCCCGTTCATCGCGTTTTTCCTGGCAGTGCTCCGCTCAGGTGCTTTGGGTATGCAGCAGAATACAGGTGTTCCAAAATCCATTGTAGATACCATTACAGCTATCTTTATTATCGTGGCTACTATGGAATTGCTGTTCCAGTTTAATAAAAAACGCAAGGCAAAAGCAGATGCGCAGTAGGAGGAGGACATATGCAATTTGATAAGATTTTTGATATTTCATTAATATATGCGACGTTCCGTTCAGCTACGCCCATCATATATGCAGCTCTATGTGCAGCGATTACCCAGCAGGCGGATATTCTTAATATTGGTACCGAGGGTATCATGCTTACAGGGGCATTTACAGCTGTAACCGTTAGTTATCTGACTGGAAGCTGGGTTCTGGGAATCCTTATTTCAATGGTGGCAGGGCTTCTCATTGCTATGATTATGGCTGTGGGACACATTAAGTACAAGGCAGAGATTTGTGCTATCGGTATGGGTATTAATCTGTTTGCCATTGCCTTTACCAAGTTCATGCTTAATAGCGTGCTTGGAGTAAGCGGATCCTTTACCAGCCCGCAGATTAAAGGTATACCTAAGGTACATATGCCGTTTTTAGACGGCGTGCCGGTCCTGGACAGCTTGTTTAACAACTGGAGTGTAACGGAATGGTTTGTTATCGTGCTGGTATTTCTTATGATGTTTCTATTTTATAAGACAGTATGGGGACTGAGGCTGAGGGCAGTGGGACAGTTTCCAATGGCTGCAGAAACAGCGGGTATTAATGTAAATGCCATGAAATACCAGGCATTAGCCATATCCGGTCTGATTGGGGGGCTGGCAGGAGCTCATCTGTCCCTTGGATACAGTCAGCTTTTTACAGAGGGTATGACGAATTCCAGAGGCTTTATGGGTGTGGCCGCCATGTATTTTGGTGGAGCTCATCCTGCTCTTACAGCGGTGGGCTGTCTGATATTCGGATTTACAGATTCCTTGGGAGCCCGTATACAGGCGTATGGTGTTCCATCCCAGTTTGTATTGCTGATGCCCTATGTGGTGACCATTGCAGTACTGGCAGTTTCCATGATATCCAAGAAAAAAGCCCAGGAGAAGAAAAAGAGTTCCCTGGTTACGATTGAATAACAGGAGGTCAATATATGGATAAGCGCAAGATTATTTTAGACTGCGATCCGGGCCATGACGACGCGGTTGCCATAATGCTGGCGGCGAAGAGCCCGAAAATTGATTTATTAGGCATCACGGTGGTTGCCGGGAATCAGACATTGGAAAAAACAACGGCCAATGCGTTAAATGTGTGTCAATATCTGGGGCTGGATATTCCGGTATACGCAGGATGCGGACAGCCCATGATACGGGATAAGCAGGTTATTGCAGATGATATACATGGGGAGACAGGACTTGACGGACCGGTATTTGCACCTCTCAGGAAAAAAGCAGAAGACAAACATGCGGTGCTGTATATAATAGATACGCTGATGGCATCGGACGGCGATATTACACTTGTGCCCACAGGTCCGCTGACCAATATTGCCATGGCAATACGTATGGAACCGAGAATTCTTCCTAAGATTCGTGAGATTGTGCTTATGGGCGGCTGCTATCAGTTGGGAAATGTGACGCCTGCGGCAGAGTTTAACATTCTGGCGGACGCGGACGCGGCTCATGTGGTGTTCACGTGCAACAGGCCCATAACCATGGTGGGACTGGATGTGACCAGAAAAGTGCTGTGTTATCCGTCCGTAATTGAACGAATGGAAAAAATAGGAACGCCGCCGGCAACGCTGTTTGCAGATTTGATGCGGTTTTTCAGCAAGAGCCAAAAAGCTGTATTCGGATGGGAGGGAGGACCTCTTCATGACCCTCTGACCATAGCATACCTGATAGACCCGACGGTCCTGACTACGAAAGCAATGTTTACGGAAATAGATATCCGCAGCGTTCAGAGCTACGGCCGTACGAATTGTGACTTCTTCGGATATTTCAAGAAGGAGCCCAACAGCAATGTGGCAGTGGAAGTGGATGTGGAAAAGTTCTGGGATATCATTGAACAGGGAATCCGCAATTACGGTTAATATGGTTAATGGAGTAATGAAATGCCGCAACCATGTCTGACCGAAAAAGGAGTTGAAATTATGAGGCCGCTAAAAGAAGTTTTGGAAGAAAATAAACAGGCATATATACAGCGTTTGATGGACCTTATAGCTATCGACACCCATGATTTGGGCCATGGGATAGCAGGGGGGCTGGAAAAGCCGGGGCAGGAGTATATGGTGAAATTGTTCGAGGATATGGGAGCGGATATCATCCGCCGGGATCCTATGACAGAGGAAGCCATTAAAGAATGCCTGGACAAATATCAGGAAGGAAACATCGGACATAATTACGATGACCGCTATAATGTGTATGCTGTTTTCAAAGGAGACAAAGACGGCAGGAGCCTGATGTTTAACGGTCATATTGATACCATGCCGGCAGGAAATGAAAATGAGTGGAATACGCCGCCGCACACGCCAACCATGAAGGACGGCAGGCTTTACGGCCTTGGCGCGGCTGATATGAAGGGCGGACTTATGGCATCTGTTATGGCAGTGCAGCTGCTTAAGGATGCCGGGATAAAACTGCCGGGAGATGTACATATCACTTCAGTCTGCGATGAGGAAGGCGGAGGCAATGGTTCTATGGCGGCAATCATGTCGGGAGAAAAAGCCGATGGAGTGGTTGTATGTGAGCCTTCTTCCGATGAATTGATTCTGGCCCATATGGGATTTGTCTTTTTTAAAGTGGAGTTTGAGGGAAAAGCCAATCATTCCGGAGCAAAGTGGAAGGGAGTCAGTGCAATTGATAAGGCGTTTAAGGTTATCCGTGAGCTGGAGGAGCTGGAACACAAATGGCTGCTGACTTATAAACATCCCCTGCTTCCTGCTCCCAATCTGAATATAGGTACGATTCACGGAGGCAGCGCCGGGTCAACGGTGCCGGGACATTGTTATTTCGAGACATGTATCCATTATCTGCCCAGACAGATGAGCTATGATCAAATTGTAGAGGAGTTTACAGATGCGGTGAACCGGGTGGCTGACAGCGACTTATGGCTGTGCCGGCACAGGCCGGTGATAACCATGTATCAGGCCGGAGGGGCCTTTGAACAGGAATCCGGTGACAGCTTTGTGGCCTGCTTTATGGATGGATACGAAAAAGCCCTTGGAAGACAGGTGCGTCTGGTCGGTTCTCCGGCAGGCTGTGATTCGAGATTATGGAAGAATATCGCGGGATGCCCCACCATGCAGTTCGGCCCCGGCCGGTTGGAAGAGTGCCATGCAGTCAATGAATACGTGGAGGCAGAATCGTATCTGGAAGCTATTCTCGTTTATGCCCAGCTCATACTGGAATGGTGTAAGGCAAATAAATAGAATGAAAAATAAGGAGAAGAGAGATGAATAAGAAAGTATTGTTAGCAGGAGAGTCCTGGATGAGTTACACTACACATGTGAAAGGATTTGACAGTTTTTATACCTCCGTATACGAGACAGGAGAAAAGTGGCTGAAAGCAGCGCTGGAAGAAGGCGGTTATGAGGTTACCTTTATGCCTAACCATCTGGCAGGAGAGGAATTTCCGTTTACAATGGAAGAATTAAAAGAATACGATGCAGTGATTCTCTCTGACATTGGAGCAAATACGCTTCTTCTTCCCTCTGCCACATTTATGAGAAGCGAGAAGAAGCCAAACAGATGTAATCTGATTCGCGATTACGTGCTGGATGGGGGAGCCCTTATGATGGTGGGAGGCTACCTTACCTTTTCAGGCGTGGATGCAAAAGGAAAGTGGCATGATACTGCAGTGCAGGAGGTTCTGCCGGTAGAGGTACTTACTGTGGATGACCGTATGGAGCACTGCGAGGGAACTACACCTGTAACAGTTGTTCAGCATGAGGCCCTGAACGGGATTCCCGGGGAGTTCCCCCAGGTACTGGGATATAACAAGACCATTGCAAAGCCGGAAGCAGTTGTGGCCGCTGTGGTAGATGATGATCCGTTTATTGCCTTTGGGGAATATGGAAAGGGAAAGAGCGCTGTAGTAACCACGGACTGCGCCCCTCACTGGGCACCGCCGGAATTCTGTGAGTGGGAATATTATAACAGAATGTGGCAGGG
>OATT01001421.1_pt1 | contig 12184 bp, 9 predicted proteins | sample 1476071 | NCBI WGS metagenome assembly OATT01 (sample SAMEA2579989, study PRJEB22360) | human gut metagenome | biome: human gut; feature: human-associated habitat; material: faeces | place: Denmark | collected 2008/2010 | reverse complement strand
TTCCCGACCTACACCCTTAGCAGGGGCGCCTCTTCAGCCTCTTGAGTATGTCTCCATCAGTTGCTTAAATATAATATCATATCTTGATTTTAATTTCAATATAAAATTACATATTTTTAAATGAGAAAACCGGGAACATAAGTTTCCGGTTATTTATCATTGGTCTCCCCTCACGGGTTCGAACCGTGGACCCACTGATTAAGAGTCAGTTGCTCTGCCAGCTGAGCTAAGGAGAGATTGTCAACGAATATATGATACACTACTCTTCCAAAAAAATCAAGTCAATTTACATGGAATAATATGAAAAAGTTTGATATAATATGATGCATAAGGCGGTGAGGGTATGTACAGGCAATCTATTAATAGTATAAAAGTCGTCATTATTCCTTTGGATGGAGTTATTTTTGACTTAAATAGATTTAGATATAATTATTATCATCATTTATGTGACAATAAGAATATACCAATCAGTAAAAAAGATTTTTATCCCCATCTCTCTAATATGTATGATATGTATAAAGATCTTCCTCTTGATGGAAAGGTAGATACAGGTCCTTTAAATGCCAAAATCGAAAGAGAACTGATGCAGTATCTAGATTACAAAGGTTTAAAACCTAATGAAGGTTTTTTAGAATTATTAGAATATCTTCATCAAAAGGAAATACAAGTTGCCGTTATTTCTACCCATAGGACAAAAGATGCAGTCCATTATTTACAAGCAGCTAAAATATATAATAAAGTTCACTTTATTATTGGTAGTGATACTTCTAGTATGCCATTACCTTCAACGCAAATGCTAGAGACAATTACTAATCATTTTCATGTTCATACTGTTGAAACACTCGTTATTTCTTCTTTTATGTCATTAAATTATGCTGCAAATGAATTGAATATGAATATTATTTATTGTGAAGACTTAATACCAGCAGGGAAACTTGAAATGGAAACATCTTACAAGATTTGTAAAAATCTATTTGAAGTTTTGAATACTCTGCTTTTTGATCAATATGAAGAAAGTGAAATGTATTCATCTATTCTTGGCATGAATGCTGATATGAGCTTAGATGAATTAAATAAAGTGAAAGATCGACTTGAACAGACTTATTGTAATGATCATCAAATTTTAGATGTTGTGAATAAAACTTATTCTTATTATGTTACACAGTTAAATCAACAGAATATTAAAGATGGAAGTGTTCTTTTTAAAAATGCTCCTCATAGAAAAAAATTTCAATTTAATGATGAATCTCAAACAATTCAGGAAACCCCACCTCAAGAAAGTCTCCTTCAAGAAATACAACATGTGGCTCCTGAAAAAGACATTGAACAAAACGAAATACATATATCTTCCTTAGATAATGAGGAAGAAGAAACACTTACTCGTTTACTTCAGCAAATTAATAAGACAGATGAATCTATTGAAAAAACACCAATGAAAGTTGTTACTGACTATCAGGAAATTGAAGATATAGTCAAAAGTTCTTATCAAGAGGATATAATTAATGAAGAACAACAGGAATCATTTTTTCTATCTTTAATTATTAATGTCCTTTATATTTTTGCAATATCTTTTCTGATTTTATTTATTGGTATCATTATTTATATAGCTTTTGTCAACCAATTTGCATCTCAAGATGGTATTTTCAAAATAATTTCTTCGCTCTTTCATATTTATTACTCATTTATTGAAGGTTTCTTTGCTTGCATACTAAATGGACTCCATGCAATCATAAAATTTATCCCTTCCTATCAAGAATATGCAATGACAAATGCTTTCTTCTCTCTTGATGGTATTCCTTTATTAAATATTTTTGTCTTCCATGCATTGCTCATTAGTTCTGTTAAAATAATTATCTTTATCATAAAAAGGAGAAATGTTGATGAAGTCATTGATTAACAAAATTCAAGATATTGATATCCATATAGCTTTTTATATGACTCATTTTTATAAACATCATCTCACAAATGAAATCATGAAATTTATTAGTATGTGCGGTGACTTTGGAATGAGTTGGTTAATTGTTATCTTGATTACAAATATGATTGATCAAACAAGAATAATGTCAATTGATATGCTCATAGCCTTAATAGCAGCGACACTTATTGGACAGGTGACAATCAAATCCCTTGTGAGAAGAAAAAGACCATGTCATACATATCCTGAAGTTCAATTACTCATAACAACACCAAGTGATTTATCATTTCCTTCTGGACATACTACTTCATCTTTTGCTTGCAGTACTGTTATGATGCTTTATAATCCTATTCTAGGAATTATTGGCTATATATATGCAATATTAACAGCTATTTCAAGATTATATCTCTTTGTGCATTATTTGAGTGATGTTGTTACTGGTGTCATTCTTGGAATCACAATAGGTATCATTACATACTTATTATAAAAAAAGACTTACTTCATTCGTGTAAGTCTTTTAAAATATCATTAAGAGCATTGCGATGAAATTATTCATAGCATGCGACAAGATAGGAACATAAATATTGTTTCTCTTTTCATAAAGATAACTCAGGGCTGCCCCCATAAAGAAGTAAGAGAATATCTGGATCCATTCAGAAATATTTCCAGACAGAACGCTAATCATAACATGTACAAAACCAAAAACAAATGCAGAAACAAAATGAGCAAGTTTAGGGTTTATCTCATATACCCAACCAAATACTATACCTCTAAATATCATTTCTTCTAATAATGGAGCAAAAACAACAGTTGTCAGTGACATTAAAAGTGGATGTGCAGCAACAATAGTTTGAATCAGATTTTGATTTTCACTCGTTGAAGCTCCACCTAAAAGCAAAGTGATAAAACCACCAACAATACCTACTCCGTAGACCAATGCTGTTCCAATTAACAATCCATAGAGAAGATGACCTTTTATATCTTGTTTAAAATCGTGCCATTGTTCAATCATAGAATCCTTAAAAGTCAACCAAACAATAATCAACATGCCAAGATCAAAGAGTAAATTGACATAACAATTGATTGTACTTTCACTTAAAGTTAGTGAAAATGTTAAGATAATAAATTTTAAAAAGGCACTAATGATAATACTACCACAATACATATATAATGGTAATATAACAAGTAAAAACATCCATTTTGCTTGAGTATTAACTTTTCTTGTAAATGAGTTACTCAACATCTTGATATTCTCCCTGAAAACGTTGTTTTGGCTCTTCATAACGATAATAAGCTAATTCTTCAAAGAAAATAGCTTGAGACACCATAAATTTAGGTAAATAAGTATAAATGGCTACCAATCCTGAAACTACACTTGCAATGAGAACGCCTAATACTGGTATAAATGCAAGAAGCTCTGTAATTATACCTTGGACAAAACCAACTAATATCATCCACCCTAAAAATGAAAGTTCTAACTTAATCATATCCCAGATATGATTTTGCATTAATGAAAATGACTCTTTCAATGCAGTCATTGTTGTCATATGGTATTGTTCCAATAAATAGGGCATAGCAAAGACAAACGCAGAAGCAACAACCATAACAATAACCATAATAAGTATCAAAAACAAAATAACAAAAATAAGTGATGGTGCACTTTGAATGAGTACAAATAATGAATTATAAAGGCCACTTTGTGAAAATGCTGCATTTGCTACAATATTAGGAATTCCAGAGAGAACTGTTCCAAAAAATAAAATTGTAAAAAACATCATAATAAATAGCAAAATGAAAGCAATAACAAATAAAACCAATCCAGATACAAGATATGTAGGAAAAAGGTCCTTAAATCTTTTAAAACCTACAAAAGCATCATCATCATTTAAAGCAACTGAGTTATTTCTTACAACCTTCAATGTTGTGACAATATAGCCATGTGTAAAAGGTAAAAAAATAACTGTTAACACTAAAGATATTAGTGAGATAAATGCATTTTCTGAACCATCAAATAATGAAGGAATTAATCCTACTAATAACATAATGGTCATGATACGAATCACTTGTGGTTTGCAGTGAATTAATAACTCATCTGCTCTATTTTTAATACTTGAAATATTCATATTTATCACTCCTTTTAATGCATCATATTATATCATATACATTACTTAATGTCTAAACTTGTTTTTATAGCTATGTTGACTTTCTCCATTGTATCACTAGATAAGCACCCTAATCGTTCATCTATCCTCTTTTTATCAATAGTCCTAATCTGTTCTAATAAAATAACTGACTTTTTTTCCAAGAATATTGGTTCAATAATGACATGTGTAGGCAAATCATTTTTCGTCATTCTAGATGATATTGGTGCCACAATGACCGTTGTAGAATACTTATTTCCTTTATTGTTTTGTAAAATTAAAACAGGTCTATATCCACCTTGCTCACTTCCAATGACTGGAGATAAGTCAGCATAATATATTTCTCCCCTATTCATAACTTTCCTCCTATACGTTTGTACTATTGTATGAAGGAAGATTATTTTTAAGAACTAAAAAGAGATAAATCACTAAGTGTTTATCTCTGAAAGAACAAAATTGACAAAGTCATCTGTATAACTTTGTTGATATGGCACAATCATTAACTCTTTAAAATCATTCATTTTCTTTTCATCATATTTATGACTTTCAATAATATCAATGAGTTCATCTATTTGATAACAAACAGGTCCTGGTAACTGAGTCTGATAATCAATATACAATGCCCTTTTTTGCATATACGTTTGATAATCAAACGCATAAAAATAAATTGGTTTATCTAATAAAGATGCTTCAAATAAAACTGCAGAATAATCAGTAATAATATAATCTGCTACATTAAAAAACTCTAAAGATGTCATGAGATTGTCTTCAATTATTCTAGCATCATTGATAACAAACTTTGTCAATGGGTGCTTTTTAAGAACAAATTCATATTTATTAAAATTAATATGCTTAATAAACTCTTGAATCGCTTTATATAATTCATCTTCATTCTTTCTAAATGTAGGAGCATAAACAATTATCTTTTTATTTGTTGATTTTAACTGAGGATAATGCTGATATATTTTTTGAATTGTTTTGTGTTGAAGGGTTTGATTAAGGAGCATATCTGTTTTAGGCAAAGGAAAAATCTTCATTTTTGCATAAGGGACATGGAAGGCTTCTGCAAAAAAAGGTGCAGCATATTCACTACTAGATAATACATATGTATAATTATGATGCATTTTCATCAAATGAGCAACTTGTGAACTTGATCCTTCTTCTTGATCAAGAATACTATAACCAAACTTCTTAAAAGCTCCTAAAGCATGCCACATTTGTATAACAATTAATTCATTGCGTTGTTTCAAGATACTTACAGGAATACAATAAGTATCTAAAATAACAACTTTTGATGTTGCAATATGATACATTTGTTTTAATATATGAAGGCCATATCCTATTTTTCCAATAAAAGGTTCAGGTATTCTTTTCGCTAAAACAATATGTTTATATGTAGGATTCTTCTTTTGAAAATTATCTATAACAAGTCGAAAGTCTAATGGTATCGTATTCATCTGTCTAGATATATATGTTACTTTTTTTTGGACTGGACATATTTTCATTATTGAAAATAATACATTCAAACAAAATGTGCCTACCTTAATAATTACACTCATATTTATTTCTCCTTCAATAATGTATCTATAAATCTTTGTGTTGCTTTTCCATCACAACATATTGTGAATTTTTCCTTAAAAAGCTTTAATTTTTCTTCATTAATATGTGAATGTAGAATAGCATTCACCAATTCCTCTTCATTATAAACAACTGGTCCAAAAGTATACTCCTCATATGGATAAAAAAAATCTCTTGCTTCTGTATATTCTAATAAATCATAAGCATAAAATAAAGTATGAATATTCAATAAAGATGCTTCAAAAATAACTGATGAATAATCAGTAATCAATATATCAGTAATTAATAACAAGTCATTGATTTCTCTTTCATGTGTTAAATCTAAATAAAATGAAGAATCCAAAGCCTCTGGATATGTATTTTGAATAAATGGATGCATCTTAATAATACACATATAGTTATCAGGTAACTGTTCCTGTAATTTCCTAAAATTTATTCTCTCAAAATCATAATAAGCTTTATGAATATTATTTCCTCTAAATGTTGGAGCAAATAAAATCACTTTTTTATCTTTTAACATTGGATATCTCAAATAGATATCTTTTCTTTTTTTAGAAATATAGTCTTGATCAAAGAAAATATCAGTTCTTGGAATTCCTATACTATGTACATTCTTCATATCCATACGAAATGCTTTTGCATAATCTTTTCTTATAGCTGGTGCACTGACAATTGTATCAGTATAATTCCTATGTGTCATAGAAAAACGATCATGATTTCCTTTTCTTGCAAATCCAACTGTTTTAAACGCTCCCATTGCATGCCAAACCTGGATTAATTTCGTTTTCTTTCTTAATGGTATCGGATAAATATAAGAACAAAAATCATCAATAATAATATAATGCGAGGTTGCCATATCCTTACAAATATCTTTTTTAGCATGCTTGATATGAGCATCAGCATAGAGATGTTTTTTGATAGCATATGAATTATCTAAAGAGCAACTAATAAAATGAAAATTACCTGTCATTGTTTCTCTGGAATCAGATAAAAAAAGAATCTGTTTTTCATTTATAGGATATCTTATGACAAAATAAACATATAAGCATATGTAGTCTAATCTGCGTACCACTTGTAAAATCATCTTTATAAAACTTTTCATTTATTCACCTACATTCATTCTAATGCTAGTATATACCAAAATCATTGTGAAGAAAAGAAAAATAAGGGAAATCCCTTATTCTCCAAATAACCAATGACAAGTCTTTTCAGTTGCATGTCCATCACATTCACCCATAAATTTGTCATAGAAAATTGCTCGTTTACTTTCCATCAATTCATTACATAGAATCGCATCAACCAATTCATCTTGCGTGTTAGTAACTTTACCATAGACATACTCCTCAAAATCAAAATATAATCCACGGCCTCCAAAACTAGTATATTCTTTTAAATCATATGTAAAATATATAATCGGTTTATTTAATAAAACATAATCAAAGATAACCGATGAATAATCTGTAATCAAAGTGTCACATACAATTAATAAATCATTAATATCACGATATGATGAAAAATCTCTATAAAAATCACCATATTGACTTAAATCAGGTGCATTAACTTCGCCCATTGTTATATTGTTATATAATGCTGGATGCCATTTTATGATAAATACATATTCATCATGAAATTTTTCATACATTTTAGAGTAATCTATTTGTGAAAAATCATAATTAGCATCTTTTACTTTCACCCCACGATATGTAGGAGCAAATAAAATTATCTTCTTATTTTTTAATTCAGGATACTCAAGATAAAACTGTCGCTTTGTATTTTCAATATATTGTGAATTAAAAAAATCGTCAGTTCTTGGAAAGCCAGTAGCTTTAATTTTATCTTCACTAATAGAGAATGCCTCTGCATAGCACCATCTAATTCCTTGCCCACTTACAGTTGCTTTTGTATATTTTTTATAGCCACGATGGATTGAACCAATATCTTCTCCATTATTTGCTCGTGACCACCCAAATTTTTTAAAAGCTCCTGGACCATGCCATAACTGGACAATTTCTTGACCTTTTCTAACCTTCATAAAAGTAATAGCATTTGAAAAATCATCAAGTAAGATGTAGCGTGAAGTTGCCAAATTATAAATTAACTTTAATTTATCCTTAAAAGTTCTACGCACTCTCCTATCGGCCTTAAATTCAATGACACACTCAAATTCTTTATCTTGCAAATAATCATATATACATTTTAAATTGCCACCCATTGTTGTTCTAACATCCGATAAAAAACAAACTTTATTATCTTTCATAGGATACCTTATAGAATAGTACCAACTCATTAAATAAAATATAATAAATCTTATCCATTTCTTGATTTTATCTATAAACTGCATCTGAATTCCTCCACATAATTATCAAAACTCTAATTAATATAAATATAAAATTTTAAAATTCTAATTCTTTATTTATTAACGCATTATATATTCTTTTACACTGATTATAATCATCATAAATAAAGAAATTATTCATTTTATCAAGATAAGATTTCTTAGGCATTCCATTATTTCTTAATAGTTCCTCTAAACTTTGTAAAGTCTCAAAAGATGTTTGACAAAAATCTCCTAATCCATCTTCAAATTTTAAATCTACTTCTCGATACAAATTCATTCCAGATTTAAATTTAATATAATCTGGCACAAAATAAATTATTGCTCTTTTTAAATAAACAAAATCGAAGACATAGCTGGAAAAATCAGTAATAAAAATTCTATAATCACTATCTGGGTTATCTTCATTAATCTTAATTCTCTTATCCAAATCCTTATAGAATTTCTTATACTTTTTAAAAATCGGATGAAGTTTAAAATTCAACTCATAATCATATGTCTCCAACATTTCAATTAGTTGTGGACTTTTTAAAAAAGAATAAGACTCTTTAAAAAACTCTGATTCAACAAAAATATGTTCCATAGAAGCATACGATGCCACTTGCTTTCCTACTAAATATGAACGCCAAGAAGGCGCATAGAGTATTTTCTTTTTAGACTCAATATGATTATCTATATAGTCATAACGTGGCATTCCTGCAGCAATAAGATGCTCCTTAGTAAAACAATAATTACTGATAAGATTGTTTACTTCAAAATGAGTAGAAACCACTTCTCGATCTAAGAGTAATCTATCAAGAGAATATTTCCAAGGCATATGAGCATGTAAAACGCCATGTTGAAGATAGATAATTTCTGGAATTTTCGCCATATCCAAATACTCAGTATACGTTTTTTTACCAAATGGCAAGCAATTTTCTGGCTCAATGAAAGCTGTAATGACTTTATCAGCATTTAAATACAATATATAATGCTTTAACGATTTAAAATAAATTACATTTTTGATATATTTACTCTCAATATTATCATTAGTAAATTTCTTATTATTATTACTTACATAATATCTTTTAATATTATCTTTTTGGTTAATATCATGTACAAACTGAAAATAAGCATTATCTCGCTTAACACCTTTACAATCATAATAAAGCCATATTTCTTTTTTTGGCCTATAAAGTCCAGCCAAAAAGCGTAGTAGTAATTTCTTTTTCATCCCAAAAAAGAAATAAAAGAAATTCTTAACTTTAATAGGAAAGCGTTTTTGAAAAATATTTTCTGAAATCAAAAACTCATTTGTAAGTTTATTATATTCAAGGAAATATTTATCATAATAATATTGATATCTTTTTAATTTATCAGATAATGGAAGACCTAATGGAAACATAAAACATCCTTCAATTAATTCATTATTAAGCTTAATGTAAAATTTAATCTTTTCAATATTAGTCAAAGAGATGTTGAGTTCAAATAAATATGCTTTCGCACATTTTTCTTTACTTGCATAATAACTAAATGAAGATTCACGTAATGGGATTTCTTTTTTATTGCCTCTTTCATTATTAACAATCATATATAATTGAGGCATAGTAGCATGTAAAAAAATTGGTGATTTTAAATAAGCTAACATTTTCAAAACGCCATTTTTAATCTTAAACTTGTGTACAGAGATATCTATTTTGAAATCTGCATATAATAAGGTTTGACCATTCAGCAAAGCAACACCATTAGGAGCAGTATGTACAATATACTCAGTGTGATTTTTTAAATCTAAAAAATAATGTTTATGATATTTATCAACAGCAGGATGATTTAGCAAAACATCATCACAAGTTTTCTTTAAAAGACTTTTTATTCTATTAACCTGATTATTATATTCTTCACCTTCAAAATGATATGGTAACAATATTCCAGACCTAAATTTCCAATTAATGTCATTAATAAATAAAGCTTGGAAATATTCAGGAACTATATCATACTGATTAAAAAATTCTTCCCAAAAATCCATTGTTTTATCAAACAAATAATATGCATGAAACCATGTTTTTGTAATACTTTGAGGTTGTTGTAAATATAAATACTCTGCCTCAGCAACATACCCAATTTTCAATTTCTTCTTAATAATATCCATACTAAATTTTTGATCTTCATGTCTAAATCCTGGGGTTGTATCGAACATAATATTATTTTCAAATTCATTTTTAATACAATAATTCATTGTAGTAATACAAACATACCAGTTATCTTTAAATCTCAAGTCATAAACACCTGTTTTTGTTAAATAGTTATACCTATAATGTAATTTCTTAGGTTCTCCATTAAGCATTGGTATAATTTTATAAGAAACAAGATCAACCTCATCGAAATGTTTATCAAAAAAAGTAATTAAATTTTCTATTGAATTAGGTGTTAAAGTATCATCAGAATCTAGAAAGAGAATATACTTTCCCTTTGCTATTCTCATTCCCTTATTTCTTGTTTCTGATAATCCACTATTTTCTTCATCTAATATAATAATATTTTCATATTTATTATGATATTCTTGAAGAATATTCAAACTCCCATCTGTCGATCCATCATTAATTGTAATGACTTCCATTTTACTAAAATCATATGTTTGTACTATTAAAGAGTCTAAACACATTCTTAAATAACTTTCAACATTATATACTGGAACTATTATTGAAATATCATAATCTGATTGCTTCATAATTCTCCTCCTACCTTAAATGCTATTAGTATAACAAAACTTACAAATATTTTCAACGCTTTGATTTTCTATTTAAATATACCATATATGTCCAAATGATAATACCCATAAGACTCATGATTATTCCAACTTTAATAAAAGGAATACTATATTCAAAATATATATCATGCTCTCCTTCAGGTACTTCTATTCCCACCATTCCTAAATTGCATTTAAAAATAGGTACCTCTTCATTGTCTACATATGCTTTCCATCCTACAGAATAACCTGTATTTAATTGAATTATAGAAGGAGATGTTCTACTGAGATTAGCTGATACATAATTTTTTTCAACCTTAACATTTCTGACACCTTTATTTAACTTTTTAACTTCCGCTTCATAATTATCCATATATGTAGAATAGAAAGATAAATCAGAGAAAGAATACACTCCACTTTTACTAAACTCTATAATAATTTTATTATCTTGTATTTCATGTCCAAGATTAAAAATCTTTTGGGGAGTGTTTACATAATACTGTGATTTGTATCTATCTTCTATTTTCTTTTTTACAACTGCAGAGCCACTTTTTAATTTAATTGCATAATCTAATTGTTTATTATTAGTTTCAAAGTTTAAATTTTTCCAACTTAGATATACTTCTTTATTAAAGGTACTATCTAACTTCAAGACTAATTTTTTTGATGGATCTTTAACAACAATCTTATTATTAATTATTTTTAACTCTGATGATTTATCAACTGTAAATCCAACATATTCTGATTTAAAATGTGAAACATTTTTTTTAACACTAACTATTTTATTTTCATCTACATAAGCTGAATTCATAATCATAATTTCTTTGTCTACTGCATTTAATTCATCAAATTCATTTGAATTAATCCAAGAATCATAAGCAGACAAAACAGGTAAAAAATTTTTATTTTGATAAATATATGTATCTTCAAAATGTGCATATTGCTGATATCCATAAGGTACCATAGTTATATTTTTTTTATCTACAATATAATATTTCACAGATAATAGAGTTGAAAAACGTGTACGGTTATCTATCTGTTTAAGAGATTTACTTATTGAGTAATCACTGTTGTAAAAAGAATAGCTCATATTAGCAACATTTCCATTCGTAAGTGATAAATATTCAGATGTTGAATTGTAATTATATAATAAAGATAAATTTGCTATATTATTATTCATAACAGCAATTCGATAAAATGATTGATCATTATTAATAATATATTTAACTGCAGTATCCAATTTTTCTATTTGATTATCAACAGTTTGATACCTTTTTAATGAATTATCATATGATAAAAAATCTTTAGCCATTCCTTGATTATCAGTTGATGTTAAATTATAAAATTGCGTTTGATAATATGTTTGATACCCTAAGTTAATTATATTAATACAGATACATATATATAAAATTAAATTTATCAAATTATGCCTTAAAACCTGCATATTTTTTAGAATAATAAAAAATAAGAAAATTAAAGCAAAAATAGTC